>ERZ791825.1593-NODE-1593-length-11806-cov-2.674836_pt1 | contig 11806 bp, 10 predicted proteins | sample MGYA00510298_ERZ791825 | MGnify/ENA primary metagenome ERZ791825 (study PRJEB30046, sample SAMN00792010) | human gut metagenome | study: EMG produced TPA metagenomics assembly of the A metagenome-wide association study of gut microbiota in type 2... | reverse complement strand
AAAAAGCTGCAGCGCAGACTGGGAATTACTACGATTTATGTAACCCATGACCAGGAAGAGGCACTGGCTATTTCCGACCGGATCGCTGTTATGAAGGAAGGAAATATTATGCAGGTGGGAACTCCTGAAGAGATTTATAAAAAGCCGGAAAATACCTTTGTAGCCGGATTTATCGGTGTTTCCAACTTTGTAGAGTGTGATGTTAAGGGAGATGACCCAAATCAGGCAGTGCTGGATATTAAGGGAGAGTGTTCTATTACCTGTACCTTAAAGAAGCCATTTACCGGTAAGGGAATTATTTCCGCAAGACCGGAGCAGCTGTTCTTTGACGATAAAGAGGGACTGCCGGGAACCATTATCATTTCCACTTTCTTAGGTGACTTCATTGAATATGAGATCCTGTTGGATAATGGACAGACCGTACAGTTAAATGAGTATACAAAAGATGTACATGAACTTCGCCCGGATGGACAAAAGGTAAAGGTAAACTTTGACATCCGCGCCGTAGGTGTATATGATGCAGCGACCCAGGAGGTGATCTCATGGTAGGTTCCGGAAAGAAGTTAGACTTCTGGTTCTGGGTGAAAGTGGCAGTTGTGGGATTTATGCTGGTATTTCTGATCTATCCCTTCTGTACCCTGATCACCCGAAGCTTTTTCTCAACCAAGGTAGACGGCTTTACCTTTGAGAACTATATCCGATTTTTCACAAAGAAATATTATTATTCCGCATTGGGAAGAAGTATTTTTGTATCTGTGGTAACAACGATCACCACACTGGTTGTAGGTGTGCCTATTGCCTATGTAATGTCCCGTTATAATGTATGGGGCAAGCAGTTCATCCATATTTTTATCATCATGAGCCTTATGAGCCCGCCATTTATCGGCGCCTACAGCTGGATCATGTTGTTTGGACGTTCTGGTCTGGTGACAAATATGTTTTCCCAGTTTGGTATCCATCTTCCAAGTATTTACGGAAAACTGGGTATCATCTTGGTATTTACTTTTAAGCTGTTCCCTTATGTTTATCTGTATACCTCCGGTGCTATGGGAAGTATCGACTCCAGTCTGGAAGAGGCTGCAGAGAACCTGGGAAGTAACAAGCTTCGCAGACTGTGGACCATTACACTGCCGGTAGTCCTTCCGTCTATTGCAGCCGGTGCCATTATGGTATTTATGACCAGTCTGGCAGACTTTGGTACTCCAATGCTCATCGGCGAAGGTTATATGGTACTTCCTGTTCTTGTATATAATGAGTACATGAGTGAGATCGGCGGAAATGCCCACCTGGCAAGTGCTCTTTCTGTAGTAGTAGTATTCTGTTCTACTACCGTCCTTCTGGTGCAGAAGCATTTTGTTACAAAGAAAAACTATGTAATGACTGCCATGCGTCCGCCAAAGGAAGAGGAACTTCACGGAGTAAAGCGTTTCCTGGCAACATTCCCGGTTATGCTGGTTACATTTATCGGTATCCTTCCTCAGATCGTAGTTATCGTCAGCAGCTTTATCAAGAGCGACTTTACAGGATTTAAGAAGGGATTCAGCCTGGGAAGCTATATTACGATTTTCAACCGTCTGTGGACCAATATCCGCAATACCTTTGTATTTTCAACCATTGCCATTATATTTATCATCATTATTGGTATGCTGATCTCCTATATCGTTGTGCGCCAGAAGGGCTTTGCAGGACAGTTAATGGATCTGCTGATCATGTTCCCATTCGTAATTCCAGGCGCAGTTCTTGGTATCAGCCTGATCGTGGCATTTAACAAGGAACCTGTGATCCTTACAGGAACCGCAGTGATCATGATCATTGCCTTTGTTGTACGAAAACTGCCTTATACGGTACGTTCCGGCAGTGCTTTCTTACAGCAGATGGATCCAAGCGTAGAAGAAGCGTCTATCAGTCTTGGAGTATCACCTATGCAGACATTTATCAAGGTGACAGCAAGATTAATGGCACCTGGCGTATTATCCGGTGCGATCTTAAGCTGGATCACCTGTATCAATGAGCTGTCTTCCAGTGTTATGCTTTACGGCGGCAAGACCAGTACCATTTCTGTAGCTATTTATACAGAGGTTGTAAGAAACAGCTTTGGTACAGCGGCAGCGCTGGCATCTATTTTGACCGTAAGTACAGTTATTTCTCTGCTTATCTTCTTAAAGGTAAGTAAGGGTAAGGTATCGATCGTTTAATTTGTTTCATACTGCAACATGAAAACAGTGCCTGCGCCTCTGGCGCAGGCTTTGTAAGTCTATGTATATTGAAAAGATGGGAGGAACACACAAATGGTAAAATTTGGAACTGGCGGCTGGCGTGCGATCATCGGAGAAGAGTTTACCAAGGAAAATATACAGAAGCTGACCTTAGCCATGTGCCTGAAAATGAAGGCAGAGCATAAGGACACAAAAAGTGTGGTCATTGGTTATGACCGCCGTTTCCTTTCCAAAGAGGCTGTGATCTGGGCATGTCAGATCCTTGGAAAAGAAGGTATCCATGTACAGTTTGTAAACCGCAGCGCACCAACGCCTCTGTTAATGTTTTATGTGATGAAACATGAACTGGACTATGGAATGATGGTCACAGCCAGCCATAATCCGGCGATCTACAATGGTATCAAGGTGTTTACATATGGCGGAAGGGATGCAGATGAGATCCAGACAAAGGACATTGAAAAATGGCTGTTGGAAGCAGAAAAACTGTATACACCATGTCATGAAGAGGATGGGCAGATGCCGCCGCCAAGTTATACAGAACTGGTAAAACAGGGCATTGTAGAAGAAATCAATCCAATGAATGAATATCTGGATAATATCTTATCTGTGATCAATGTAGATGCGATCAGAAAGAGAGATTTAAGGGTAGCAGTTGACCCCATGTATGGTGTCAGCCTGACGGCTTTAAGCACCATTCTGGCAGTTGCAAGATGTACGGTAGAGACCATTAATGCCCAGCATGATACGCTGTTTGGAGGCAAGATGCCGGCACCTGCGGAAGATACCCTTAAGAACCTGCAGAATTATGTGCTGGACCGCTACTGCGATATTGGTATTGCGACAGACGGTGACGCGGACCGGTTAGGTGTTATTGACGATAAGGGACATTATCTTCACGCCAACCAGATCTTAGTTATGCTGTATTATTATCTTCTGAAATATAAGGGTTGGCGGGGCGATGCAGTACGAAACCTGGCTACCACCCATATGTTGGACAAGGTGGCTGAAAGCTTTGGCCAGAAGTGTTATGAAGTGCCTGTAGGCTTTAAGTATATTTCTGCAAAGATGCAGGAGACAGATGCCATTATTGGCGGTGAGTCTTCCGGTGGCCTGACTGTAAAAGGTCATATCCATGGAAAAGACGGTATCTATGCAGCAAGCCTTCTGGTAGAAATGATCGCAGTGACCGGTAAGAGCCTTTCTGAGATCGTAAAGGATATTGAGGACCAGTACGGTGAGACTCATATGGAAGAGCGCAGCTACCGTTTTACAGCAGAGGAAAAGGCACGTATACAGAAAGTGCTGTTAGAAGAGCAGAAACTGCCGGAACTGCCATTTGAGGTATCCCGTGTTTCTTATCAGGACGGCTGCAAGGTCTACTTTAAAAATGGTGGCTGGGTAAGCGCCAGATTTTCCGGTACAGAGCCGTTACTTCGTATCTTCTGTGAAATGGAAAAAGAGGAAGATGCAGTCCGGGCCTGCGTAGTGTTTGAGAGGTTTTTGGGGCTGTAAAAGTGTGGAAATGGAACTGTTTTTCTGGTATACTGATGGAACGAACAAACCGTCCGCATTAGCGGACAGTAGAGCGCGTCAGCGCGTGTTTGCGAGTCTAAAAAATACAAGGGGCACCGCAGCATGTATACAGGAAAAGCAGACAGAAATGCAGTATATAAAACACATAAATTTTTCAACAGGGAATGCAAAAAAGGGCGTTCCCTGTTCTTTTTATCGGTCATATCTGCAGCTGCAATATTGGCTGGAACAGTTCTTACAGGCTGCAGCCGGGCTGACGATCTGGTGCAGGAACAGACAGAAACGGAGAACTATGCCCTGACCGTATTTACTGCCCAGGAAAGGAAAGAATGGGAGCCGGTGATCAAGGAAGTTGAGGAGCGTACCGGCTGGAATGTAAGGGTGGAAACAGGCTCTGCAAAGGAGATGCTTTCCCAGCTGGAAAAAGAGGAAGCAGACTGGGATGTGGCCTTTGGGGTCAGTGCGGACGCCTTAGAGGAAGGCAAAGAGTACTGGCAGACAGGCAAAGATGCCTGGACCGGATATTCAGCGGTATCTTTTGTTATTTTATATAATACCAATGTAGTGACCTACAGAGAGCTGCCTACAGGATGGGACAGCTTGTTAGAACCACGGTGGAAAGGCCGTGTGGCAGTGCCGGATCCCCTTAAATCGGATATGGCTGCTTCTGTTCTCACAGAGGCGGCAAAAAACAGTGAAAAAGAAGAATTTCTGGACCTCTTAGCGGAAAATATGCAGTATCAGATGCCGGAGACCTTTAAAGAGGTGGAACAGGGCATTTCTGACGGCCGCTATTCCATTGGCGTTACCTCAGAAGAGGCAGCGAAAGCGATGCTGGCTGCAGGTCAGGACGTAGATTACATTGATCCGGAAGAAGGAGAATGTTTCTTTGAAGACGGAACTGCGATCCGGAAAAGAACCCCAAATCTGGATGCTTCTGAAGCGTTTGTAACCTACACTACCTGTGATGATACAAAATGGCTTTTACGGACCCAGCTTTTACGCCAACCGGCAGAAGATGTGGCTGCAGAGAATGACCGGTCAGATGAAGAGCTGAAACAGAGATATTCCAGACAGCAGGAAGTTTTAAATATCTGGAAGCTTATTATGGAAGAAAAGACTGGTCCAGCCCATGAACAGGAACAGTAATAAAGAAGGCAGGGAAAAAGATGAAGATATTAAATAAGCTTTCATTTCATAAAAAGATCTTTCTTGCCTGTCTGCTGACGGCACTGGTGCCTTTATTGTGCTCCAGTGTGGTTATGATCCGGCTGTTTACGGCAGCACTTGACCGGCAGAATTTAGATGAGGGGCGGACCCAGATCACAAAGGCAGAGGCGCGACTGGAAGCAGTTTTTGAAAAATGCGAGGAAGCCTGCAAGACCATTGCCACGGATAAAAAGACAGCCCGGATCATGATCGAAAAAAGTGAAGCAGATCACCAGAGGGAGATGTACTTATCTTTATATCAGGCCACTCAGGAAACCTCCGGCTATGCCCGGTTTTCCATTTATGACGCAGGAGGACATCTGCGCTATACGACGGATACAGAGGGGAAGGAAAAAGACCTGCCTGTATTCTGGGGGCTTTTAAGAAAGGCTTCCAGAACGGATGATATTGTATATTACAGGACTGATCCGGATCTTTCTATTACGGACGGGGACATTCTGCTTCAGGGTGCAAGACCGCTGTATACAGAAGGCGGTGCAAAAACCGGCTATATTGTTTTTGATTTTACAAGGGAAAACCTGGATGATCTTTTAGGGGCAGAGGTGTCATCTGGGGATGTGCTGCTGCTTTTAGATACCCATAAACGGACGGTGTACTGCTCTGGACAGGACAAGAGCCAGGTTCAGACAGGTGACATGATCGAAAAGATACTGGAAAACAGGAAAATGTCCGATGCAGGCCATGACAGGGAACAGTATCTGGTAAGCCATGGAGGAAAAACTGGCTTTTATTTTCTCTTATGCCGCCAGGCGCCTATGAGCCAGCCAGCTGTGCAGACTATGTGGACCGTCAGCCTATGCCTGTCAGCGTTGGGATTATTCCTCTGCCTGGCTGTATCAGGCGTACTTACAGGCAGTATTGCCCGCCCGGTACAGACATTAGATGAAGCTATGGAAAAAGTGAAAAAGGGTGATCTTTCTATCCGTATCCATACCCAGTCCAATGATGAAATGGGACGTCTTACCCGCAGCTTTAACCAGATGACAGAAGATCTGGGCCGGTATCTGGAAGATAAGGTGCAGAGGCAGAAGGACCTGAATGAAACAACATTAAAATTATACCAGACCCAGTTAAATCCCCATTTTCTCTATAACACGCTGGACACCATCAAATGGGAAGCAAGGATCCGCCAGGTGCCACGGATCGCAGTGCTGGCGGAAAATCTGGCGATCATATTGCGAAAAAGCATTTCCAGTAAGCCATTTATCCCTTTAAGAGAGGAACTGGAGACCATTGACAGCTATGTAGAAGTGCAGAAGATCCGCTTTACAGGCCGGTTCTTGTGTGAAAAGGAGATACCGGACCAGTTAGAGGAGTGCCTGGTGCCGAAAATGATCTTACAGCCGTTGGTTGAAAATGCTATTATTCATGGGCTGGAAGGCTGTGAAAATGGATATATCTGTATTTATGCAGGCCGTGAAGGAGATGTTTTAAATATTTCCATTACCGATGACGGCCGTGGCATGAGCCCGGAGATATTGGCCTGGATCAACAGTCCGGAACCGGAGAAGCGGGAAGGACATCTGGGGCTTTATAATATTATGAGGATATTAAAATTATATTATGGAAATGAATATGGCCTGAAGGCAGAAGTGACAGAAGACGGAACAACTGTCACTTTGAGACTGCCGGATGTTCGCTCGGGATCTTTTGGTGCCGAAAGACCCTGAGAGGACATCTTAGAAAGGAGGGGGACGATGTATAAAGTAGTAGTGGTAGAAGATGAAGAGATTGCCAGAAAAGGCATTATATTTACCATTAACTGGGATGCATTAAACTGTATGATCGCCGGGGAAGCTGCCAATGGGGAAGAAGGGGCAGAGGTGATCCGCCGCCTTTCACCGGATATTATCGTTACAGACCTGAAAATGCCCCGTATGGACGGCGTGGAAATGATCGCAAAGCTGCGGGAACAGGGAAACAGGGCGAAATTTATTATCCTGACGGCTTATGGGGATTTTAAATATGCCCAGAGTGCGGTGAAGCTGGGAGTCAGCGATTATCTGTTAAAGCCATTAAAGGACGGTGATCTGGAGCAGGCAGTGACCCGGATCATCGACCAGTTAGAAGAAGGAGACCGGCTCCGGCAGAAAGAAGAGGAAGAAACGCCTATTTTCCGGTTTAATGCAGACAGAAAAGCAAAAAATAAGTATGTAGAGCAGGCGATCAAACAGATCCGTGAACATTATAAAGAAGATATCAATATCAGTACAGTGGCAGAGCAGCTGCAGATCAGCGAAGGCTATTTAAGCCGTGTGTTCAAAAAAGAGACAGATTATACATTTACCACCTATCTTTCTTATTACCGCATGAAAGTGGCAATGGAACTGTTAAAAGAGGGAAATTTAAAGGTGAAGTAGCAGATGCTGCGGGCTATTCAGATACAGCCTATTTCAGCGCCCAGTTTAAGAAAATAGTGGGGATCGCGCCTTCTGAGTATCAGGATCGGGTAAGAGGGCACTAGGCGGCTGGTCATGGAGCCTGTGAATGGTAATTGCACTGGAGATTTTTGCACCTGGAAAAAGTGTGTACAGGAAAAAGTAATTATGTTATCATAGTGATAAGATCGTGAGAGCACAAAGTGCAGAGCATCCGGTAACAAACAAGGTACTGGGGGAGGTGGCCACATGCTTGAATTTAAAGACATCTTAGGACATGAACAGATCAAAGAACATTTTCAGAATGCGGCAGCAACGGGGAAAGTTTCCCACGCTTATATTCTAAGCGGCGAAGAAGGAATGGGAAAAAAGACCCTTGCAAATGCCTTTGCCATGACTCTTCTCTGTGAAGAAGGAGGCAGAGAGCCCTGTATGCAGTGTCATGCCTGCAAGCAGGTCCTGTCAGGAAACCACCCGGATCTGATCTATGTAACACATGAAAAACCGGCCAGTATGGGTGTAGATGATATCCGTGAGCAGATCAATGATACCATTATGGTGCGTCCTTACAGTAGCCAGTATAAGATCTATATTGTAGATGAAGCGCAGAAAATGACGGTGCAGGCCCAGAATGCTCTTTTAAAGACCATAGAAGAGCCACCGGCCTATGCAGTGATCATGCTTTTGACTACAAACCAGGATGCATTTTTACAGACCATTCTTTCACGGTGTGTGCAGCTGAAACTGAAACCATTAAAAGACTCTGTTGTGAAGACTTATCTGGAAGAAAAGCTTCAGGTAAAGGACATTCAGGCAGAAATATACAGTGCATTTGCAAGAGGAAATCTGGGCAAAGCAATTCATCTGGCCCAGTCAGAGGACTTTAAGATGATGTATGAAGAGATTTTAAAGCTGTTAAAGGAAATCAAGGAAATGGATATTTCCCAGCTTTTGGATGTGATCCGCAAATTAAAAGATGACAATACGGATATTAAGGAATGTCTGGATTTTATGCAGATGTGGTACCGTGATATCCTGATGTATAAAACTACCAAAGATTTAAACCTTCTCATTTTCAAGGATGAGTTTTCCGCAGTGAAGAAGGCGGCGTCTTTAAGCAGTTATGAAGGGCTGGAACAGATCTTAGGGGCCATTGATAAGGCCAGAGTCCGTTTAGATGCCAATGTAAATATGGAACTGGTCATGGAGCTTTTACTTCTGACCATGAAAGAGAATTAATAGAATTGTATTTTAAGGGTGTTTTAGGAAAGGAAATTAAGTAAGAGAAATGTTAACAGTAATCGGAGTGCGTTTTAGGGCTGCCGGAAAGATCTACTATTTTGATCCTGCAGACCGTCAGATAAAAATTGGGGACCATGTGATCGTAGAAACTGCCAGAGGTATTGAATACGGTTACGTAGTTCTTGGAAACAGAGAAGTAGATGAGACAAAGGTAATACCGCCTCTTAAACCGGTGATCCGTATGGCAACGGATGAGGACCGTGCCATTGAGGCAAAGAACAAAGAGAAAGAAAAAGAAGCATTTAAGATCTGCCAGGAAAAGATCAAAAAGCACAACCTGGAAATGAAGCTGATCGATGCGGAATATACTTTTGACAATAATAAGGTGCTGTTTTACTTTACAGCAGACGGAAGAATTGACTTCAGAGAGCTGGTAAAGGACCTTGCAAGTGTATTTAAGACCCGTATTGAGCTGCGGCAGGTAGGTGTGAGAGACGAGACCAAGATCTTGGGTGGTATCGGCATCTGCGGAAGACCGCTGTGCTGCCATTCTTATCTGTCTGAGTTCATCCCGGTTTCTATTAAAATGGCAAAGGAGCAGAACCTGTCCTTAAATCCAACTAAGATTTCCGGCGTGTGCGGAAGACTGATGTGCTGCCTGAAAAATGAGGAAGAGACCTACGAGGTATTAAACAGCAAACTGCCGGGAATTGGTGATACAGTTACCACTGCAGACGGCCTGAGGGGAGAAGTACACAGTGTAAATGTGCTGCGCCAGACTGTAAAGGTGATCGTAGTAGTAGATAAAGACGAAAAAGAGATCCGTGAATACAAGGTAGACCAGTTAAAGTTTAAGCCCAGAAGAAAGAAGGGCAAAGGCGGCGAAAAGCAGGACGAAGCAGAGTTAAAGAAACTGGAAGCACTGGAAAAGAGGGAAGGAAAGTCAAGGTTGAATGATAAATAGTGAAATGGAACACAGCTGGAGACAGGAAGGAAATATCCTTTTAAGGGATGATGAGCGGATCGATGATCTTCAGAGAAATCATTACGGCATCATCCAGAGAAAAGGCACCTTCTGTTTTGGGATGGATGCGGTGCTGCTGTCCGGTTTTGCAGTGGTAAAGCCGGGAGAAAAGGCGCTGGATCTGGGAACAGGAACCGGTATTATCCCCATTCTTTTAGAAGCAAAAACAGAAGGAAGGCACTTTACCGGCCTTGAGATCCAGGAAGAGTCTGCGGATATGGCCAGGAGAAGTGTGAAATACAATCACCTGGAAGAAAAGGTGGAGATCGTAACAGGAGATATCAAGGAGGCCGGAAGCAGGTTTGCACTGGCTTCTTTTGATGTAGTCACCAGCAATCCACCTTATATGAATGATGCCCACGGCATTAAAAACCTGGGAGATGCCAAGGCCATTGCCCGTCATGAGGTGCTTTGCACCTTAGATGATGTGGTAAGAGAAGGCACAAGAGTGTTAAAACCAGGGGGCCGGTTTTATATGGTCCACCGCCCAAGAAGGCTGATCGAGATCTTACAGACTATGAAGCAGTATGGTTTAGAGCCTAAACGGATGAAATTTGTACATCCTTATAAGGACCGGAAAGCCAATATGGTGCTGATTGAGGCAGTAAGAGGCGGCGGAGCCCTGATGAAGGTAGAAGCGCCGGTTATTGTATTTGATGAGAACGGGGAGTATTCACAGGAGATACGGACTACTTACGGGTATTAAAAAGCGCTTGCGGAGGAAAGGTACATGACAGGAAAATTATATCTGTGTGCAACACCCATCGGTAATCTGGAAGACATTACCTACCGGGTGTTAAAAACATTAAAAGAGGCAGATCTGATCGCAGCGGAAGATACAAGACACAGTATCAAGCTGTTAAATCATTTTGACATAAAAACGCCTATGACCAGTTATCATGAGTATAATAAGGTGGAAAAGGCAAAATATCTGGTAGAAAAAATGGCAGAAGGCACCAACATTGCCCTGATCACCGATGCGGGAACACCGGGAATTTCCGATCCGGGAGAAGAACTGGTAAGACAATGCTATGAAGCAGGTATTCCGGTCACTTCACTTCCAGGACCTGCAGCCTGTATCACCGCCCTTACCATGTCCGGGCTTCCAACCAGAAGGTTCTGTTTTGAGGCATTTCTGCCTGCAGAAAAAAGTGATAAAAAAGAACGCCAGCGGATCCTGGAAGAACTGAAAAAAGAGACCAGGACCATGATCGTCTATGAAGCGCCTCATCATCTGGTGGCAACTTTAGAGGACCTGTACGGGGCACTGGGAAACCGGAAGATCACCATCTGCAGAGAACTTACCAAGAAGTTTGAAAGCGCCTTCCAGACTACTTTTGAAGAGGCTCTGGCGCATTATGAGACCGAAGAGCCAAAGGGCGAATGTGTTATCGTCATTGCCGGAAAGCCGGTAGAAGAGATCCGTGAAGAAGAGATACGCGCCTGGGAAGAGATGCCTATTGAAGAGCATATGGAGCATTATCTGTCACAGGGAATGGACAAAAAAGAAGCAATGAAAGCAGTTGCAAAGGACAGAGGAATATCCAAGAGAGATGTGTATCAGCAGCTGCTGTAATAAAATGTGCGTGATGCTGAAATATTCGCTCATGTTTTGTGGGATTGAGCCAGATATTCCCTCATGTTTTGTGTAATGAATTTAGAAGTAATAAAAAAAACTGCCGTAAGACCACGGATTTCATGGTCTTGCGGCAGTTTTAATTGTTTTTATGTAATTTACTCAGCTAACTTCAAACCAGCCAGCTTTGCCAGCGCCAGAATGGATGCCTTAGAAACTTTCTTTCCTTCATATTCAACCAGATCTTCTGTTCCCCCGGTGAAGATATCTGTGTTTGCTGCTTTTTTTAGGATGATGCAGTCATCCTGGACTGTGATCTCAAGGGCGTCTTTTACGTCCAGGTTCAGGCTTCTTCTCAGCTCGATAGGAAGGGTGATCCGTCCAAGCTCGTCCAGTTTTCTTATAACCCCTGTTGTTTTCATAATGAAATACCTCCTGTTTTGTTGTACTTTGCGAACCCCATACCGCTGCGATCCCTAACTTAAGGGACATCATGCATTGTTTACAATGTATAATTAAAAAGTAGCAAATTTTGGAAATTAAGTCAATGATAAAGGGGGGATTATAAAAGAATACAGGAAAATACTGAACAGAAACGAAAAAACAG
>ERZ791825.1585-NODE-1585-length-11840-cov-4.174968_pt1 | contig 11840 bp, 10 predicted proteins | sample MGYA00510298_ERZ791825 | MGnify/ENA primary metagenome ERZ791825 (study PRJEB30046, sample SAMN00792010) | human gut metagenome | study: EMG produced TPA metagenomics assembly of the A metagenome-wide association study of gut microbiota in type 2... | reverse complement strand
GTAGGTCTGTCAGGGGCGGGACACGAGACGAACGCCCAAGTGACAATCAACATCTTCAACCTAAACGACGTACTAAGAGCCAAGCCCATCGACGAGACACGTTTCACGGTACAATACCAAACCACGTCCATGCCGGACACGCTCCAACCCGACAAGAAAGAGGAAGAGACCCTCATGCTGAAGGTCGGGAATAAATGCTCCGTTTACTATAGTTACGCCAAATTCCTCACCGATTCCGTACTAGAGGCCGACAAAGCCGCCGGAGCCTCACAAGAAGTCATCAATGAACACCTGCAACAATATTCATCCAAGACCAACGCGCAGGTCTACAAGAATTATCCGGCGGGAAAGACCACGACCTTGGATGCCCTTGCCGCCAGTCGCTTTCGCTGCGAGGAAAAGGAGGAGCGCCCGGAATGGACCTTACTGCCCGATACGATGACCATCCTGTCCTATCCTTGCCGGAAAGCGACCTGTCATTTCAAGGGCAGGCATTATGAGGCTTGGTACACGCCGGAGATACCGAAAAGCGAGGGTCCTTGGAAATTATGCGGATTACCGGGCCTGATCCTAAAAGCCCAAGACAGCCAAGGACATTACACTTTCATCTGCACGGGTATCGAACTGAGCCGGGATAAGAACCCGATCCTTTTCGGGGGAAACGATTTCGAGCCGATCAGCCGCAAGAACCTGCAAAAGGTTTACGAACGATATGCCGCCGATCCTATCGGATACATCGCCTTGACCTCGCCACAGGTGAAAGTGACCGTCACCGACGATAACGGGAAACCTTACCAACCCAAGAACATGCCGTATAACCCTATAGAAAGGGAAGAAAGATGAAACGGATCATACTGCATATACACACTTTTTGTTTACTTACGCTGCTCTGCCCGGCAGGATTGGCCGCCCAATCCGTCATCCGAGGGATCGTGATCGACAGGGAAAGCCAACTGCCGGTAGAAGCGGCCACCGTGCAATTAACTAGAGGCAACGTCTCCCTTCCGATCAACTATACGTTAAGTAATAATGAAGGGACCTTTACCCTCACCCAACCGAAGCGGACGGACTCACTTCTCGTCTCCGTCTCGCTCTTAGGGTACCAAACCCAGCAACAAGCCGTACATGCCGGACAAACGCTTCGTTTTGAGATGGAGCCGCAGGTATTCAGCCTAAAGGAGGTGGAAATCCGTCCGGGACGTGTCTGGGGGCAGCAAGATACGATCAATTATGATGTCACCCGCTTTCTCTCCCCAAAGGATCAATCCATCAAGGACGTATTACGGAAACTTCCGGGTATCGATATCGATGATCTGGGGAAGATCTCTTACAACGGGAAAGAGATCCGTAATTTCTATGTGGAGGGACTGGATCTCACCAACGGGAAATACAAGCAAATCAGCGAGAACCTGCGAGCCGACGCCGTACAGAACATACAAGTGATGGAGAACCACCAACCGATCCGTGTGTTACAGAGAAAGATCAAGACCGAAGACGTAGCGTTGAACCTCAAACTGAGACCGGAATTCCGGGATCGCTGGCTGATCAATGCCGAAGGCGGTCTCGGCGCATCCCCGTTCTTATGGAAAGGAGCCGCTGACGCCTTGCAGATCAGCCGCAGCAGCCAATCCGCTTATCTATATAAAGGGAATAATACCGGGCAGGATGTATCGGGCGAGCAAAATACGCTTACCGAATCACCCGAATCCCGTTTATCCGAGCCCAAGGTTCCCCAATTTCTGCTACAGCCCTCATTTTCCGCCCCGCTAAAGAAAGAGCGCTGGCTGTTCAACCATATACACAGCCTATCCGCAAATCGCCTATATAAACTGAACGAGAACACCCAACTCCGTATAAACGCCGGTTATATCCACGACCTGCGAACACAGGAAAGGGGGAGTGAGACGACTTATTACCAATCCGAGGACACGATTCATCTAACGGAACAAAGCGATAGCCGCATTCGCTCGGATCAAGCCAACCTCAATATCGGAGTGGAAAACAACTCGCAGGAAAGGTATCTCAAGAACCAGTTCTCAGCCACCGGAGATTGGCAATCCAGCCTTTCCCATATAACCGGAAACACAATTTCCACCGGCCGTACAACATTGGACCAACGCATCAAAACCCCGAACCTCAACTTGCGTAATAATTTACGGAGCCTGTGGAGCTTGGACAAATACACGTTGGAAGTCCAGTCTTTGCTCCGTTACCACAGCAACGCGGCCGATCTTCGGTTGGATAACCACCCTTATCCAATGAGCTTACGCGACTTTTATACCGATAATTCCTTTTCATTCCTGAAAAAGAGCGGTTCCCTCACCCAGCGATATACGGTGGGCATAAACGGGGAGATCAGCAATATCAAGAAAAGCCTGCAAACTTATCTCTCACCCGATTACCAATGGAATACCTATAAATGGACCCTATCCCTCAGCTCCCCACTCAGATGGACCGGATATACAGGGGTCGGTTTCTCCCGCATCTCGGTTAATCCGTCCCTATCTATTATCTACAAACTGAATTACGCATGGCGTTTCACGGTACACGCCTCCTATAAGGAAAGATATGGAGAGATGACCGACTTATACGACCGGCCTTATCAAACGGATTACCGGAATAGCGTCTGGAATTGCGGAATCCTCCCGGTTTACAGACAACAGCTTTATTCCGTTTATGGGGAATACAAGAGTACGGCACGGGAATTCTTCGCCACGGTAAACCTGACACACAACCGGGAGTGGTACAATCGTATATACGAGCAACGTATAGAGAACGGACAGGTACAACGAGTCTCCTTACCGCTGTCCAACCACGGTTCCGGCTATACCGTCAAAAGCACGCTATCCAAAGGCTTTTACGATCTAGGGCTAAAGACCTCGCTCATGGCGCTCCTCAATATCAGCAAGGCCGAGCAAATCAGCGGGGGACAAAGGCTTCCTTATCAATATCGCCTCATGCGCCTAGAGCCCAAAGTGATCTGGACTCCCAACCGCCATTGGGAAACCAGTTACCAAACCGATATCCGGTACGGAGGAAGTAAAATAGGAGAACGTACCCGTTTGGCGCCCTTATGGAACGTCATCCAACAAGTACAACTCTCCTACATTTTCTCACCCATAGAGGCAAGTCTTTCCGTAGATCATTACCACAATGACGTGAATGAAGACCAATCCGTCAACGCCGTTTTCGCGGACTTCTCGGTCTCATGGAAATCCGGGCGTTGGCAAATCACCGCCACGGCGACAAACCTGTTCGACAAACGTACCTACGCATACACACGATACGCATCGTTGGAAAGCTATACCTCATGGGTACGTATCCGTCCCCGGGAGTTTCTGGTAGCGATCCGCTACCGTTTATAATTATTAGGCCGTTTAGGGGAAACAATTGTGAAAAATCAACTAATTTCGCACTCTGATAAATAAGCGGCTTTATGAATAACGATAAAATAATCACACCCAGCTTTTGCTATATACTAGCGGCGAATTTCCTGCTTTTTTTCGCTTTCTATCTAATCCTGCCGATCTTGCCTTTTTATCTGAAGGAAGAATTCATGATCGGGAAGTCTATGATCGGGTTTATCTTGTCGTGCTATACGCTAGCGGCGCTCTGTATCCGTCCGTTCGCCGGATATTTGCTGGATACTTTCGCCCGCCGTCCCTTATATCTGGTGGCTTATTTCATTTTCACCACCATATTTGGCGGATACATGGTAGCCACGGCACTTACCCTCTTTATCGCCTTACGCGTCGTACACGGTTTCGCCTTCGGCATGGTGACGGTGGCCGGAAATACGATACTGATCGATATCTTGCCCTCCTCCCGCCGTGGGGAAGGTATTGGCTATTACGGCCTAGCCAATAACATCGCCATGAGTTTCGGCCCGATGATCGGTCTGTTCATGCAAGGGAACTTCACATACGACGTGATCTTTTCCTGCTCGTTGCTATCCGGAAGCCTTGGTTTTATCATGGCCTATATGGTCAAGACTCCTTATAAGCAACCGGTCAAACGAGAACCGATCTCCCTAGACCGCTTTTTCTTGGTGAAGGGAACTTGGGCGGGTATCTCCCTATTATTACTCTCCATTCCTTATGGTATGACTACCACTTATGTAGCGATGTACGCCGCTGAGATCGGGATCAGCGTAAACTCCGGACTTTATTTCACCTTTATGGCCCTGGGACTAGCCGTCTCCCGCCTGTTCTCCGGACGGCAAGTGGATAAAGGACGGATCACGCTTGTTATCTCCCTCGGGATGTATTTGGCGGCGGCCACATTCTTTCTTCTCGCGGCACTCAAGGAGTTGATGCATTGGAATCCGGTATTTTCCTCTTATCTCTACATAGGTATAGCCCTCTCGCAAGGCGTGGCGTTCGGAACCATGTTCCCTGCTTTCAACACGCTTTTCGTGAATCTGGCACCCAATAACCAGCGGGGTACGGCCACTTCTACATATCTAACGAGTTGGGATGTAGGTATCGGTATCGGGTTGATGGCCGGGGGCAGCATCGCACAAGAGCTGGGTGGCTTCAACTACGCCTACTTGTCTGGCGCTTGCCTTACGGTATTGTCTACGTTTTTCTTCTTGTTCAAGGCAGGGCCTCATTTCAATCGGTACAAGCTGAGATAAGTACTGCACGGCTCTTCCATTAATCTATCCGTTTTAGTTAAGCCGAGAAGCTTTAATTCCATACAATAAGCCTACTCATGAGCTGCGCACGTAAGAAGCTAAGAATCAGCGTCAAAAAAACACGAGAATCTTTCCGTCAAAACACGTACATGTTTTTTCAAAAAGTCGTACGTGTTTTGGATGAAAGTCGTACGTGTTTTCCCGAATCTTTCGGCTGAGAACAAAAGCACAAATAGAAATCGACAAGAAGCCATCATCACTTGTATATCCCCTGTTTTTTACTTAATATCGCGTAACGATAATCAAGCTGATAAGATGAAAATAATAGCAGATAACACGGTTCCTTACCTAAAAGGGATCTTGGAGCCGATAGCGGACGTATCCTACCTTGACTCCAAAGAGTTTACGCCCACGAACATAAAAGACGCGGATGCCTTGATCGTACGTAGCATAGATAAATGTACACGCGAGCTATTGGAAGGTAGCCGGGTTCGCCTCATCACGACAGCCACGATCGGGTACGACCATATCGATATCCATTATTGCGAGAAGGCAGGGATCACGTGGAAGAACGCCCCGGGTTGCAACGCCGCTTCCGTGGGGCAATATGTATTATCCTCTTTGGTAGCCGTCGCCCTCCGCAAAGGAGAGAGACTAGCAGGGAAGACTATCGGTATCGTTGGCGTAGGCCATGTAGGGAGTATCGTGGAGAGGCTATGCGAGGCCATGGGGATGCGTGTGCTTCGCAATGACCCGCCCCGTGCCGAGCAGGAAGGTGAGGATGGATTCGTATCCTTGGACACGATCGCGAAAGAGGCGGATATCATCACCTTGCATGTCCCGCTGACCAAGGAGGGACGCTTCGCCACCCGCCATCTAGCCGATCATGCTTTTTTCGACAGATTGGAACGAAAACCATGGTTTATCAACAGTTGCCGGGGTGCCGTACATGATACGCAAGCCTTATTGCAGGCCAAACGAACCGGCAAGATCAGCGAACTGATCATCGATTGCTGGGAGAACGAACCGGATATCGACCGGGAATTACTGTCGGAAGCCACGATCGCCACTCCTCATATAGCCGGTTTCTCCGCCGACGGGAAGGCGAACGGGACACGAATGTGCCTAGAGAATATAGGATGCTTTTTCGGTATCCGTATCGAAAAGATCAAGGAAGTCATTCCGCCTGCCCCAACCAACCCGTTCATCGACTTGGGACAATTCAAGGAGCACCGGGTGGAAGAAGCCATCTTGAGAAGTTTCAACCCAGAAGTAATCGACCAAGCACTAAGAGCGAATCCTCATCATTTCGAGCGATTTAGGGCAGCGTATGACCATCCCCGTGAGTTCCATGCTTACCAAGCGATCAAAGCTGACCCGGAAGAATTCGCCGTACTCCAGAAACTAGGTTTTCAAGTAGGCTAATGACAAAAAAGCCTTACAGTAAACTTTCGATCACATGAGGATAATGCGCATACTCCAAGGCATGCACTTTCGCAGCTACCTCATCTGGCGTATCCGAAGGTAATACCGGGCAAGAAGCCTGGAAGATGATAGCGCCCTCATCATAATGCTCATTAATATAATGTATAGTAATACCCGACTCCCGCTCACCAGCCTTCACGACCGCCTCATGCACATGCATGCCATACATCCCCTTGCCGCCATATTTAGGGAGTAACGCAGGATGGATGTTCACGATCTTTCCGGGAAAAGCCTGAAGAATCACGTCCGAGATCTTATTCATGAAACCGGCCAGCACGATAAAGCAAACGTCATATTCCGCCAGTTTCTCCAAGATAGGCGTACCCGCCGCAAACTCATCCCGCGAGAATACGAAAGAGGGAACGCCCAACTTGTTTACCCGCCCATGCACGCCAACATTACGGTTATTTGATAAAACAACCGCAACATTAACGTTTTCACTGTTAGCAAAATATCGGGTGATGTTCTCGGCATTCGTACCAGACCCGGAAGCAAAAATCGCTATGTTTTTCATATTTTCAGATGTTTAAATGCACAAGAAAAGAAAAAATGTGCAGTTTTCCGCATTTTTAGCTTATTAAATTTGCTTTGTAACATAAAAAATTCTTTTCTTTGCACTGCAAATTTAAAAAGTATATTCGTATTTATTAATCTAAATTGAAAAAGTTATGTCTGAAGTTGCTGAAAGAGTAAAAGCTATCATCGTTGACAAGTTAAGTGTTGAAGAAACAGAAGTTACAAACGAAGCAAGCTTTACTAACGATTTAGGAGCAGACTCTCTTGACACTGTAGAATTGATTATGGAATTCGAAAAAGAATTCGGTATCTCAATTCCTGACGATCAAGCAGAAAAGATTACAACTGTAGGTGACGCTATCGCTTACATCGAGGCTAACGCGAAGTAATCAATCCTTTTAACTAAAGGTATGGAATTAAAAAGAGTTGTAGTAACAGGTCTTGGAGCTATTACTCCTCTTGGTAATACCCTCCCCGAAACATGGGAAGGTATTATCAACGGAAAAAGTGGCGCTGGACCTATTACTCAGTTTGATGCATCCAAATTCAAGACACAATTTGCATGCGAAGTTAAAGGCTTCGATCCGTTGAAAGTTATGGATCGTAAGGAAGCCCGCAAGTGTGATCGTTATAGCTTATTCGCGATCGATGCGGCGAAACAAGCGATCGAGGACGCGGCAATGGACTTGGATAAAGAAGATAAGAACCGTATCGGCGTTATTTTCGCTTCAGGTATCGGTGGTATCAAGACATTTGACGAGGAAGTATTGAGTTATGCGAAGATCAAGGATACGATCGGTCCGAAGTTTAACCCGTTCTTCATCCCGAAAATGATCTCGGATATCGCGGCTGGACATATTTCCATGCTTTATGGATTCCACGGCCCGAACTTTGCGACCGTCTCAGCTTGTGCATCTTCTACAAACGCTATCAGCGACGCATTCAATTATATCCGTTTAGGCAAGGCTAACGTCATCATCACCGGTGGAGCGGAAGCTGCTGTTTCTGAATCGGGTGTAGGTGGATTCAACTCCATGAACGCGTTATCGACACGTAACGATTCTCCCGAGACCGCATCTCGCCCGTTCAGCGCTAGCCGTGACGGATTCGTGATGGGTGAAGGTGGAGCTTGCTTGGTATTGGAAGAAATGGAGCACGCATTGGCTCGTGGCGCTAAAATATATTGCGAGATCGCAGGAACCGGAATGTCTGCCGATGCTTATCACTTGACCGCTTCTCATCCGGATGGTTTAGGAGCGAAGCTGGTTATGCGCAACGCATTGGAAGACGCGGGAATGACTCCGGAAGATATTGATTACATCAATGTTCATGGAACATCGACTCCCGTAGGCGATATCTCAGAGGTTAAGGCGATCAAAGATGTGTTCGGAGAACATGCTTATCAACTGAATATCAGTTCCACAAAGTCAATGACCGGTCACTTGCTTGGTGCTGCCGGAGCGGTAGAGGCGATCCTGTGTATTATGGCTATAAACGATGGTATTATCCCGCCGACCATTAACCATGCGGAAGGCGATGATGATCCTGAAATAGATTATAAACTGAATTTCACATTCAATAAGGCTCAAAAGAGAGAAGTGAAAGCCGCTTTATCGAATACGTTTGGTTTCGGTGGACACAACGCTTGCGCCATTGTTAAAAAATTCGTGAAATAACGTGTTTAGAAAGCTATACAAACAGCTACATAAAAGAATAAGGCTCCTGCATAATAAAGGTAGGGAGCCTTATTTGTCTTTATCAAAGATTCTAGGTTTTTATCCGGATAATCTCCAGATTTACGAGCAGGCCTTGTTGCATAAATCATCATCGGTAGAGACGGGTGATGGTAAATGGCTTAACAATGAGCGTCTTGAATTTTTAGGAGATGGCATTTTGGATGCGGCGGTCGCCGATATTGTCTATAAGCGCTACCCGAATAAGCGGGAAGGCTTTTTGACAAACACACGCTCCAAGATCGTACAACGGGAAACGATGAATAAGGTCGCCGTACAACTCGGCCTCGATCAAATGGTAGTCTATTCAACCAAGATAAACTCTCATAACAATCATATGTATGGTAATGCGCTCGAGGCTTTGATCGGCGCTATTTATCTGGATCAAGGTTATGACGTTTGTTATAAGTTTATCCGTGACGTGATGATAGAAAAGTATATCGATGTAGATACGCTCGTCCGGAAAGAGATAAATTTCAAGTCAAACTTGATTGAATGGAGCCAAAAGAACAAAATATCGATCTCGTTCGATCTAATAGAGTCTTTTACGGATCATGATGGAAATCCTGTATTCCAAAGCGCAATTAAATTGCTCGGCGAGCAAATTGGCATAGGTATCGGTTACTCCAAAAAAGAATCCCAGCAAGCGGCTTCTAAAATGGCGGTCAAAAGATTGCGGACAGACAAAGAACTCCAGCAACGTATCTCTGCCACAAAGAAAAAGAAGACTGGTGAACTAACCGATGAAAAAGAGTTTTCTGACCTCCCAGAGGAAGAAACTGTATGATAAATAGCAGAACTTGGGTATATCGTTTGATATACCCAAGTTCTTAGTTATATAAGAATAAGCTCATATAAAGTTGTATGTATGAAAAAACAGTACAGTAAATTTCTCCGAATATTAATAACCGGCATATTATATATCGGCTATTTCTCGATTTCAAGTTCGTTGGCGCAGATCAGCGAAGGAGGACTCCCCCCAGCTTTCAATTCGCAGGTTCACTTCGAAGTGAAAAGCTAGCAGAACAAGTTCCTGTGAATTTCAGTGTGGAAGACCTCAAGACGGTCGATGCGTGGAGGGTCAGCCAAGGCGCTCCGTTGCGTGTAGCCAAGTCGATCCCAACCAGCTTCGACATCGCCGATAGCGGCGATTGGATTTCACTACCCGACGGTAGCCAAATATGGCAACTTCACCTTCAAGCGAAAGGAGCGATCGCCTTGATCCTGTATTACTCCGATTTTTATATACCCAAAGGTGCCCGGTTATACCTGTATAACGCAGCGAAAACCCAAGTATTGGGTGCCTATACGCATCGTACGCATCCTGAAAACGGACCGTTCGCAACCCAAGCCGTAGCAGGCGATGAGGTGATCCTCGAATATGTACCTGCACCATCCGGCGAGACACCTCGACTACGCATCCGGGAGGTCGGTTACGGGTATAATCATCTTGAAGCGATCATGCCAGAAGTACAGGAAGCGCCGGGAGCTGGCTTTTCAGAAGCTTGCGAAGTGAATATCAATTGCGAGGAGGGAGCCGATTGGCAGGAGCAAAAGAAGGGGGTGATACAAATGATTCAATACATCCGTAATAAAGAGGGAGAAGGAGGAAGCTATATTTGTACGGCTTCTCTGGTAAATAATACGGCCCGTGACAAAAAGCCTTATGTATTATCCGCCTTCCATTGTTCGCAAGATATACTGGGCGAACAGACGGTTACTCCCGAGGAATTAGCGGTCTGGTTGTTTTATTTCCACCAAGAACATGTGGGCTGCGATAATGAGTCACCCATTTATCCGATAAAAACCATGGTAGGATGTACACGGAAAGCCTCTACCCCTGTCGAAAACGGTTCCGACGGACTGTTGCTGTTGCTTAACGACGAGATCCCCGACGATTATAATGTATTCTTTAACGGATGGGATCGTTCAAATATGCTTTCACTCTCGGGCGTAGGCATCCATCATCCTTCCGGCGATTATATGAAAATCTCCACCTATGGAAATTATCCGACAGAATCGATTACATGGCGTAATAGTGATGTTGGGAAAACCGGGGCCACGAACGCTCATTGGAACGCGACTTTCGATGCCACGCTAAACGGACACGGGGTGACCGAGGGAGGATCTTCCGGCTCGCCTTTATTTAATAGCAAAGGCTTGATTATAGGTACGCTGAGCGGTGGAAGCTCCAGTTGCGAACTGCCCGAAGGATTGAATTTATACGGTAAATTGTATTATCACTGGAATAAATACAGTGATAATGATACAGCCCGGATGGATGTCTGGCTAGATCCACTCGGAACGGGCGTCACCTCGTTGCAGGGAATGACGCAGGATGGGAAAACGATCGGAAACGAGTATGAAAGTCCGACTGATTTGAAATACAAACAGATCTCCACGGGTGAGATTCAACTGACATGGAATGCCCCAGTCCTCGAAAAAATAGCTGGTTGGGGATCACAAGATCGTTATCAACAGTTCGGTCTCGGAGGAGATCCATTCTATTTCGCTCAGAAATGGGATACGAAAGATCTACAACCGGTGCATAAAAAAACGATCCGGAAGGTTAATTTCTATCCGCAGGAAGGAGTCACCTATGGAGTCTATATCAAACAGGGAAACCGGGAGTATGAAGAGAGTTTCACTCAACTGAAATCAGGTAAAATAAATTCGGTCACACTTAAAACACCATTCGTAATCGACGCGAAGCAGGATTTACTGGTAGCCATTCATGTGATAAGCTATGCCAATAACACATACCCGGCATGTTCCGATGAAGGCCCCGCAGTCGATGGAAAAGGGAATTTATATTCTTTGGACGGAAAAAAATGGGAAACATTCTCAGATGATGAGCTAGATGCCAATGTTGTGTTATCGATCGTAATAAGCGCGGAAGAAGGTGAGTTCCCCTCAAGTTCCGTATTCTCCACGAGCACTTTCTCGGAGAAACCGCAACCCATGAGAACGGGCCGATTATCATTCCGGAAACTGGCTATCGCCTCCGATGCGCAAGAAGCAGAGTTGATTACGGCTTTTCCGGAGCTGACCGGTTATAAGGTATATCAAGATACTCGGGAACTGACGACATTACCTGTTTCTCAACGGAATTATACGGTGAAAAATCTGGCAACAAGTACCCCTCTGCTCCAAGTAACGGCACTTTATGGTACCGACGAGAGCGCTCCGGCTACGGTAATTCCGGAAACGAGCGTAGGTAACGAACTGGAGCCAACAGGCGAAGAAGTAGACATTCAACCACGTATCTTCTCGAATGAAGTACAGATCCAGAATTATCAACAACTGAAATCGCTTGAGATCTACAGGGCCGATGGAAAGTTGATACGTAGCATCCCGCAACCGGGAAGCAGTCTCAGCACGGGTGATTTTGCCACTGGAATGTATATCTTTCGCTTGACTACCGAAAAGGGAAGCCAAACCGTTCAAGGTATTAAGAAATAAACGGCCGC
>ERZ791825.1579-NODE-1579-length-11882-cov-2.858290_pt1 | contig 11882 bp, 10 predicted proteins | sample MGYA00510298_ERZ791825 | MGnify/ENA primary metagenome ERZ791825 (study PRJEB30046, sample SAMN00792010) | human gut metagenome | study: EMG produced TPA metagenomics assembly of the A metagenome-wide association study of gut microbiota in type 2... | reverse complement strand
TTTTTTATCGTATAGGAAACTTCGTTTCCATACGATAAAAACGCTCCGCGAGGATCGCACTGCGGCGGAATGGAAGAATGTCGCTTGCGCGACCCGCCGCAGGCGGAGAATCCTGCTTTGCAGGATCCTTTTTCATAAAAGGTACCTCTTGTGGGAAAGCAATGTACAAACGACGTAAAATGTTGTAAAATAATGAGCACAAAAGAAAAACAAGCGACGCCGAAGGCGGCATTTGTTTTTCTTGTGCCATTAGAGAACGAGCAGCCTGCGCAGCAGGCGGTAAAGCGCGTCAGCGCGGGCTCGTGATATAATAAAAGAAGTAATCATGAGAAAATAAAGAGGAATTTCAGTGATGGAACAAGGTACAGAACAACAGACCTCCGGTCAGCAGTCAAAGTCACCGCGGATGCATCTGCAGCAGGGGCTGCTGGAAATTTACTGCGGCGACGGAAAAGGAAAGACGACAGCGGCGCTGGGACTTGCACTACGGGCGGCAGGCTGCGGTCTACGCGTGCATATTGTGCAGTTTTTAAAGGGAACAGAAACGGGGGAGCTTGCGTCTCTTGCGCAAATTCCGCAGATCAGCCTGGTGCGCTGCGACAAGAACTGGGGATTTACCTTTTCCATGACGGAGCAGGACAAAAAGGAGATCACCGTGTGTCACAATCAGATGCTGCAGGAGGCGATTTCCATGGCAAAAAGCGGAGAAATCGACGTGCTGATTTTCGATGAATTTCAGGCGGCGTATGCGCATGGACTGCTCGACAAAGAAACGGCAAAAGATTTTATTTTGAAAAAACCGGCGACGCTGGAGCTGGTGCTGACCGGACGAAATCCTGATCCGGTATTTTTGGAGGCGGCGGACTATGTGAGCGAAATCCACGGGGTGCGTCATCCGTACCAGAAACAGATTCCGGCGCGGAAGGGAATCGAGTTTTAAACGGAATTATTACCCGAAGCGAAAAAATTGTCCAGTGACAAAATGGGGGTTCAGCGTTATGCTAGACGGGATGAAAGCATAAAAGGAGCTGAATTTGCCTTGAAACAGGGAAAAAAGAAGAGCTGGCTGAAATATGTCCTGGTATTTGGATTGATTTTCTTTGCCTGCTGGTATGAAAGAAATTTTCTGGCGCAGGCGGCGGAAAAAATCCGCAAATTGCCTGACTGGACGATCTTTATAATTATTGTGCTATCGTTGACCTATCTGGTCTGGGAAGGAACGATCATCTGGCTTTTGATGCGGCAGTCTGTAAAGCATTATTCCTGGATTCAGGGCGTGAGATGTTCGTTTGTGTGCAGCTTTTTTCGGACGACGACCCTTGGAAGCGGCGGCGGGGTCGCACAGATGTATGAAATGAACCGGGACGGGCTTCCGCTTGCACGCGGGGCAGGACTGTCCATGGTGCAATATATTTTCCATAAAGTATCGATTACGCTGTATGGTCTGATTGGCTTTCTCTGTCTGCTGTTTGCGAAGGATGAAAGCGTCTCCGGCTATACGGCGTTTCTGGCGGCGGGAATCGGTTTGACGGCGCTGATTACCGCAGTGCTGCTTCTGGTAACGGCATGCCCGCCGTTTTCCAATTGGGGATTTTTGATTGCAGAACGGCTATGCCATGGGAAATGGCAGGATAAACGGGATAAAATGAAGGCGCAGATTGATTCCATGCAGGAGGAATCGCTCCGATTGTTAAAGCATTCGCCGCGAACGGCAGGAGGTATTTTTCTGTGCGATTTTGCAAAGCTGACCTGCTGGTATCTGGTTCCCTGGTTTGTGTTGTCGGCAGACCTTCCGGTTTCCCTCTGGCAGATTGTGTGCATTACAGCCGCGGCACAGATGCTGGCGGGTGTAATTCCGACGCCCGCAGGGCTGGGTTCTCTGGAATTTGTTTTTCTGATGTTTTCCACAAAGATCGTAGGAACGGCAGAAGCAGGTGCAGCCATGATCCTGCTGCGGTGTGCGGTCAACATTATTCCATTGGTCCCGGGCGCGTTACTTGCCCTGACAGACCGCAGAAAAAAGAAAGGAAGCCGGGAATGCCCGGCAGAGTAAGTTATGGTACCTGATCTTGCAAGAATGTCAGTGATAATCAAATCGCAGCACGAAACCTCCGTGATGACGGGAAATTATGAAATGGGCTATGCCTGCGGTCTGCTCTGTAAGCTGGCGGGCAGGGAGGTTCCGCAGTGGGAAACTCCGGTTGAATTAAAGGACCGTGTGGCAGAGCTTTTAACTGGATATGAACCGGCGAACGAACGGGAAAAGAACGTCATCCATATGCTGCATTATTACCATCCGGATGAAACCGCAGACGAACAGGTAAAAGAGCTGATCGGATGGGGGTATGACGAGCAGCGCCTCTGGCAGATGCAGAGGAAGCAGTGACTGGCACAGATGTTTTTTGCGCGTAACTGTGAGGGTACTGAACAGTTACGAAAATTTGAGATTGCAACAATAGAATGCACGCTCTGCGAGCATTCTATTGTCATGAATTAAAAACCGGACTGGGAATCCTTATGAGAGGAAACACAGACCGGTTTTGTTTGTCTATGGAAGGTGCGTCACCATGCCAATGCCGGTGCGAAATTTTTACTTCGCCAGACCCAGCAGATCATCATAGAAGTTGGGATAACTGATTTTGACACAATCCGCATCTTTAATAGAAGTAACGCCATCGGCTGCCAGCGCGGCAACCGCGAAGCTCATGGCAATGCGGTGGTCGAGATAGGAATCGATTTCTGCGCCGTGAAGTGTTTTTCCTCCACGGATTATCATACCGTCGTCCGTAGGTGTGATATCACAGCCCATCGCGCGCAGCCCGGCAGTCACCGTGGCAATACGGTCAGATTCCTTGACCTTTAATTCGGCGGCGTCACGGATCACAGTCTGTCCGTTGGCAAATGCAGCCATTACGGCAATCATAGAAATTTCATCGATCAGTGCCGGGATCAGATTTCCCTCTATAGTTGTTCCATGCAGGGAAGAAGCAGAGACGAGCAGATCAGCAACCGGTTCCCCTGCGCAGACACGTTCGTTTAAAACAGTCAGGTTTCCACCCATTGCGCGGAGCACGGTCAGGATTCCTGCGCGGGTCGGATTGATGCCGACATTGCGGATCAGAAGCTCAGAGCCAGGGACCAAAAGACCTGCTGCCAGGAAATAAGCTGCGGAAGAGATATCGCCGGGGACAGAAATCTGTTGTGCATACAGCTCGTTTCCTGGTGTGATCGTTGCAGTCAGTCCGTCAGAGCAGATATCTGCGCCGAAACCGGAAAGCATCAGCTCCGTGTGGTTGCGGCTGAGGGCGGGCTCTGTTACGCTCGTCTGACCATCCGCATAAAGACCGGCGAGCAGGATCGAGGATTTGACCTGTGCGGATGCGACCGGTGTGGAATAAGTGATCCCGTGCAGGCTGCTGCCGGTGATGTGAAGCGGCGCGCAGCCGTTTTTACGGACGCTTTCGATTTTTGCACCCATCAGAGAAAGCGGCTCCATAATGCGCTTCATCGGACGCTTCTGAATGGAAGCGTCCCCGGTCAGCGTTGTTTCAAAGGTCTGACCACTTAAAATGCCGGAAATCAGCCGGGTTGTCGTGCCGGAATTGCCTGCATCCAACACCTCAGAGGGCGCAGACAGCCCGTGTAAGCCTTTCCCGTGTACTAAAATGCGCTCCGGCGTATTTTCAATTTCAATGCCGAGCTTTTGAAAGCAGCTGATTGTTGAAAGGCAGTCCGCTCCTTGTAAAAAATTCGTAACCTCTGTCGTTCCCTGTGCGATTGCTCCGAACATCACGCTGCGGTGGGAGATCGATTTATCTCCGGGGACGGTCACTTCGCCACGCAGCGCTTTGCTGGCTGTCAGTTCCATCATACCATTAAAATCCTTTCCGTTTATCAATTTTTTCAGATATGCGTTACATAGCCGCGTCTGTTCAGCAGCTGAATCGCTTTTGTAATCGAATCTTCTTCGTAAAATTCAATTCGCAGGACGCCTTCCTGTGCTTCCCGATTATGGACGATGCCGATATTTTTGATGCTGATGTTGTTCAGCGCCAAAAGCGTGGAGACAGCGGCGATAGAACCTGCTTCATCCGGGATATCCAGACGGATAGAGTAATCCTTTTTGATCGGGCCGCTTCCGGCGTCAATAAAGGAATCGCGGTATGCGCGTGCGCCGTCAAAAAAGGTATAGAGCGAGGCAGAATCGTGTTCCTGCAGCTCTTTTTGAACGACGCCAAGGGCGTCGATATAATCCTGCAGCAGTCTGGAAATATTGACCGTGTTAGTCATGCAGATCTGCTCCCACATGACAGGGGAAGAGGAGGCGATCCGCGTGATATCCTTAAACCCGCCTGCAGCGATGGATTTCATCAGTCCCTGAGCATCGTCATGATCCTGTACCAGATGGACGAGGGCGGCAGCAACGATATGAGGCAGGTGGCTGACAGCAGCGGTCACATAATCATGCTTCTGGCTTTCCACCTGCAGCGGGATCGCTCCCATGGAGGTGACAAGCCCCTGAAATTCTGCGATTTTCGCAGCGGGAACCTGCGGCGCGGGAGCGAGAATGTAGTAGGCGTTTTCCAAAAGGCCCGCCTTGGAATTGGCAAAGCCGATTCGCTCGCTGCCCGCCATCGGATGTCCGCCGATAAAGCAGTCCGTTAGTCCCAGTGAGAGGATCAGCGAATTGATCGGCGTCTTGACGCTCCCGACATCGGTCAGGATACAGTCCTTTTTGCGGTAGGATAAAATTTTTAACAGGTTCTCATCGTTGTGGGAAACGGGCGCGCACAGGAAAATATAATCGCAGGCGGTAAACGCGTCGCAGGGAGCCGGATAGGCTTCATCCGCAATTTTCTGTTCTGTTGCGAGCTTCAACGTTTCTTCGTTTGGGTCGCAGGCGATGATGACAATATCCTTCCGGTTGGCCTTCAATGCCCTGGCGATGGAACCGCCGATTAGGCCGAGTCCGACAAAACCACAGGTAATCATGACAGTAACTTACTCCTTAATTTCTGCCCGCAAGCTTCCAGAACGGATCGAGCTCTTTGGAAAGACGGGCGAATTTTTCAAAATTCAAAGACTGAGGACCGTCAGAAAGAGCGCAGGCAGGATTGTTGTGCACCTCGATCATCAGACCGTCCGCGCCGCAGGCAATGGCAGCTTTTGCCATCGGAGGCACATAACGGTAAGCACCTGTCGCATGGGACGGGTCTACAATAACCGGCAGATGTGTCCGCTCCTTTAAGACGGGAACCGCGCTCAAATCCAATGTATTTCTCGTGGAAGTTTCATAAGTGCGGATACCTCTTTCACATAATACCACATTCGGGTTGCCTTCCGCCATAATATATTCTGCGGCATTGAGCCATTCGTCAATCGTCGCGCACAGACCCCGCTTTAATAAAACCGGAAGACCGGAACGTCCGGCTTCTTTTAATAAGATGAAGTTCTGCATATTGCGGGCACCGATCTGGATCATATCGACATATTTGACCGCTGCTTCGATCGCTTCCAGGCTGACAACCTCGCAGATCGTCGCCAGATCGAAGGCTTTTCCGGCCTCCTGCATGTATTTTAAGCCCTCTTCTTCAAGACCCTGAAAGGAGTAGGGGGAGGTACGGGGCTTATATGCACCGCCGCGCAGGATGGTCGCGCCGTTTTTCTTGACTGCTTCGGCGATCAGCATCAGCTGGTCGTTAGATTCCCCCGCACAGGGGCCTGCCATAATGGTTCGGGTTTTCGGTCCGATAGAGGTACAGCCGACCTTTACGACAGACGGCTCCGGATGAAATTTCAGGTTTGCGAGCTTATAGCTTTCCGTGACGGGAACGATCCGGTCCACGTCTTCAAGCAGTGCAATATTTTCTGTGGAAAGACGGGATTTGTCACCGACTACGCCGATGATCGTAACCTGTTCGCCCTGGGACAGATGGGCGGTCAGACCGTTTGCTTCAATATACTGTGTGACAGCCTTTATATTTTTATCCGCTGCCTTCGGTTTCATTACAATGATCATAAGTAAAGTCCTCCCTTGAGTGAAAAATCTTTGATTCTGTATCTTCTTTTCGAAAAATCTCCTTGTAATATAGCACTTTAAAGTGCGAAAGTCAATTGTATTATGTATAAATATTATATAAGAATACACGGGAAAGTCCAGCGTTTACAGAACTGGCGAAAAGATTTTCAGATAATCAAAGAAAAACATGTCCAAAATGACGAAAAGGCTTGCTAAAAATGTGAAAGTTTAGTAGAATATCCACATGGGGAAATTGGGAATGATTTTAATCATCTAAAAATCTTTGACAGAATACCCAGAATTTGCAACATACGGAGGAATGAAGATGAACATTTACACAACTGACAAGATCCGTAACGTGGTTCTGTTAGGCCATGGCGGTTCGGGCAAAACCAGTCTGACTGAGGCAATGGCTTATCTGGCTGGCATTACATCCAGAATGGGTAAGGTCACAGACGGCAATACCGTCAGTGATTATGGCAAGGAAGAACAGAAGAGACAGATTTCGATTAATACCTCCGTTGTTCCCATCGAATGGAACGGCGTGAAGATAAATATTTTGGATACTCCCGGATATTTTGACTTTGTAGGCGAAGTAGAAGAAGCGGTAAAGGCTGCAGGCGCTGCCATCATCGTAATTAACGGCAAATCCGGCATTGAAGTCGGCACCGAGAAGGCATGGGAGCTCTGCGAAAAATATAAACTGCCCCGTTTTGTCTATGTTACCAACATGGACGTGGATAACGCCTCCTATCGTCAGATCGTAGAAGATCTGAAAGAAAAATACGGTAAGAAGATCGCACCGTTCAACCTCCCGATCCGTGAAAACGAGCACTTCGTAGGCTATGTCAACGTCGTATCCGAAACCGGTAACCGCTGGCAGGGCAAGGAGGTTGTTCCCTGCGAGATCCCGGATTACAACAGACCGAATCTTGAAATCTGCAGAGAGACGCTGATGGAAGCGGTTGCAGAAACGAGCGAAGCGTTCATGGAGCGCTATTTTGGCGGCGAGACTTTCTCCGAATCCGAAATTCGTGCAGCGCTGCGTACTAACGTTATTGATGGCTCGATCGTTCCCGTATCGATGGGCTCCAACACCCTCTGCCAGGGCGTTTACACGCTGCTGGATGATATTGTAAAATACGTTCCCAGCCCGGAAGACAGGATATGCGCAGGCATCAGCTTAAAGACAAACGGCATTTTCCAGGCGGATTATGATTTCTCCAAAGCGAAATCCGCATACATCTATAAGACGATTTCAGATCCCTTCATCGGTAAGTATTCCCTGATTAAGGTTTGCTCCGGTGTACTCAAAACGGACGATACGATGTATAACAGCGACAGCGATGTTGAGACAAAGATCGGCAAGCTGTATGTGATGCAGGGCAACAAACCGATCGAAGTGAGCGAGCTGCATGCCGGCGACCTCGGTGCACTTGCAAAGCTGACCGGCGCAAAGACCGGTGATACGCTTTCCACCAAGGCAAATCCGGTTGCTTATGCGAAGACCGAATATTCCAAGCCTTATACTGCAAAGCGCTATAAAGCGGTTAACAAGGCGGATATCGATAAGATTTCCCAGTCTCTGCAGAAGCTGACAGACGAAGATAAGACGCTGCGCGTAGTCAACGATTCCGAGAACCGTCAGACTCTGCTTTACGGCATGGGTGAGCAGCATCTGGAAGTGATTGCAAGTCGTCTGGAAAACGAATATAAAGTAAAGATTGAACTTTCCAAACCGAAGGTTGCTTACCGCGAGACGATCCGCAAGAAATCCGACGTTGAATATAAATATAAGAAGCAGTCCGGCGGACACGGTCAGTATGGTCACGTTAAGATGCGTTTTGAGCCCTCCGGCGATCTGGAAGCTCCTTATGTATTCGAACAGGAGGTTGTCGGCGGCGCAGTTCCGAAAAACTACTTCCCGGCAGTAGAAAAGGGTATCGCAGAAGCCGTTCAGAAAGGTCCTCTGGCAGCATATCCGGTTGTCGGTGTAAAGGCTGTTTTATATGATGGTTCCTATCATCCGGTTGACTCCTCCGAAATGGCGTTCAAGATGGCTGCATCCCAGGCGTTTAAGAAGGGCTTCATGGAAGCGGGCCCGGTTCTGTTAGAGCCCATTTCTTCCCTGAAAGTAACCGTTCCGGATTCCTATACCGGCGACGTTATGGGCGATTTAAATAAGAGACGCGGCAGAGTGCTCGGCATGACACCCGTTGCAGGCGGCAAGCAGATCATTGAAGCGGATGTTCCGACCTCCAATCTGTATGGCTACTGCACAGATCTCCGCTCCATGACCGGCGGACGCGGCGTATACGAATATGAGTTTGCAAGATATGAGCAGGCTCCCTCAGACGTACAGGAAAAAGAAATCGCAGCGAGAGCAGCAAAGGTTGCAGAAGGCAGCGAAGAATAAAAAAGGATGTGCCTTGGCACATTCTCGCGCCGAGGCGCGGTTGCTTTAACAACCATCTAACCCTGCGCCGAGTGCGCATCCTCGCGGAGCATTTTTATCGTATGGAAACGAAGTTTCCTATACGATAAAAAAGAATGTGTCGAGGTACCTGCACCGGCTGCGGCAAGTCGCGCAAGCGACATCTTCCATTCCGCCGCAGTACGATCTGCACAAAAACGGCTTTCGGGAGTTTCCCGGGAGCCGTTTTTTGAGTTTTGTATTCTGATTGACGGCAGGCGGTCTTCTTTCCGACTTTGGGCTTGACAAAAGAAAGGGCGAACGATACAATAATACAGAAATTTAAGACTTTTGACAGACGTTGAAGAGAAGAAGTAAAAGGATTGTTTCTATCCAGAGAGCTGCCGGACGGTGCGAGACAGCAGAAAGATTCTTTGAACTGGTCTTGGAGTTCTTTTTGTGAGAGCCGTATGACATATGGAAGGTAGCAGAAAGCGGGTGGCGCCGTTATGCGCACGACAAGATGCACAGGGCATTTTTGATCCTGTGAAGTAGAGTGGTACCGCGAAGAGCCAGACTGTTTCGTCTCTATTTTTGAAAGAGCGAAATGGTCTGTTTTTTTACGGAATCAAGTCAGGAGGACACACATGGAACGGGTTTATAATCCCAAGGAAATCGAACAGAAATGGCAGAAAATCTGGGATGACGAAAAGGCGTTTGCCGCATCCGACGATTATTCCAAACCGAAGTATTATGCGCTGGTAGAGTTCCCTTATCCGTCAGGACAGGGGCTGCACGTTGGACATCCCCGCCCGTATACGGCGCTGGATATCGTTGCGCGTAAGAGAAGAATGGAAGGCTACAACGTACTGTATCCCATGGGCTGGGACGCATTCGGACTTCCGACCGAGAACTATGCGATCAAAAATCACATCCATCCGAAGATCGTAACGAAAAATAACGTTCATCGTTTCAAAGAGCAGCTGCACTCCTTAGGCTATTCCTTTGACTGGGACAGAGAGATCAACACCACCGATCCGGAATATTACAAATGGACTCAGTGGATTTTCTTAAAGCTGTTTAAAGCGGGACTGGCTTACAAAGCGGAGATGCCGATCAACTGGTGTACCTCCTGTAAGGTGGGACTTGCAAACGAAGAGGTTGTAAATGGCCACTGCGAACGCTGCGGCGCAGAAGTTATCCGTAAGGTAAAGAGCCAGTGGATGTTAAAGATCACTGAGTATGCGGATAAGCTGCTGGAAGGTCTGGATCACGTCGATTACATCGAGCGCGTCAAAGTTTCCCAGAAAAACTGGATCGGCCGTTCGACCGGTGCAGAGGTGGATTTCCCGATCGCAGGCAAGGAAGACAAGCTGCGTATTTATACGACACGTCCGGATACTCTGTTCGGTGTAACTTATATGGTAATTTCCCCGGAGCACCCTTATATTGAAAAGTTTGCATCCGAGATCAAAAACCTGGACGAAGTAAAAGCATATCAGGAGCAGGCTGCAAGAAAGTCTGACTTCGAGCGTTCCGAGCTGGCAAAAGAAAAGACCGGTGTAAAGATCGATGGTCTGACCGCAGTCAATCCGGTCAACGGAAAAGAAATCCCCATCTGGGTTTCCGACTATGTATTGATGAGCTACGGTACCGGCGCAATCATGGCGGTTCCTGCCCATGATGAAAGAGACTGGGAGTTCGCAAAGAAATTCAACATGCCGATCATTCAGGTTGTAGAAAGCTCCGAAGGTCCGGTGGATGTAAACGAGGCTGCTTTTGTAGACGTTGCAACCGGAAAGTTGGTAAACTCCGGCTTCTTAAACGGCATGGAAGTAGCGGAAGCGAAAAAGGCGATCATCGAATATCTCGAAAAAGAAAACATTGGCACACAGAAAACGAACTACAAGCTGCGTGACTGGGTATTCTCCAGACAGCGTTACTGGGGCGAGCCGATCCCGATCGTTCACTGCCCGAAGTGCGGCAACGTAGCGGTTCCGGAGGAAGAGCTTCCGTTAAGACTTCCAGAGGTTGAGAGCTATCAGCCGACCGGTACCGGTGAGTCACCGCTTGCTGCCATCGATGAGTGGGTAAACTGCAAGTGCCCGCAGTGCGGCGGCCCGGCAAAGAGAGAGACCAACACCATGCCGCAGTGGGCAGGTTCTTCCTGGTACTTCCTGCGTTATGTGGACAACCACAACGACAAGGAACTCGTTTCCAGAGAGAAAGCAGACAAATATCTGCCGGTTGACATGTACATCGGCGGCGTAGAGCATGCAGTCCTGCATCTGCTGTACTCCCGTTTCTACACCAAGTTCCTGCACGACATCGGAGTGGTAGATTTCGATGAGCCGTTCAAGAAGCTGTTAAACGAGGGTATGATCAATGGTAAGAACGGCATCAAGATGAGTAAATCCAAAGGAAACGTCGTTTCCCCGGATGATCTTGTAAGAGATTACGGCTGTGATGCTCTGAGAATGTACGAGCTGTTCGTAGGACCGCCGGAACTGGATGCAGAGTGGGATGACCGCGGCATCGAGGGTGTTTCCCGTTTCTTAAGCCGTTTCTGGAACCTGGTTCAGGACAGCAAGGACAAAGATATCGCTGAGACTAAAGAGATGGTTCGCCTGCGTCACAAACTGGTATTCGACATCGAGCAGCGTTTCAACCAGTTCAGCTTAAATACCGTTGTATCTGGTTTCATGGAGTACAACAACAAGCTCATCGAGCTGGCTAAGAAGACTGGCGGCATCGATAAAGAGACCTTAAAGACCTTTACCATCCTGCTTGCTCCGTTCGCACCGCATATCGGTGAGGAAATCTGGCAGCAGCTTGGCGGTAGCGACAGCGTATTCCATGCTCAGTGGCCGGAGTGCGATGAGGAAGCCATGAAGGATGATGAGATCCAGATCGGTGTTCAGGTCAACGGTAAGGCAAGAGGCGTTGTGACCATCCCGGCAGACGCTTCCAAGGATGTTGCCCTTGCAGCAGCAAAAGAGGCTGTAGCAGACAAGATCACCGGAACCATCGTAAAAGAGATTTACGTACCGGGCAAGATCATCAACATTGTTTGCAAATAAGTTTATGAAATGAAAATCTGCAGAACCCGGCATTCCCGGAGCGTGCAGATGTGAAACTGGCTGTCAGGAAGACCTGGCAGCCAGTTTTTTTGCACAGAAATGCAGCATTTCAATTTTCTTTTTTTCATCAGGCGGCATGCCGGATGTGATGATGGAGATCAAAAGTGCGGTTTCCTGGTCGGTGAAGGAAATGTTGTTTTTTCGGGCATCTGCCTGGAGGGAAAGCAGGGTGGAGAGCAGATCTGATTTTGACTGGGAGGAAATCTGCGCTGCTATTTTTTCTATGTACTGGAGCTTGACCGGGTCCATTCCGGCGCGCTTGGCCGCTTGCAGTATATCGCAAACAGCGAGTATTCATCGTTTACCGTGT
>ERZ791825.1575-NODE-1575-length-11905-cov-4.169367_pt1 | contig 11905 bp, 7 predicted proteins | sample MGYA00510298_ERZ791825 | MGnify/ENA primary metagenome ERZ791825 (study PRJEB30046, sample SAMN00792010) | human gut metagenome | study: EMG produced TPA metagenomics assembly of the A metagenome-wide association study of gut microbiota in type 2... | reverse complement strand
CCGTTAGGGACGAACCCGCTTACGCAGTTCGCGCACCCCGCTCAGCCGGTGCAGAAAAAGAGCCGCCCCGTCAGGACGAACACGCCTGCGGCGGTTCGTGTCCCCCGCAGAATCGGTGCAAAGAAAAAACGCAGAGGAAACCCTCTGCGTTTCGCATTAAAGCAATTTGAGCTGCTTATCCGGCAGATCCTCATCGGTAAGCAATGCGCCGATGGACGGAATACTGCGGCAGCGGTAGCGCGCGTTATCGCTGAGCGCGGCGTCCTCGGTGCGGCACGCCCGCGTAATGGTATGCTTGCCGCGCAGCACCATGGTCTGCACGCCCTGCGTGGAACGGCTCGCCTTGACATCAAGCATGCTCGCGCGGAACGTGAGCGCACGGTTGGCAGTCGAGAACATGGTGATCTCGCTCTCCTCCTCGATTGGGTGGAAGAACGCCACAGCCGGTGCCTTATCCGAGTACGCGCCTGTCAGGCGGCGTCGGTTGGTCTTGGTCTCGAAGGATTCCATCGAAAACCGGGCTGCCTTGCCGTTTTTGAACACAACGACCATACTGCCCTTGTAGTCACCCGGCAGGACGGCATAAACCGGCGTTTCGCCCTCGTCCATCTCCAGCTTGGACGCAAGGTAATCACCGAGCACAGACGCCTTGCTGTCCTCAAAATCGTACAGGTGCGCCTTGTACGCCTGCTGCATATTGGTAAAAAAGATAATTTCGTTCTTGTTGGTCGCCTCAGCCGTCCAGAACACCTCATCGCCCTCTTTGAGCTTATGGTCCTGCGACATACGCCACGACTGCGGCGTAATCTTCTTGAAGTAGCCCTCGCGGGTAAGGAACAGCAGCACCGGATAATCCTCGATGTGGTCCTCCTCGTCGAACTGCTGCACGTTGTCCGCAGTGATGATGCGCGTGCGGCGCTCGGACGGGTACTTCTTGATGATCTGCTCTAGCTCCTTGATGATGATATTGCGGATCTTCGCCTTGGATTTGACGATTTCCTCCAGCTTTTTAATCTCGTTTTCGAGTGCTTCGGTCTCCTGCGTGCGCTTCAGGATATACTCCTTGTTGATGTTGCGCAGGCGGATATCCGCAATAAATTCGGCCTGGATTTTGTCGATGCCGAAGCCTTCCATCAGGTTCGGGATAACATTTGCGTCCTCTTCGGTCTCGCGGATGATTTTAATCGCCTTGTCGATATCGAGCAGGATCTTGCGCAGACCGAGCAGCAGATGCAGCTTGTCCTTCTTCTTGTTGAGGTCGAAGAACACGCGGCGGCGAACGCATTCGGTGCGCCACGCCGTCCACTCATCGAGCAGCTCGGCCACGCCGAGCACGCGCGGCATGCCTGCAATCAGCACGTTGAAGTTGCAGGAGAAGCTGTCCTGCAGGGTAGTCATCTTCATCAGTTTGGCCATCAGCTTTTCCGGGTCGGTGCCGCGCTTGAGGTCGATGGCGATCTTCAGACCGGAAAGGTCGGTCTCGTCGCGCACATCGGCAATCTCGCGCACCTTGCCGTTCTTGACCAGCTCGGCGATCTTGTCGATGATGGCCTCGATGGTGGTCGTGTACGGAATCTCCGTGATCTCGATCAGGTTGTCCTTCTTGTTGTACGCCCATTTTGCGCGCACCTTGAACGAGCCGCGTCCGGTGCGGTAGATGGCACGCATTTCCGCTTCATCGTAGATGAGGTCGCCGCCGGTGGTAAAATCCGGCGCAGGCAGCGTGGAAAGGATGTCGTGCTCGGGATTTTTGATAAGCTCGATGGTCGTGCGGCAGACTTCCGCGAGGTTAAAGCCACAGAAATTGGACGCCATGCCGACCGCAATGCCGGTATTCGCGGACACGAGAATGTTCGGGTAGGTCGTCGGCAGCAGCGTCGGCTCCTTCATCTCGCCGTCATAGTTATCCACAAAATCCACTGCGTCGGTGTCGATATCGCGGAACAGCTCGGCACAGAACGCATCCAGCTTAGCCTCGGTATAACGCGGCGCGGCGTATGCCATATCGCGCGAGTACACCTTGCCGAAGTTGCCCTTGCTGTCCACAAACGGCATGAGAAGTGCCTCATTGCCGCGTGTCAGGCGCACCATGGTCTCGTAGATGGCCGCATCGCCATGCGGGTTCAGCTTCATGGTCTGACCCACGATGTTGGCGGATTTGGTGCGGTTGCCGTTCAGCAGGCCCATCTTGTACATGGTGTACAGCAGCTTGCGGTGGGACGGCTTGAAGCCGTCAATCTCCGGGATCGCGCGGGACACGATAACGCTCATCGCGTACGGCATGTAGTTCTCGCGCAGCGTGTCCGTAATGCGCTGATCGACCGAAGGGTGTTCTTTATATACTTTTGGTTCGTCGGTTTTCTTTTTTGCCATTATGCTCTCCTTTGCAGGATTTTCTTTCTACGTTTTGCGCCGCCCAGATACTCGCCGAACGGCAGATAAGACAGTATGGCCGCAATCGCCAATCCGCCCGCAAGCGCAAGCGCAAACATCTGCCACAGCCGCAGATAAGTAACCTGCGGCTGCCGTGTCGTCCATTCGTTCCACAGGCGCAGCACCAGCGGATGTGCCAGATACAGTCCGAAGGAATGCCGCGCGATAAACTGTAGCGGCTTCAGAATCTCCGGCAGCCTGCTGAACAGCGACCACAGCACGGCCCATGTCAGCAGCGTGTAAACCGTTGCGTCCGGCCGCAAACCCATTTTATAGGCTGCCGCAGAATGCTCTTCCGTCAGCAGCACCAGCATCGCCGAAAGCACCCACAGCGGCAGACAGACGCGCAGACGCAGGCAGTTGCTCAGGCCGGATTTCGCCAGCCATGCACCGATGTTGTAGAACAGCGGCCAGCACACGAACAGACCGATCGGCGCCACCGGAAACTGCCACTGCAGCTGACCGACGGTCAGCAGGTAAAGGACAATCTCCATACTGAAGGTCAGGCCTGCGGACAGGAGCAGCGTCACCGCCGGATGCCGCTCTACCGCACGGCAGAACAGCTCGCTGAGCAGGATCAGCTGCACCAGTATGAATATGTAATACAGGTGGACGTAACTGCCGCCTGTCAGAATGTTTTTGATCGGATGTGCATGCGGTTTGCCGAACACGGCGTCCACCGCAAGGTAAAGGACCGACCAGATCAGATATGCCGGCAGCACGCGTTTCAGCCGCCGCTTTGCTGTCTGCACCGCAGACTGACCGCTATGCTGCAGCCACGAGTACATGTGTCCGTAGCCGGACAGCATGATAAACAGCGGCACGGCAAACCGCGCTATCTGATTGCAGGATACACCGACCGGGTTCATGCGGCCTGTCGAAACGTGTATCATCACCACGGCCAGCGCCGCAACTGCCCGCAGGCCGTCCATTTGCCGAATCCGCATGTTGCTATCCCCCATTTTTGCCCTTACGAAATATCCGCCAGCTCGAGATAATCCGCGCCGTTCTCGGCAATATACTCCTTGCGTCCGGCGAGGTTGTCGCCGAGCAGCAGGTCGAACATTTCGCTCGTGGCAGCCGCTTCATCCGGCGTAATGCGGATCAGGCGGCGGTTTTCGGGGTTCATGGTGGTCTCCCACATCATTTCAGGCTGGTTCTCGCCGAGACCCTTGGAGCGCTGGATAAGAATCTTTTTGCCCTCCAGCTTTTTGAGGATAGCCGCTTTTTCGCTCTCATCGAACGCAAAATAGCTTTTGTCGCGGTAGGTGATCTCATACAGCGGCGACTCCGCAATATAAACGTAACCCTGTTCGATGAGCGTCGGCACCAGACGGTACAGCATGGTCAGAATGAGCGTGCGGATCTGGAAACCGTCCACATCGGCATCGGTGCAGATGATGATACGGTGCCAGCGCAGGCTTTCGAGGTCGAACGCAGAAAGGTCCTTTGCCGCCTTGCCGCGCACCTCGACACCGCAGCCGAGGACTTTGAGGAGGTCGGTGATGATGTCATTCTTAAAGATTTTATCGTAATCCGCCTTGAGGCAGTTGAGGATTTTGCCGCGCACCGGCATGATAGCCTGAAATTCACTGTCGCGGCCCTGCTTTACCGAACCGAGCGCGGAATCACCCTCGACGATATACAGCTCACGGCGGGACGCATCCTTGGTGCGGCAATCCACGAACTTCTGCACACGGTTAGCGAGGTCAATATTGCCGGACAGCTTCTTTTTGATATTCAGACGCGCCTTTTCCGCCTGTTCGCGGCTGCGCTTGTTGATCAGGATCTGCTCGGCGATCTTGTCGGCCTCGGCCTTGTTCTCGATAAAGTAGATCTCGAGTCCTTCCTTGAGGAACTCGGTCATGGCCTCCTGGATGAACTTGTTGGTGATGGCCTTTTTGGTCTGGTTCTCGTAGGAGGTCTGGGTGGAGAAGCAGTTGGTGACAAGCACGAGGCTGTCGAAAATATCCTGATAAGTGACCTTGCTCTCGCTCTTGTTGTACTTGTTGTTCTGCTTGAGATACGCATCGATGGCAGACACGAACGCCGAGCGAACGGCCTTGTCCGGTGCACCGCCGTGCTCCAGCCACGAGGAGTTGTGGTAGTACTCGATCTGCGACACCGCCGAGGAGAAGCAGAACGCGCACGACAGCTTCACCTTGTACTCGGCCTTGTCGGCGCGGTCGCGTCCGCGTCGTTCGCCCTCGAGGAACTGCACCGAGGTCAGCGGATTCTCGCCTGCCAGCTCGGTCACATAGTCCACAATGCCGTTCTGATAGAGGAATTCGGTGGTCTCGTACCTGCTGCCCACCTGATTTTTCAGCACAAACTTGATGTGGCTGTTGACGACCGCCTGCCGCTTGAGCGTATCCAGATAATAATCCACAGGGATGTTGATATCCGTGAATACCTCCAGATCGGGCTTCCAACGGATGGTCGTGCCGGTTTTGCGCGCGTTCGTCGCCTTCTTGGTGTAGCCTTCCTTGGTGCCGGTCTTGTTTTCGCCCTTTTCAAAGTGCAGGCCGTACTCGAAGCCGTCACGGATGACGGTGACGTCCATGTACTCCGAGGAATACTGCGTCGCGCAGGTGCCGAGACCGTTAAGGCCGAGCGAAAACTCATAGTTTTCGCCGGTGTCGTTCTTGTACTTGCCGCCTGCGTACAGCTCGCAGAAGACCAGCTCCCAGTTGTAGCGCTGCTCGTTTTCGTTCCATTCGATCGGGATACCGCGGCCATGGTCAGCGACTTCGATCGAGCCGTCCGCATAGCGTGTGGTGATGATCTCGGTGCCGTGTCCCTCTCGTGCCTCGTCGATCGAGTTGGACAGAATCTCAAAGACCGCGTGCTCGCAGCCCTCCAGTCCGTCCGAGCCGAAGATAACGCCCGGGCGCTTGCGCACACGGTCCGCACCCTTCAGCGAGGAGATGCTTTCGTTGCCGTATGACGGCTTTGCTTTGCTCATATATACTTTAACTCCCAATTTCCGAAGTTTTACTTACTTTATTATATCTGTTCAGATATGAAATAGTCATTTATATCAATTTTACACCATATCATTGTTTATGTCAACAAAACAGAACAATTGTTCTGTTTTCACAATCCATAGAAATGCTAAAACCAGACAAATCACTGCCTTGTCCCCCCATTTTGCCCGAACGCAAAAATGCGCGCTCTCAGTTCCTGCTGAAAGCGCGTTGTATGGGGCAACACCGCGCAATTAAAGCTGCGGCTTCTTGCGCAGACTCCGGTCGCGCTGCCGCGGTACTTTGCGGAAATTGTGTGGTATTGCCTAATGGGTGTCTTGCACCTCTTGTTTTTGGACTGTCCGGGAGCCTGCGCGGTATTCCGTCCCACAGGGCCAGACAGATTTTTGAAGGATTGACTGCTCACACAGTCGGATAAAAGATTCCCTATGAAGTATCTATTTTTAAAGGGATGGCAAGTGTTTTTATCACTCAGCTTACTGTTCCCTTGCTGTGATTACAGGATACAGGAATCCCATGTCTAAAGTATGTAGAAAGTTTGAAGAAACCGTAAACATACCGTTTCTAAATTGAAAATGACGCGACCGCAAACCCGGTACGTTCATTCTCAATTCAAAAGTGCTGTAACCTCTTCCAAGGTATCCGCAAAATAGATTTTCTTCTGCCGTTCTTTGGTGGACAGCTCCATCTCGATCATGTGGTCGAGCAGTGCCTTCATATGATCGTAATAGCCGTTGAGATTATAGAAAATGCACGGTGCATCCAGATGGTTTAGCGCCAGCTTGCTCATCACCTCGGCGATCTCCTCGAGCGTGCCCGTACCGCCCGGAAAGGCGATGAACGCGTCTCCAAGCTCGATCATTTTGGTTTTGCGATCGGTCATATCCTCGGTGACGATCAGCTCGGTCAGACCGTCCAGCTGCAGCTCCTGCTCGATAAAAAAGCGCGGCTCTACGCCGATTACCTTGCCGCCTGCGGCCAGTGTGCTCGCCGCGACCGCACCCATCAGACCGACCCGTGAGCCGCCGTAGACCAGTGTGTGGCCGTGCTCGCCAATCCATGTGCCAAGCTCGCACACGGCGGTTTTAAGGGCAGGCTCGAGGCCCTCGTTTGCACCCAGATATACGGTTATGTTCATGTGTTTGTCCTCCTTTGCTGTTATCATTATATTTCTTGCTTCAGAGAATTTATCAATCCCTCATATGTCTCGTGATCGAATGTATGCGCGGGACTAAAAATCTGACAGACGATTTTCCAGTAATCTTTTGCTTTTTTCTCATCAAATATACTGAGTCTTGCTTTGATATCGACCGCATGCAGCAGTTGTTCTTTCATCCATTCGTCATTAACATCGCTGTTTATGATCTCGCCATAGCCTTCCTGCCCTGCCCATTCGCGAAAGCAAATGGTTTCCAGAGAGACGACCGCGTCTGTGTATGTACCGACCCGCCTGTCTACTTTTGTGTTAACGTCGTTTTTGTGTACCGTCCCAATATTTATGATGACCGTTGCAATGCTTATCAGCACAGTAATAATTGATATCACAGTTTGACGATCTATCGACTTGCACAGGCTTTTTCCTTCACTTTTCTTCATTTTGATCCCCTTCTCCGTATTGTGAAAAAAAGAAAAGAGCAGACGTTTAACCATCTGCTCTCTGGAAATTCTATTTTAGCGGAACTTCTTCTTCTTTGCGCGTGCAGCCTCAGACTTCTTGCGGCGCTTTACGCTCGGGCTTTCATAATGCTCACGCTTGCGGAGCTCGGAAAGCGTACCCGCCTTGGCACACGAACGCTTGAAGCGACGCAGTGCGCTGTCAATAGACTCATTTTCCTTGATGCGGATCTCCGACACAGTTTTCCCTCCCTCCGCACGTTCCCCTCATGGGGATCGCTTAGCACAGTTTGTATACATTCGTACACAAAACCGTAAGGATATTATATCGAATTTCCGCGTCAATGTCAACTACTTTTTCCCGTAGTTTTCGATTTTTTCTTTTTGGCGCGAAAATCCGGCATTCCTTCTTACTTTACGACAAGGTTTACGATCTTGCCCGGAACAACGATCTGCTTTACGATCTGCTTGCCCTCGATGGCGTGCTGTACCTTTTCCTCTGCCAGTGCGGTGTCAATCGCAGTCTGCTTGTCCGCATCGACTGCCAGCTTAATAGTGCACTTCAGCTTGCCGTTTACCTGTACCGCCAGTTCTACCATGCTCTCGACGGTCTTGGCCTCGTCGTAGGTCGGCCACGGTGCTACAGAGAGCAGACCGGTCTCGCCCATCTGCTGCCACAGTTCCTCGGTGATATGCGGTGCAAACGGATTGAGCAGTGCCAGGAAGGTCTTGTACTCAGCCTTGTTTACGCCCTTGTCGTAGAACTCGTTGAGCATGGTCATCAGCGCTGCGATAGCGGTGTTGGCCTTGAGGTTGTCTGCATCCTCGCCGACCTTCTTGATGGTACGGTTCATAAGAACCTCGTGCTGCTCGGAGTAGGTATCGCCGTCCTGCACCTTGTCAGCCAGTGCCCATACGCGCTCGAGGAAGCGGCGGCAGCCCTTGATGGACTTCGGGCTCCACGGAGCAGCCTTCTCAAAGTCGCCGATGAACATCTCGTACAGACGCATGGTATCTGCGCCGTAGGTGTCAACGATCTCGTCCGGGTTGACGACGTTGCCGCGGCTCTTGGACATCTTCTCGCCGTTCTCGCCGAGGATCATGCCGTGGCTGGTGCGCTTTGCATACGGCTCCTTGGTCGGCACTACGCCGATGTCATACAGGAACTTATGCCAGAAACGGCTGTACAGCAGATGCAGCGTGGTGTGCTCCATGCCGCCGTTGTACCAGTCAACCGGAGACCAGTATTTCAGTGCTTCCGGCGAAGCAAGCGCCTTGTCGTTGTGCGGGTCCATATAGCGCAGGAAGTACCAGGAGGAACCGGCCCACTGCGGCATGGTATCGGTCTCGCGCTTTGCCGGACCGCCGCAGCACGGACAGGTGGTGTTTACCCAGTCGGTCATGTGCGCCAGCGGAGACTCGCCGTTATCGGTCGGCTCGTAGCTGGTTACGTTCGGCAGCTCAAGCGGCAGCTGATCCTCCGGCAGAGCCACATAGCCGCACTTGTCGCACTTGACGATCGGAATCGGCTCGCCCCAGTAACGCTGACGGGAGAATACCCAGTCACGCAGCTTGTACTGCACCTTGGCATGGCCGATGCCCTTCTCGCCCAGCCACTCGATCATAGCCGGGATCGCATCCTTGACAGTCTTGCCGTTCAGGAAATCCGAGTTGACCAGAATACCGGTCTCATCCTTTGCGGTAAAGGCTGCCTTCTGGACATCCTCGCCGCCGGAAACAACCTCGATGATCTCACAGCCGAACTTCTTAGCAAACTCCCAGTCGCGGTCATCGTGCGCCGGGACAGCCATGATGGCACCGGTGCCGTAGCCCATCAGAACATAGTCGGAAACGAAGATCGGGATCTGCTTGCCGTTTACCGGATTGATTGCTGCAACGCCGTCCAGCTTAACGCCGGTCTTGTCCTTGTTCAGCTCGGTACGCTCGAAGTCGGACTTGCGGGCAGCCTCCTCGCGGTACGCGCGAACGTCCTCGATGTTGTTCAGCTTGTCCGCCCACTGCTCGATCATCGGGTGCTCCAGAGAGATTACCATGTAGGTCGCGCCGAACAGGGTGTCCGGACGGGTGGTGTAAACGGTCAGCGTATCGCCCTCAGTGGTCTTGAAATCCACCTCAGCGCCGGTGGAACGGCCGATCCAGTTGCGCTGCTGAATCTTAACGCGTTCAATATAGTCCACATCTTCCAGATCGTCGATCAGACGCTGTGCGTACTTGGTGATGGCGAGCATCCACTGGCTCTTGGTCTTGTGAACGACCTCGCTGCCGCAGCGCTCACAAACGCCGTTGACAACCTCCTCGTTCGCCAGAACGCACTTGCAGGAGGTACACCAGTTTACGCTCATTTCCTTCTTGTAGGCCAGGCCCTTCTTGAACAGCTGCAGGAAGATCCACTGGGTCCACTTGTAGTAGCTCGGGTCGGTGGTATTGATCTCACGCGACCAGTCGAACGACAGACCAAGGCTCTTGAGCTGGCTCTTGAAGCGTGCGATGTTCTTCTTGGTGACCTCTGCCGGATGAACATGGTTCTTGATGGCAAAGTTCTCAGTCGGCAGACCGAATGCGTCCCAGCCCATCGGATACAGCACGTTGTAGCCCTGCATGCGCTTTTTGCGCGCAACGATATCCAGTGCGGTGTAGGAGCGCGGATGGCCTACATGCAGACCCTGACCAGACGGATACGGGAACTCTACGAGCGCGTAGAACTTCTCCTTGTCCGAGTCATTCTCGGCATGGAAGCACTGCTTCTCGTCCCAGATGTCCTGCCATTTCTTTTCTACTTGTTTATGATCGTACTTCAACGGATTCTCCCCCTAAAGTGAGTTTTTGATTTTGAGCGCGACAACGCGGCGGACACGTTTCCGGGGCCGCCGCATGTCAGTATTTTACTTGTCCTCGATACCCAGCTCTTCAAGCGTTACCGGCGTTCCGTCCTTCCACAGGTTCTCCAGATTGTAGAACTTGCGTGCCTCCGGCATGAATACATGCAGTACAGCGCAGCCGTAGTCCAGCAGCATCCACTGTGCGGATTCATAGCCCTCGGTGTGGTGCGGCATCTCGTCATGGTCATACTTCAGGTGCCACTCTACATTGTCCGCCAGTGCCTTAACCTGCGTAGTGGAGGACGCAGAGCAGATGACGAAATACTCGGTCAGCTCGGTCAGGCGCTCAACATGCAGCACCTCAATGCCCTGAGCCTTTTTCTCGATCAGCGCTTCGCAGATCGCCTTTACAGTTTCTTTTGCAGTCAAAGTATAAACTCCTTTTGTGCGGCAGAAAAGGGTTTGCCTTTCTGCCGATTATGGTATATTGCCTTTATTATGCCTCGGGATCGTACGTTCCGCCGTCGTCCCCGCCGGAGGAAGCACCGCTGTCCTCTCCGCCGCCGTCGGTGTAATCGCCGCCGCTCTCCTCACCGGAGCCGCTGCCGTTGTCGCCGCCGGAATAGTCTCCGCCGCTGTCGCCGCCCGAGTAGTCATTGTTATCCGAATAATCGCCGTCCGAGCCGCTGTTGTCGTAGGATGGCTCATCGTAGCTGTAATCCGGTTCTTCGTAATAATCCTCGCTGTAATCGTACGAGCCGGAGGTGTCACCCCATACATTATTTTCCTCGCCCGAGCTTACATAGCCGCCCGAGTAGGTAGTGGTATCCGGTCCGCCGACGATGTCCAGCTTGGAGATCGGCTCCTCGTAGGGGTTGAAATACTTGTTTACCAGTTCCAGCGTCTGGTCGTAATACGGGAAGAAGAACGAATACTGCACCGAGGTGCCCGCCGTGCTCATCTTGCCGTAGCCGGGCAGTGTAAAGAACTGAATGCTGCTGTTGTCGATCTGCATGGCCTGCATGCCCATCCACAGCAGCTCGCCGGCGCTGAAGTCGGTCTTGACGTTCTTGAACACGGCCTCTGCAATCGAGCGGATCTTGGTCACATTCTTGATCTGCAGCACCTGACCTGCCAGCGCCTTGAGGAACTTCTGCTGATTCTCTACACGGCCTTCATCGCCGTTGGTGTACTGTACGGTGTAATCGTTGTTGTGTCTCCAGCGCAGGAAGCCGACGGTCTGCTTGCCGTCCAGATGCTGCTGGCCTTTTTTCAGGTCGATGTGCAGATTCTGCGACGGATCATCGTACTTCATATCGAACGGCACGTCATAATCCACGCCGCCGATCGCATCCACGATGGCTGCAATGCCGTCAAAGTTGACGATAACGTATTTATCCGGCCGGAAGCCCATCAGACGCTCGATTTCCTTGCTCGTCTGCTCGATGTTGCCGCCCTTGCCGCCGGTATCCATGCCGTAGGCTGCGTTGATCTTCTTGCTCGCGCCGGTTGCCGTGTTGTTGCACATGGTGTCGCGCGGGATGTTCATGACGTTGATGGTCTTATCCTTGGTATCCATGGTTGCGACCATCAAAGCGTCTGTTCGTGTTTCGTCCTCATCAACTGCGCCGACCACGAACGTAAACACATCGTCAATGCGGGTGCCCGAGTTGAGCAGGCTGCTCACATCGACCTTATCGCCGTTTTCCTTGTCCTTGATCGTCGCCTGCGGCGAACGAACGAACCACACCGCAGCAGCAGCTGCGCACGCGAACAGCACCAGCACAACCGCCATAATGATGGCAATGCGCTTGCCCTTCTGTCTGGGTGTCAGCTTTTTTTTCTCCTTCGGAGCCTTTCCCTTTTTGCCGCCCGGCTTGGGCGCCGAGATCGGCTGGTGGTTCCCTTCCGGCTTGGGCGCTGCCTGCTGTGCGGGAGCCTGTGCCGGAGTGTTGTCTCCGTTGCGGTTTTTCCTACCGCCGCTTCCTCCGAATAGTTTCAAACGATTCCTGCCTCCATTTTACTTGTCCC
>ERZ791825.1555-NODE-1555-length-12018-cov-8.629023_pt1 | contig 12018 bp, 6 predicted proteins | sample MGYA00510298_ERZ791825 | MGnify/ENA primary metagenome ERZ791825 (study PRJEB30046, sample SAMN00792010) | human gut metagenome | study: EMG produced TPA metagenomics assembly of the A metagenome-wide association study of gut microbiota in type 2... | reverse complement strand
GCGAAAAAAAGGGACGACCTCCCGAGTTTGGATTGGTGGCTCGAGCCTGCGAGAGCGGAAACGCCGGGAATCGGGCTTGAGGAGTCCCTGAAACAGCTGGCTGCCCGATTTGAGGACATCGCTCCTGAGGAGGATAAGAAGCCACTGCTCTTTCTGGTCGAACCCCCCCACACGGAGCGCAAAAAGTATATCAATCCGTTGGAGAGTGACCTGCGGCGCTATACCGACCTTAGTGACGACTGGGACGACCAGCCGGATACCCAGGGTGAGATAAAGCTCTGGATACCGGAGGACTTGGGGCAGCCCAAAGAAATAAGCATCTTAAAGGAGAGCCTGAGCCGTAGCGACGGCATTGCATGATACACAAAACGAAAGGATAAGACCGGCGAACCCCGCGGCCCTCGGGGCCGGCACGCGGGACGCGGAAACTGACCTGCACACAATCACCAAAAACCACCGATAGAAAATAGCAATGTTGTACGAAGAAATCTGAGAAAAACCCCTTGCAAAATCACGATGAGCTGAGTATAATACCACTCATGAAACGCAAAACGTCCTGCCCCTCGTCCGGCAGGGCGTTTTTGTCGGTAAAAATTTGGAAAAGAAATGTTAAGTGACCGCCCGGGGAGGGGCTTTGTATGACAAAAGACATGACACAGGGCAGCCCGCTCAAGCTCATCCTTGCCTTTGCGGTGCCGCTGATGCTGGGCAGTCTGTTCCAGCAGTTCTACAATCTGGCCGATACCATCATCGTGGGCCGTTTCGTGGGCGTGGATGCGCTGGCGGCGGTGGGCAGCGTGGGCGGCCTGAACTATCTGGTGCTGGGCTTCGTCAACGGCATCGCCTGCGGCTTCTCCATCCCCATCTCGTGGACCTTCGGCGCGAAGGACTACAGCGAGATGCGGCGCTACACCGCCAATACCGTCTGGCTCAGCCTCTTTTTCGCCGTCGTGCTCACGGTGGTGACGGTGGCCCTGACCCGGGCGGTGCTGGTCTGGACCAACACCCCCGACAACATCATCGACATCGCGGACATCTACATCCGCACCATCTTCTGGGGCATCCCCTTCACCCTGCTGTACAACGTCACCAGCGCCCTCATGCGCGCGCTGGGCGACAGCAAGCGGCCGCTCTATTTCCTGCTGGTGGCCAGTGTGCTGAACATCGGCCTCGACCTGCTCTGCATCCTCACCTTCCGGATGGGGGCGTTCGGCGCGGCCTTCGCCACCGTGTTCAGTCAGGCGGTGGCGGGCATCGGCAGTCTCATCTACATCGGCCGCCACTACCCGGAGCTGAAATGGAGCAGGGAAGAGGGCCGTCTGAGCGCCAGCCACTGCCTCAAGCTCTGCAATATGGGCATCCCTATGGGCCTGCAGTGCAGCATCACCGCCATCGGCAGCGTCGTGCTGCAGGGCGCGGTGAACGGTCTGGGCAGCAGCATCGTGGCCGCGCAGACCGCAGGCAGCAAGGCCGCTCAGTTCCTCGCGGTGCCGCTGGAGAGCATCGGCACCGCCATGACCACCTACACCAGCCAGAACATGGGCGCTCACGACCTCAAGCGTGTGGACCGGGGCGTCAATACTGCGCTGGGAATTGGCTGCGTCTACAGTGTGGCATCCTTCCTCATCCTGCGTGTGCTGGATGTGCCGCTTATCAGCCTCTTCCTCGAGAGCAGCGAGGTGGAGATCATGGCGAATGCCCGCAGCTTCATCTTCTGGAACAGCGTGTTCTACATCCCGCTGGCTGTCCTCATCATCTACCGCTACACCATCCAGGGCCTGGGCTATTCCGGCCTTGCCATGTTCGCGGGGGTGGCCGAGATGGTCGCCCGTGCCATGGTGGGCTTCTGGTTCGTGCCGCTCTGGGGCTACTTTGCGGCTTGCATCGCCAACCCTGTGGCATGGTTCTTTGCCTGTTTCTTCCTCATCCCGGCCTACTTTGCAGTGCGCAAGCGGCTGACGAAGGAGCTTGCCGCAGCGCGGATGGAGGACTGAGGGGAACTTCGCTCAAGCCTCTCCCTTTGGGAGAGGTGGCATTGCGAAGCAATGACGGAGAGGGCAAGCTCACTTCCCAAGAGTATCTGCACAGCGATAGGCACTGGCTTTTGTCAGAGCGGTGCTATCGCTGTGCTTTTTGCTTTTCTGTAGCATCCTTGCCCTCTCAGTCTCGCTCCGCTCGCCAGCTCTCCCAGAGGGAGAGCCTTTGGCAGGCCGGTCAGGCCCACGCGGGACGAGCAAAGTTTGATTTTATCGGAAACAGTAGTGCCCTGCTACAGAGATTCACAGCAGCTTGACAAAGTGCTCTTGTCTAGAAGCTGCTGCCCTCTGTAGCAGGGCACTATTTTTTACGCCATATTGAGCTTTCAGCGGTCAGCGCAGAGTTGCCCGGCACGCCAGTGGTGCTTCGCACCCGGGTTGCGGCTCCCAGCATCCGCTGCGCTCCGCTTGCGTCTTGCTGGCCGCTGCCCCAACAGCTCCTCCCTGTTTCCGCCGCTGGCGGCGGTCGTCGTTGTTGCCCCCTTTGGGGGAGCTGGCGCGTAAGCGCCTGAGAGGGCTACTTTTGTTGTATTTCAGCAATAAATCTTGACAAAATGTGGCAGAAGTTGTATCTTCGAAACATAAATACGCCGCCGGTGCAGGGAGAGAGCCTGCGGGGCAGCCAAGATGTAAAGGAGAGATACGATGAGACTGAAAAATACGCTCCGGCGCGGAGTTGCTGCGGCAGTCATTGCGGGTATCGTGGTAACTTCTGGCCTGCCGGTCTATGCAAAGACGTGGGACATTTCCGAGGGCAGCATCACCGTCGAAGCAGACGGAGAAGAGGATGGAAAGTCCTATAATAAGGTCACTCAGGGTGATAAGGAAACGGTGCGGGACACCGACACTGTCATCACCGGCAAGTCTGAAAAGAACACCGTTACGATCAAATCGGGGGGGGGGGGGGGCAGACCTCTGACGTGACCCTCAAGGACGTCAGCATCAAGTCGGACAAAGACGCCGCCCTCAAGGTAGAAGGCGACGGCAACGTCCGGCTGGAGCTGGACGGCAAGAACGAGCTGAAGAGCGGCGCTAACCACGCAGGCGTCGAGAAGAACAACAGCGACTCTAAGGGTACACTGACCATTAAGGATGATACTGGCGAAAAAGGCTCTCTGACGGCGACTGGCGGCGCACAAGGTGCAGGTATTGGAGGAGCAAAAAACAACAGCGGCAGTAACATTGAGATTACTGGCGGTACTATCACAGCGACCGGCGGATGCAACAACAACGAAGCAGGAAACGGCGGTGCGGCTGGCATTGGTGGCGGTTTTAACGGCAGCGGAACTGACATCAAAATCACCGGCGGCAATGTCACGGCCAACGGCAGCCAGAAGCCGGACGGCACCAGTGGATGTCAGGGTGCAGGCATCGGCGGCGGTGCAATGGGTGCTGGCGAAAACATTACCATCAGCGATGGCGCTCATGTAACAGCCAACGGTGGTGCACAGGGTGCAGGCATTGGCGGCGGCAGCGGCATTGGCGGCAATGGCAGCAACATCACCATCAGCGGTGACAAGACCTATGTGGAAGCTACCGGCGGCGGCGACGCCGAAGCAGCCGGTGCCGGTATCGGCGGCGGTTTCAGTGGTCGGTATGGTAATGTTGGCAAGGGCAGTGACATCACCATCGAGGGAGGCACGGTTATCGCAACCGGCGGTAGCGTTACCAGCGATTCAGGCGGTGGAGCGGCAGGTATCGGCGGCGGCAGCGGATATGCCCCGCGTGATGACAAGGCTGGAAATGGTGAGCATATCTACATCAAGGGTGATGCGAATGTGACTGCCAAGGGTGGAAATGGTGCTGCAGGCATTGGTGGCGGCAATACCAATAATAAGATGGGCGACGCCATCGACATTGTTATCGAGGGCAACGCTAAAGTAACTACTGAAGCAGGCGGTGACGTGTCCATCGGCGGCAAGAATGGCGAAATTTCCAACGACGACCTTCTTTCGAAGGACTTTACCGGTATCCTGACCCGTAAGGATAACACCGGTAAGGTCATGGAGGACTACAGCAAGGATGCCACCCCGCTGCCCGCCTCGGAGGAGAACGGCGTGGTTTGGGTAGACGCTGACGTCAGCGGATGGGGCGGCGTGCGCATCGCCGTCCCGGAAGGGACGCCTACCGACAGCGTGTCGGCCTGCTATCTGGAAGAGGGCGCTCTGCTGATAGTAGATGCAGGCGGCAGTGACTGCCTGCTGGAAGGCCGCGTCAGCGACCTACGCCAGAACGGCATCCGCCAGCTCTGCCTGCGCTGGAACGGCGGTGAGCAGACCCTCAGCACGGACGCTCTGGCCGCAGCAGGCGGCGAGGATGCCTCTTTCCGCCTGACGGAAGTAAACGGCGGACTGACGATGGTTTTGAATGGGCTTACCCGCAATGAACTGCTGGCAAAATAAATGTATCTCTACAGCTCCCCTTCGGGGGAGCTTTTGTTGTATTTACAAATCCCCCCAAAACCGCTATACTATATATAGTTGTGTCAAAACGAGGAGGCGGGACGATGGAGCAGGAGCTGGAACGGCTGGAAGGCACGGTAGAGGACATCATCTACCTGAACGAGGACAACGGCTACACCGTGTTCGAGGTGTCGGGCGGCGGTGTCGTCACCGTTGTGTGCGGCGTGGTGGGAGAGCTCCACGCCGGTGAAAGCGTCGTCTGCCGGGGCAGGTACGAAAACCACGCCACCTATGGCCGACAGTTCCACGCACAGGAGTGCGAGACGGATATGCCCAAAGACCTCGAGGCCGTCTACGCTTTCCTCGCCAGCCGGTCGCTGCCCTACATCGGCGCACGGACGGCGGATAAGATCATTGACAAATTCGGCGCGGCGGCGCTGGAAGTGATCGCCAACGACCCCGCCCAGCTCACCCTCATCCCGGGCATCTCGGCGGACAAGGCCGACCGCATCCAGCAGGAGTTCAAGCGGATGTTCGGAATGCGGGAGCTCATCGCCTATCTGGCTCAGTTCGAGATCAGCCCCCGCCGGGCGATGGAAGTCTTCCGTACCTTCGGGCCGGGGGCCATGCAGGCCATCCAGCAGAACCCCTACCTGCTCTGCGGGGAGCCGCTGCAGCTGGACTTCCGCCACGCCGACAGCATCGCCCAGTATTACCAGATGGCAGGGGACTGCGCCCAGCGGCTGGAAGCCGCCCTTCTGCGCACCCTGCGCCACAACGCCGGCAACGGCCACACCTGTCTGCCCCGGGCGCAGCTGCTGGAAACAGCGTCGAACTTCATCCACCAGCCCCCCGAAAAGCTGGCGGCGGCGCTGGACAGCTGTATCCAGACCGGGAAACTGGAGGTGCGGATGTTCGACGGCACACCGTATATTTATCTGCCGGATCTGCTGGCCGCAGAGCAGGACATCGCCGACCGTCTGGCCATGCTGACCAGGCGCGGAAAGCAGACGGCCCGAAACCTCGACAAGAACATCCAGATTCTGGAACTGGCGCAGGGCTTTGCTTACGCGCCGCTCCAAAAGGAAGCCATCCGCAAGGCCATGACCGAGAACTGCCTTGTCCTCACCGGCGGCCCCGGCACCGGCAAGACCACCACGGTCAACGCCATCCTGCAGCTGCTGGAGAACGAGGCCGAACGGGTAGCCCTCTGCGCTCCCACAGGCCGCGCCGCCAAGCGTCTGAGCGAGCTGACGGGCCGGAAAGCCTCCACCATCCACCGTCTGCTGGAAGTGGACTACACCGGCGGCGTGGTCAGCTTCATCCACAACGACAAGAACCTGCTCAAGTGCGACGTCGTTATCCTCGACGAGATGAGCATGGTGGACGTCAAGCTGTTCCAGGCCCTCATTGCGGCACTGCGGTACAGCTGCCGTATTATTATGGTAGGCGACGCCGACCAGCTGCCCAGCGTCGGCCCGGGCAATATCCTCGGCGAGATCATCCGCTCCGGGCTGGTGCCGACGGTCTGTCTCAACGAGATATTCCGGCAGGCCGCTCAGAGCCTCATCGTGGAGAACGCCCACCACATCATCTCGGGCGAACCGCTGAAAAAGGGCGGAAAGACGGACGATTTCTTCTTCCTCGAAGCCGACGGCGACGCGGCCCAGAAGCTGGTCTGCGACCTTGTGACCACCCGTCTGCCCCGCAGCTACCAGTTCGACCCGGTGAAGGATATTCAGGTGCTCTGCCCCACGAAGCTCGGCCCCACCGGCACCCAGGCTCTCAACGCGGAGCTGCAGGCCATGCTCAATCCGCCCAGGAAGGGCAAGCCGGAGCTGCAGAGCGCGGCCCGGGTCTTCCGGGTGGGGGACAAAGTGATGCAGGTGCGCAATAACTACGAGATAACGTGGCAGCGCATCGGCGGGGAACAGGGTGTGGGTGCCTACAACGGCGACATCGGCATCGTGGAGTCCATCGACGTGCGCAGCCGCTCCATGGTGGTGCGGATGGACGACAGGCGGCTGGTCTACCCGGCGGAGAACCTCAACGAGCTGGAAATTGCGTATGCTATCACGGTACACAAAAGCCAGGGCAGCGAGTTCCCGGCGGTCATCCTCCCGGCGGCGCAGGTGCCGCCCCGCCTGTGCTACCGCAACCTCTTCTATACCGGCGTCACCCGCGGGCGGAAGCTCTGCATCGTGGTGGGCCGGCGGGATGTGGTGAACCGGATGATGTCCAACATCCGCCAGAACCTGCGCTACAGCGGCCTGGCCGCCCTGTTGGCCCAGGCTCTGCCCCCGGAGCAGGAGAACCTTTAAGGGTTTCTTTTTGGATACACCTGTGTTATACTATAATGTGTTTTGATGACCCGCGCCCGGAGATGGGCGATGGAAATAGAGAATGGGCAGCAGAGAAAGGAAATATCACGATTATGGCACAGAATGACATCGGTATCGATCTTGGTACGACGACCATCATCATCGCGCAGGAGGGGCAGGGCGTCGTGCTCAACCAGCCCAGCGTGGTGGCGGTGGATACCCGCAAGAACTGCGTGCTTGAGGCCGGCGACAAGGCCCTTGCAATGGTGGGCCGTACGCCCAACTACATCTCCGCCATCTTCCCGCTGAAGGATGGCGTCATCAGCGACCACACCATGACCCGGGAGCTCATCTGCCGCTTCGTCAATCAGGTCTACAGCTCCCACATGGTCAAGCCCCGTGTGGCCGTCTGTGTACCTGCCGCCATCACCGGCATCGAGAGCGACGCCGTGGTGGAGGCCGTCATGGCTGCCGGTGCGCGTCAGGTCTACCTCATTGATGAGCCTATCGCCGCAGCTCTCGGCTCCGACATCGACATCACCGTGCCGGATGGCCGGATGATCATCGACATCGGCGGCGGCACCACCGACATCGCCGTGCTGAGCCTCGGCGGCAAGGTCAAGGCCACCAGCGTCCGCGTGGCCGGCAACCACTACGACGAAGAGATCCTGAAGTTCGTGCGCAACAAGTTCAGCATCGCCATCGGCCAGCGCACCGCTGAGAACCTGAAAAAGAACGTGGCCTGCTGCCCCCAGAAGGCAGATTTCAACGAGACCATGGAGATCAAGGGCCGCAGCCTGCTCACCGGCCTGCCTGTGCGCGTCAATGTCTCTACCGCCGACCTCTACGAGCCGGTCATGCGCCTGAGCGAGCAGATCGGCACCGCCGCCCATCAGGTGTTGGAGAAGACTCCTCCGGAGCTGGCCGGCGACATCTACCGCAACGGCGTCGTCCTCACCGGCGGCGGCGCACAGCTCCACGGCCTGCCTGAGTACCTGAGCCAGGAGCTGAAGGTGGAAGTGACCGTCTCGCCTGACCCCGTCAACTGTGTCGCGCTGGGTACGGCCATGAGCCTGCGTCTGGGCGACAAGCTGGAGACCGGCTTCATGGACGCCACCCCCCGCATGGGCCGCCGCTGAGAGGGAAGTGCTGTTCACAGAACCGTGAAAAACAACATGATTTTTGTTCATAGTTGTTGAATCGACCCGGAAAATATTGTATAATATCTTCAAATCGCTTTTTGCCGCCCGCCCCCCCGGGCGGCAAAGAAAAAAGTAAATAGGAGGAAGACCATGGATTTAGGTTATGATGTGATCGTTACCATAACCGGTATTGTGCTGGTGTTTCTGATCCTCGTCCTGCTGATGGCTATCATCACGCTGGAGGGCAAGATCTTTGACGCCATGAACGGCAAGAAGGCAGCTGCCAAGGCTGCTTCTGCTGCAAAACCGGCTGCTCCTGTGAAACAGGCCGCTGCGCCCGCTCCTGCAAAGGCTGCTGCCCCGCAGGTCGAGGCCGGCATCCCCGGCGACGTTGTGGCAGCCATCATGGCAGCCATCTACTCTATGGGCAACGGCAAGTATGTGCTGAAGGCAGTCCGCCGCGGCAAGAATGGCTGGGGCAAGGCTGGCGTCAACGACACCACCGCACCCTTTTAACACAGGAGGAAAAACATGACTCAGTTTATTGAGACTCTGGTCGGTATTTTCCAGAGTTCCGGTTTTGCCAAGTTCGGTGAGCCGGGCGGCTGGCTGTACGCAGTGATGATCTGCGTGGGCTGCTTCCTGCTCTACCTCGCCATCGTCAAAGAGTTCGAGCCTCTGATCCTGCTGCCCATGGCTTTCGGCATGATCCTGGCCAACCTCCCCGGCAGCGGCGTCATCCACATGCAGTACTTTGTCGGTGACGGCCTCGAGCACCCGATGTGGGGCGAGATCCTGAACAACGGCGGTCTGGCCGATATGCTCTACATGGGCGTCAAGCTGGGCATCTACCCGCCGCTGATCTTCCTCGGCATCGGCACCATGACCGACTTCGCACCCCTGATCTCCAACCCCAAGAGCCTGCTGCTGGGCGCTGCCGCTCAGTTCGGCATCTTCGGCACTTACATGGGCGCTCGTCTGCTGGCCGCTACCGGTCTGGTGGACTTCACCCAGAAGCAGTCTGCTGCCATCGCCATCATCGGCGGCGCAGACGGCCCCACCGCTATCTTCGTCACCTCCCGTCTGGCTCCTGAGCTGCTGGGCTCCATCGCCGTCGCGGCCTACAGCTACATGGCTCTGGTGCCTGTTATCCAGCCGCCTATCATGAAGGCTCTGACCTCCAAGAAAGAGCGTACCGTCGTGATGAAGCAGCTGCGCACCGTGAGCAAGACCGAGAGGGTCATCTTCCCCATCATGGTCACCATCATCGTCTCCCTCATCGTGCCGGATGCCGCCGTTCTGGTCGGTATGCTGATGCTGGGCAACCTGATGAAGGAGTGCGGCGTCGTGGACCGTATCCAGAAGACCGCCGGCAATGAGCTGATGAACATCATCACCATCTTCCTGGCTCTGTCTGTTGGCTGCACCACCTCTGCAAACACCTTCCTGAACAGCCGCACCCTGTTCATCATCGTGCTGGGCCTCATCGCCTTCTCCTTCGGCACTGCTGCCGGTGTTCTCTGCGGCAAGGTCATGTATATCCTGACCGGCGGTCAGGTCAACCCCCTGATCGGTTCCGCTGGCGTTTCCGCTGTGCCTATGGCCGCCCGTGTTTCTCAGAAGGTCGGCCAGAGCGAGAACCCCTCCAACTTCCTGCTGATGCACGCAATGGGCCCCAACGTGGCCGGTGTTATCGGCTCCGCCGTCGCTGCTGGTATCCTCATCAACATCTTCGGCTAAGCATTTCCTGAGATTCCCGCTCCATCGTGGTATTGACCGCGGTGGGGCGGTTTTTGTTTACATTGTTTTTGTGTACAACTTTTTTGAAATGTGATATACTATATTTTAAGTGATATATCCAGAAATGATTGAAAAGAACAGGTGAAACAATGGCAACAGATCTCGCACAACAATTCTGCGCTTTGCGTGATACGTATATTGAAAAGCAGTTCGGACGCCTGAACGATATGCAGCGGGAGGCGGTGTTCACCACCAACGGCCCTCTGCTCATCCTCGCGGGTGCGGGCAGCGGAAAGACCACCGTGCTGGTCAACCGCATCGCCAACCTCATCCGCTTCGGCTCGGCCCACGGCTCCAGATGGACGCCCCGGGAGGTGACGGAGGACGATGTGAAAGCCCTGCGCACTGCCATCATGACCGGCATCGATGCCCCGTCGTGGCTGGACGGGATGCTGCGGAAGGATGCCGTCCGGAGCTGGAACGTCATGGCCATCACCTTTACCAACAAGGCCGCCGGTGAGCTGAAAGAGCGTCTGCGCCGAATGCTGGGCGGGGAAGAGGGCGACGAGGTGTTCGCCTCCACCTTCCACTCGGCCTGCGTCCGCATTCTCCGCCGCTGGGCCGAGGAGATCGGCTACCCCCGCAGCTTTACCATCTACGACAGCGACGACTCCCAGCGTGTCATGAAGGCTGTGTACAAAGAGCTGAGCGTGGACGACAAGTTCTTCCCGGTCAAAAGCGCCATCAACCAGATGAGCCGCTGGAAAGACCAGCTCATCAGTCCGGAAGAGGCCCTGAAGACCCCGGCCCGGGACACGAAGGGCGCTCTTGCGGCCAAGGTCTACGCCGCCTATGAAAAGAAGCTCAAGGAGGCCGGTGCTTTCGACTTCGACGACCTCATCTACCAGACGGTCATCCTGCTGTCGGAGCACGAGGACGTGCGGGAGTTCTACCAGAACAAGTACAAATATCTGCTGGTGGACGAGTATCAGGACACCAGTGTGGCTCAGTTCCGGCTCGTGAGCCTGCTCACCGGCCCGGAAAAGAACATCTGCGTCGTGGGCGACGACGACCAGAGCATCTACCGCTTCCGCGGCGCGACCATTGAGAACATCCTCAACTTCGAGCGCATCTATAAAGGTACGAAGACCATCCGACTCGAGCAGAATTACCGCTCTACGTCGAATATCCTGAATGCCGCTAACTGTGTCATCCAGCACAACACCGAGCGCAAGGGCAAGACCCTCTGGACCAAGAACGGCGAGGGCGACAAGGTGCAGGTCTACACCGCCGAGAACGAGCAGGACGAGGCCAGCCATATCGCGGACGTCATCGGCCAGCACCTCAAAGAGGGCGGACATCTGGCCGACCACGCCATCCTCTACCGGATGAATGCCCAGTCGGCCCCCATCGAAAGCTACTTCACCCGTGCGGGCATCCCGCATAAGATCGTGGGCGGCCAGCGCTTCAATGACCGCAAGGAAGTCAAGGACATCCACTCCTATATGTCCATCGTGGCGAACCCCCGGGACGATGTCCGACTCCGCCGTATCATCAACGAGCCTGCGCGCAAAATCGGTGCGACGACCATCGAAGTCATCGCCGACCTTGCTGCCCAGCAGGGCATCAGTATGCTGGATGTCATCTCCCATGCCGACCAGTACGCCAAGCTCAGCCGCGCCATCGCGCCGCTGTTCAAGTTCTGGGACATCTACCAGAAACTGCAGGAATCGCTGGAAACAAAGACGCTGGATGAGTTCGCTTCCGATGTCATTGAGATCACAGGCTACCGCGCCATGCTGGAAGCCGACGCCGCCAAGGGCCACGAGGATGCCGCTGACCGTCTGCAGAACCTCGGTCAGCTGGTCAACAACGTCAAGAGCTACTGCGACCAGCACGGCGAAGAGGCCTCGCTGGAAGGCTATCTGGAAGACATCGCCCTCATCAGCGACATCGACAGCTACAACGAGAGCGCCGACCAGGTGGTGCTGATGACCATCCACTCGGCCAAGGGCCTTGAGTTTCCCTATGTATTCCTCATTGGCATGGAAGAGGGGGTCTTCCCCAGTGAGATGAGCAAGTATTCCGAGGCTGACCTCGAGGAGGAACGCCGCCTGGCCTATGTGGGTATTACCCGCGCCAAGAAGGAGCTTTACATCTCCAACAGCGTCACCCGGATGCTCTATGGCCGCACCCAGCGCAACGAGCCCAGCCGCTTCCTCCGGGAAATCGAGCCGGAGTACATCGAAGAGACCCGCAGCCCGGTGCTGGAACAGCGCTCCCGTCTGGGCGGCTGGGGCAGCGGTTACGGCAGCGATACCGTGCCGGGCGGTGCGTCGGGTTACTCCGGCCCCTCCGGCTGGGGGCGTGCGGCCTC
>ERZ791825.1549-NODE-1549-length-12069-cov-3.313218_pt1 | contig 12069 bp, 8 predicted proteins | sample MGYA00510298_ERZ791825 | MGnify/ENA primary metagenome ERZ791825 (study PRJEB30046, sample SAMN00792010) | human gut metagenome | study: EMG produced TPA metagenomics assembly of the A metagenome-wide association study of gut microbiota in type 2... | reverse complement strand
TATTCAAGGCAGGGTTAAGACGTAAGATGCGAAAAGCAGCCATGGACAGAAACTACCTGGCGTCAGTCCTTACGGGGAGCGGGCTTTCGTAATCTTGCCCTGGGCATTATTGTCGTATAAACGCTTTACCGGACACATGACATTCACAATGTGTGTTAATTTTACTGACATCTTTCAAAAGGAGCGTAATCATGCCGCACATCGACATTAAATGTTTTCCGCGTGAACTGGACGAACAACAAAAAGCAGCACTTGCTGCAGATATTACCGACGTTATTATTCGTCATCTGAACAGTAAAGACAGTTCGATAAGCATTGCTCTACAGCAGATTCAACCAGAATCTTGGCAAGCTATCTGGGATGCCGAAATCGCGCCCCAAATGGAGGCTTTGATAAAGAAACCTGGTTATAGCATGAATGCTTACCCCGCCGTAACACGCTTGCCGCTGGTAACAAACGTCCCAGCACCTAAATGATGCAACGTATTGAGCTTATCATCATCAAACTGCCAGCGGCCTTCGACAAATACCCGTGCGTCTGCCGCTGCTGATACTACTTCGCCAAACAGCGTGTCGTATTCTTCTTGCGCAGAAGTCGCAGGTAGCAATCGACACTCCATCCACGCCAGACATTTTTCCTCGACCAGAGGCAAACCAAATACCGGGCCTCTCACAACCGGAATGCCATAGCAATTAAATTTATCTTCATCACGCCCCGACACACTTCCCACCGCCCACGTCCAGTTAGTTGCTGCAACGCCCGGGATAACGATGCCAAATTTACCGTTATGTTCAATCAACTCCCTGGTCCATGTCGATTTATCTACCACAATCGCCACGCGTGGAGGTTCAAACTCCACCGGCATTGACCAGGCTGCAGCCATAATGTTACGCCGCTGGGATTGCTCATCGAAACTGGTGATCAAGACCGTTGGGCCATGATTTAACAGACGGCTGGCATGGTGTAATTCTATGGGGATGAATCGGCTCATGGTATCGCCTCGCGAAGAAGGTTTTTTTAAGCGTAGTCCGTAACGCAATAAGTAACGAAATTAACGGGATTGGCGATTTGCGAACGTGATGCATGTCCGCGATCGCACAAAATAGCCGGTGCGGCGTCTATTCCAGGTTATAAGTTGAGAAAACCACTAAGGGAAACGCCTGATGACGCCCATTCTGAATCACTATTTTGCCCGTATTAACTGGTCGGGAGCTGCTGCGGTCAATATTGATACGCTTCGTGCATTGCACCTGAAACACAATTGCACCATTCCGTTTGAAAACCTCGACGTTTTGCTGCCGAGGGAAATACAGCTTGATAATCAATCGCTGGAAGAGAAACTGGTGATAGCCCGTCGTGGCGGTTACTGTTTTGAGCAGAATGGCGTGTTTGAGCGGGTGTTACGCGAGCTGGGGTTTAACGTTCGCAGCTTGTTAGGGCGCGTAGTGTTATCAAATCCGCCAGCATTACCGCCGCGCACCCATCGTTTGCTGTTGGTGGAACTGGAAGAGGAAAAATGGATTGCTGATGTCGGTTTCGGTGGGCAGACGCTAACCGCGCCGATTCGTTTAGTTCCCGATCTCGTGCAGACCACGCCACACGGAGAGTATCGGTTGTTGCAGGAGGGTGATGATTGGGTGTTGCAGTTTAATCATCATCAGCATTGGCAGCCGATGTACCGCTTCGATCTCTGCGAGCAGCAACAAAGCGATTATGTGATGGGCAATTTCTGGTCGGCGCACTGGCCGCAGTCGCATTTTCGCCATCATTTGCTGATGTGCCGCCATTTGCCGGACGGCGGCAAGCTGACACTGACCAATTTTCATTTTACCCATTATGAAAATGGGCACGCGGTGGAGCAGCGAAATCTACCGGATGTGGCGTCGTTATATGCCGTGATGCAGGAACAGTTTGGTCTGGGCGTGGATGATGCGAAACATGGCTTTACTGTGGATGAGTTAGCGCTGGTGATGGCGGCGTTTGATACGCATCCGGAGGCGGGAAAATAATTTATGTCAGGTTGCCGGATGCGGCGTAAACGCCTTATCCGGCATACATTAACCCGGTTGTAGACCTGATAAGCGAAGCGCATCAGGCAACGGTTTCAGAGTTTAATTGCCCATTCGGCATGAAACAAAATCACCGCCGCGCCAGAAATGGTGACTTTTTCCGGTTGGTTATCACGAATTGTCACCGTCACTTCAATCACGCCGTCACGCCCCAATGCGCGCCCCTGATTGCCTTTAACACGCAGCACCTTGCCATCGTGGGGCAATACGTTGTGATGTACCAACCATGCACCCATCGGGCCATTGGCATTGCCAGTCACCGGATCTTCCACAATACCAATCGCAGGCGAGAACATACGACCATCGGTTTCGTTTTTGCCTGGACGGATCTGGAACGGGAAGAAACCATTGCAGCCAATCTGTTTACTGATAGCGGTCAGCGCATTAAGGTCAGGCGAAAGAGCGTCGATATCCACTTCCGGCTTCAATGGGATCATCACTTTAGAATGCCCGGTCGTCGCGACCTGGATCGGCAAACCCGGCAGAATATCGTCTTCAGTAAGATGCAATGCGTTGATAATCGCCGCGCGTACTTCACCCTCCAGCGGCAGTTCAAAGCCCGGCGTACCTTGTTCCAGCGAAATACGATAATCATCGTTGTGCTTTTCGATAGTCACGCGATGTTTTCCTGCCAGCGATGTTTGCCAGATCGTGCAATTTCCTAAACCTAACACCTTCGCACGTACATAGTGCGCAGCTACTGTCGCGTGACCGCAAATCGGCACTTCAACCGTTGGCGTAAAGTAGCGGATGCGCACATCGCTGTCGTCGCTGTGCAGCAGAAAAGCAGTTTCCGAATGGCCTAACTCGCGGGCGATAAGCTGCATTTGCGCTTCGCTAAGATTATCGGCGGGGAAAACAACACCGGCAGAATTGCCGCGAAACGGTTGTGAGGTAAAAGCATCGACGTGGTACACCTGCGGTTTCATTAACGTTCTCCTGTGACTTGAGAACTATCATAGCCTGCAAGTGGCCGGAGAGCGAAGGGCTATCCGGCCAGGGTGAAATTATCGCCGCGAACGCACAATTTGATATCGACGAGTAAAGTACTCAAACGGCGCGCTCCACACATGCACCAGTCGGGTGAACGGGAAGAGCAGGAAGATGGTCATTCCCAACACCAGATGCAGGCGGAAGACGAACGCTACGCCGTTGAGCATCTCTGACGATCCACCACGGAAAGTGACAATGCTTTGCGCCCAACCCACCAGCTTCATCATTTCGCTACCATCAGGATACTGTGCTGAAAACGGTATGGTACTTAGCCCCAACAGACACTGGACCAGCAAAATGCTCATGATGATGATATCCGGCGTAGTGGAAGTGGCACGCACGCGCTGATTTGTCAGCCTGCGCCACAGCAGTCCTGCGCCGCCAATCAACGTCAACACACCGCAAATACCGCCGAGCACCATCGCCATGAGTTGTTTCGCTGCCACTGGTAAAAACCACGCGTACATCCAGTGCGGCGTTAACATGCCGAACAAGTGCCCGAAGAAAATCCCCAAAATGCCGATATGGAACAGATTCGACCATATCACCATCCCGCGTTTATCGAGCATTTGACTTGAGGAGGCGCGCCAGGTGTACTGCCCGTAGTCGTAGCGCAGCCAGCTGCCGAGGAAAAACACCGTCGCACAAATGTACGGGTAGATATCGTAAAAAAAGACGTTCAGATACTGAATCATTTCCCACCTCCCGCACTGATGTCGACATATTGCGGCGCGACATCCTGGCTAAAGCGTCGCTGATATTGATTAAGCGGCGAGCTGTCACACGCCGTGGCGTTATCTTCAATAAACTTCACCTGTTCCTCTTCCCACACTGCATCAAGCGCCTGGCGGGTGTCATCGCGCTCTTCGCTGTTTACTTGTTTTGTGACACTGTCACTTGAAAGGGAGCTTCCCGCCAGTTGCAGCAGAGCATCAAACAACGCGTACCACGGTGCCTCGCGTTGTTTTAAGCGACCGCCAAGCAGGGCGAGGATCGGCGCAACATTGAGCAATCCTTCTTTCGCCTGATCGTCAGGCAGTACGCTTAAATACTCCAGATACAGCGGTAGATAATCGGGCAGTTCCCGACAATCCAGTTGCAGGCCGACCTTTTCATACTCCGCCAGCAGGTCCACCATTGCCTGGCCGCGATCGCGGGACTCGGCATGAACATGTTCGAACAGCAGCAGCGATGTGGTACGTCCACGGTCAAACACTTCGCACCATTCGGCCTGTTTATCCAGCAGCGGCGCGTTAAGCAGGTTGTGGGTGAAATCCGTAAGCATCGGCGCGTCGCGGCGGATCAACGCCAGCGCGTCCTCCTTGCATTCCCACAACAGCTCGTCCGGATACTCCATCAACAGGCCGATCACTTTGAGGATCAGCATTATTCGCCCTCCGCTTTGTCGCGCACTTCGGTGATGTTGATGGCATCGATACGGCTACTGTTGAACAGGTTGAATTTACTGTCCGAACCGTGGCAACCGTCGCCAAAGGTAAAACCGCAGCCGTTGCGTTCTGCGAAGGCATCGCCCGCCATTTCCCGATGGCTGGTCGGGATAACAAAACGATCTTCATAGTTGGCAATGGCGAGATAGCGATACATCTCTTCGACCTGGGCGACGCTCAGGCCTACTTCGTCGATGGCACGAGTATCAGTAACGCCTTCCACGGTTTGTGAACGCATATAGTGGCGCATCGCCATCATCCGTTTCAGCGCCCGCAGTACCGGACCGGTATCGCCGGCACTCAACATATTGGCGAGATATTGCACCGGAATACGCAGGCTTTCGATGGCGGGCAGCACGCCTTCGCTTTTCGGCAAACCGCCCGCATCTGCGTAGGACTGAATCGGTGACAGCGGAGGAACGTACCAGACCATCGGCAGGGTGCGGTATTCAGGGTGCAACGGTAGTGCCAGTTTCCAGTCCATCGCCATTTTGTAGACTGGCGAACGCTGGGCAGCGTCAATCACATTTTGTGGAATACCTTGTTTCAGGGCTTCCTCGATCACTGAGGGATCGTGTGGATCGAGGAACACTTCGCACTGGCGTTCATAGAGGTCAACTTCGCGCTCGGTGCTCGCCGCTTCCTCGATGCGGTCGGCGTCGTAAAGCAGCACGCCCAGATACCGGATGCGACCCACGCAGGTTTCTGAGCACACGGTCGGTTGACCGGACTCAATTCGTGGGTAACAGAAGATGCATTTTTCTGACTTGCCGCTTTTCCAGTTGAAGTAGATTTTTTTGTACGGACAACCGCTTATGCACAAACGCCAGCCACGGCATTTATCCTGATCAATCAGCACAATGCCGTCTTCTTCGCGTTTGTAGATAGCGCCGCTTGGGCAGGTCGCCACGCAGCTGGGATTGAGGCAGTGTTCGCACAGGCGCGGCAGGTACATCATGAAGGTGTTTTCAAACTGCCCGTACATCTCCTTTTGCATGGCCTCGAAGTTGCGGTCGCGGGCACGTTTTTCGAACTCACCGCCCAGCAGTTCTTCCCAGTTTGGCCCCCAGATCACTTTGTCCATCCGTTTGCCGTCAATCAGTGAACGCGGGCGAGCAGTAGGGATATGTTTGCCTTCCGGTGCGCTATGCAAATGTTCGTAGTCGAAGGTGAAAGGTTCGTAGTAATCATCAATCTGCGGCACCACCGGGTTGGCGAAGATTTTGGTTATTACGCCCATCTTGTTGCCCAGACGCGGGCGTATCTTGCCATTCACATCACGCACCCAGCCGCCTTGCCACTCTTCCTGATCTTCCCAGTTTTTCGGATAACCAATGCCCGGTTTGGTTTCGACGTTGTTAAACCATGCGTACTCCATGCCTTCGCGTCCGGTCCAGACGTTTTTACAGGTCACCGAACAGGTATGGCAGCCGATACATTTATCGAGATTAAGCACCATGCCGACTTGCGAACGGATTTTCATTTTTTCGCCTCCTGTACCTGATCGCGACCTTCATCATCCAGCCAGTTAACGTTCTTCATCTTGCGGATCATGATGAATTCGTCGCGGTTCGAGCCGACGGTGCCGTAGTAGTTAAAGCCCCAGGCCAGCTGCGCGTAACCGCCAATCATATGCGTCGGTTTCGGGCAAACGCGGGTGACCGAGTTATGAATGCCGCCGCGCATGCCAGTTACTTCCGAACCAGGAATATTCATAATGCGTTCCTGGGCGTGATACATCATGGTCATGCCCGGCGGTACACGTTGGCTGACCACCGCGCGGGCAGTCAGCGCGCCGTTGGCGTTGAATACTTCCACCCAGTCGTTATCGACAATGGTCAGTTCTCGGGCATCTGTTTCGCTGATCCAGACAATCGGTCCACCGCGAGAGAGCGTCAGCATTAGCAGGTTTTCACTGTAGGTTGAGTGAATGCCCCATTTCTGGTGCGGCGTCAGGAAGTTAAGTGCTTTTTCCGGGAAGCCGTTTGGCGGTATCTGGCGCATCTCACTGACGCTACGGGTGTCGATAGGCGGGCGATAAGCCACCAGGCTTTCACCAAAAGCACGCATCCACGGATGATCCTGATAGAGCTGCTGGCGTCCCGACAGCGTGCGCCACGGAATTAACTCATGAACGTTGGTGTATCCCGCGTTATAGGATACGTGATCGCTTTCCAGACCGGACCAGGTGGGGCTGGAGATAATTTTACGCGGCTGCGCCTGAATATCGCGAAAGCGAATCTTCTCGTCCTCTTTGTGCAGCGCCAGATGGGTATGTTCGCGCCCGGTGATCTCGCCCAGCGCCTGCCACGCTTTAACTGCAACATGACCGTTGGTTTCTGGTGCCAGTGCCAGAATCACTTCTGAAGCGTCAATGGCGGTGTCAATCAGCGGACGCCCCTGCGCTGGGCCATCACGCTTGGTGTAATTGAGTTTGCCGAGGAAATCGATTTCATCCTGCGTATTCCACGAAATCCCTTTACCGCCATTGCCAAGTTTGTCCATCAATGGCCCGAGCGAGGTAAAGCGTTCATACGTAGCAGGGTAGTCGCGCTCCACCGCCACAATATTCGGCGCGGTTTTACCTGGAATCAGATCGCATTCGCCTTTGCGCCAGTCGAGCACTTCACACGGCTGTGAGAGCTCTGCCGGAGAGTCATGCAGTAGGGGTTGTAATACCACGTCGGTTTCTTTGCCAAGATGACCCACGCACACTTGCGAAAATGCTTTGGCAATACCTTTGTAGATTTCCCAGTCGCTGCGTGACTCCCAGGCCGGATCGACCGCCGCAGAAAGCGGATGAATAAACGGATGCATATCCGAGGTGTTCATATCGTCTTTTTCATACCAGGTGGCGGTGGGCAGAACGATATCGGAGAACAGGCAGGTACTGGACATGCGGAAGTCGAGCGTCACCAGCAGGTCGAGCTTGCCTTCAATCGCCGCAGTTTGCCACTCGACTTCTTCCGGTTTGATCCCGTCGCTGGCACCGAGTTCCTTGCCCTGAATCCCGCTTTCGGTCCCCAGCAGATACTTCTGCATATACTCGTGGCCTTTGCCGGAGGAGCCAAGCAGGTTAGAACGCCAGACAAACAAATTACGCGGATGATTGCTGCCGCTATCTGGTTGTTCGCAGGCCATACGCAACTCGCCCGATTTCAGCGCCTGGGCGGTAAATTCTGTGGGGGATAATCCGGCCTTGTCGGCTTCAGCTTTAATCCCGAGCGGGTTACGCCCCAGCTGCGGCGCAGAAGGTAGCCAGCCCATACGTTCGGCGCGAACGTTGAAATCAATCAGATGACCGCTGTACTTACTGGCATCGGCGAGCGGTGAAAGTAACTCCTGCGCAGAGACTTTTTCATAGCGCCATTGGCTGGAATGATTGTAGAAAAACGAGGTACTGTTCATCTGGCGCGGTGGGCGGTTCCAGTCGAGCGCAAAGGCCAGCGGCAACCAGCCGGTTTGTGGGCGCAGTTTTTCCTGACCGACATAATGCGCCCAGCCGCCGCCGCTTTGCCCGACACAACCGCAGAAGATCAGCATATTGATCATCCCACGGTAGTTCATATCCATGTGATACCAGTGGTTGACGCCAGCACCGAGGATAATCATTGAGCGCCCATGCGTTTTATGGGCAGTATCGGCAAATTCACGAGCGATGGTTTCAATATACTGGCGCGGCACGCCGGTAATTTGCTCACCCCAGGCTGGGGTGTACGGTTTGATTTCAGCGTAATCTTTCGCACTGTTTTCATCTTCCAGCCCGCGATCGAGGCCGTAATTCGCCAGTACCAAATCATAAACGCTGACCACCGGACAGGTGTTGCCATCGACTAACGTCAGGTTTTTAACGGGCAATTGGCGCACCAGCACCGGATTGTGTTTTACGCTGCGAAAATGCGGATTTTCAATGCCGCCAAAGTAGGGGAAGGCCACGCCTGCAACAGCGTCATGTTGACCGAGCAGGGTTAACGACAATTCGGTTTCCGTACCGGCGGCAATGGATTCCAGATTCCATTTGCCTTTTTCTCCCCAGCGGAAACCAATCGAACCGTTCGGCACTACCAATTCACCTGCGGTATTAACTGCTACGGTTTTCCACTGCGGATTGTTGCTTTCGCCCAGTCCATCCACCAGGTCAGATGCGCGGATCATGCGCCCGGGAACGTAGCTACCATCGTCGCGAGGCTCCAGCATTACCAGCATCGGCATGTCGCTGTAGCGGCGGCAGTAGTTGATAAAGTAGTCGCTGGGATTATCGAGATGAAACTCTTTTAAAATCACATGGCCCATTGCCATCGCCAGGGCGCTATCAGTGCCTTGTTTCGGTGCCAGCCACTGGTCGCACAATTTGGCCACTTCAGAGTAGTCAGGGGTAATGGCGATGGTTTTAGTGCCTTTGTAGCGTACTTCGGTAAAGAAGTGGGCGTCCGGCGTACGTGTCTGCGGTACGTTAGACCCCCAGGCGATGATGTAGCTGGAGTTATACCAGTCGGCAGATTCCGGTACGTCGGTTTGCTCGCCCCAGGTCATCGGCGAGGCGGGCGGCAGGTCGCAATACCAGTCGTAGAAACTTAAACAGGTGCCGCCAAGCAGCGACAGATAACGCGTTCCGGCGGCGTAAGAAACCATCGACATCGCCGGGATCGGCGAGAAACCGGCAACGCGATCCGGGCCGTAGGTTTTGATGGTCCAGACGTTAGCGGCGGCAATCAGCTGGTTTAGTTCCTGCCAGTTGGAGCGGATAAACCCGCCGCGCCCACGCACTTGTTTGTAGCTCAGGCACTTTTGCGGATCGTTCATAATCGATGCCCACGCCAGTACCGGATCGCTGTGTTGCTTGAGGGCTTCGCGCCACAGTTCAATCAGTCGTTTACGAATGAGCGGGTATTTCAGGCGGTTAGCGCTGTAAAGATACCAGGAGTAACTTGCGCCACGCGGGCAGCCGCGAGGTTCATGATTGGGCAGGTCAGGGCGAGTGCGCGGGTAGTCGGTCTGTTGGATTTCCCAGGTCACCAGACCATTTTTAACGTAGATTTTCCAGCTACAGGAGCCTGTACAGTTAACACCGTGGGTGGAACGCACGATTTTGTCGAACTGCCAACGCTGGCGATAGCTGTCCTCCCAGTCGCGGTTGCTATGCATCACCTGTCCGTGACCATCGGCAAAGGTTTCGCCCTTTTGTTTGAAGTAGCGAAAGCGATCCAAAAGTTTACTCATGACATGACTCCTGCTCCAGGAATGAATTGGGATCTGATGCCTTGTCGGATGCGACACGGTTGTACATCAGGCATCGATCTCTTATTTTTGGCTGAACTTCCGCCGACCATAAACCAGCCAGGTCAGCAGCACACAAACGATGTAGAAGATTAAAAACACTTTAATCGCGCCGACCGGAGAGCCGGTCATATTGAGCGACATGCCAAACGCCTGCGGAATAAAAAAGCCGCCCACTGCGCCAATGGCTGAGATAAAGCCCAGAGCCGCCGCCGTTTCGGTGACGGCTTCTTTCTGAGCTTGCTCATCACTACCGCCTTTCATCTTTACCCGATAAATGGTTATCTGGCGAAAGATGACGGCGATCATCTGGAAAGTAGAACCACTTCCCAGACCCGCAGTCAGAAACAGCCCCATAAATACGGCGTAAAAGGCGATGAAATTACCGGAGCCTGTGCCCGGCAAGGTAAGGAACAGCAGGGCACTGAAAATCGCCATAAAAATAAAGTTGATCAACGTCACCCGCACGCCGCCGAACTTATCGGAAATAGCACCACCAACCGACCGCGCGATGGCACCGATAAATGGGCCAAAGAACGCCAGGCGCAGAATATTCACATCCGGGAACTGGGTTTTTGCCAGCATGGCAAAACCCGCAGAAAAACCGATAAACGAACCGAAGGTGGCAAGGTAAAGCAGGCTCAGCAGCCAGAGATGCAGGCGTTGTAAGACAGGGAGCTGGTCGGCAATTGAGGCGCGTGAACTGGCGATATCATTCATCCCTGACCAGGCGGCGATCGTGGCAATCGCCAGTAGCGGTACCCAAATCCATGCGGCATTCGCCAGCGACATCACCGAACCGTCGGCCTGCGGTACGCCATTGACGCCGAGAAAGGCAAATACAGGTACAAAAATGACCAGCGGTGCAACCAGCTGCATTACACTTACACCTAAGTTTCCTAATCCGCCATTAATCCCAAGAGCGCTCCCTTGTTTGGCTTTTGGAAAGAAGAAACTGATATTGCCCATGCTCGAAGCAAAGTTTGCACCTGCAAAACCGCATAGCAAAGCGATAACGATAAATATCCCAAAAGGAGTATTCGGATTTTGCACGGCAATTCCGAGCCAGACGCAAGGAATAATCAGGATTGCAGTACTAAAAACCGTCCATCGGCGTCCACCGAATATAGGCACCATAAAGGAGTAGGGAACACGCAATAATGCGCCAGAAACGGAGGGTAATGCGGTTAATAAAAAGAGTTGATCGGTAGTAAAATTAAAACCGATTTTATTGAGATTAACGGTAACTGCGCTAAATAGCATCCAGACACAGAAGGCAAGAAGTAGACAACTGACTGATATCCAGAGATTTCTTCGAGCAATATGTTTTCCTTTATTTTCCCAGAAGGCCGGATTTTCTGGTTTCCAGTCGCGCAAAAGATAACGACTATTTTTCTCATTTTGCAGTGCCATATTGTTCCTCACATGCACACATTGGTAATGAAAAAGACAAAACAGGAGGTAAGGCGCAATAGCCAGTTATTAGAATTAAGGATGAATTGGGTGAAGTGCTGATTGAAAGAATAGATAAGAAAGCGTAACCGCGGGGGCAGAATGGGGATTAAGTAGCCAGATATGTGTTACTAAATGTAACTAACAAGCTAACCTTCAAACGGGGTTAATCTTTGAACGTATGTCATGTTTCAACCCTTCAGATCGTGAATCTAAAGGGTTACATATTAACTATATTATCAACAAGACCAGACACTTATAGAATTAGTGATGATTTATTCACTAAAAAGGCCATGAACTGGAGGAAAACGATCTGTCCAGAAGGTCTATCGGTTCCTCTCTTATTGCCTGATTGTAATAATCGTTATTACAGTAAGTATTGTTTATTTCATCTAAGGTCATGTTTTTAACTTTTATATTCCTCTGGTTTACAACTTCCTCTGTCTTGTAAGTGTGTATATTATATGGGGTATATGCTTTTTTAATAGGATAGTGAAACAATTCGTTATCCACATCTATTCCGTCAGAGTGAACTTCAAATGCACCAGGTGAAAGAATTGCCAGGCCAGTATTAAGCTTAAGTGCTGGGGAAAACAAATTAAATAACATGAGCTGCATAGTAGGGCAATTGTTCTTCCCAGAAACATTTAAAAAATTTAAGTTTTGCTCTGTTTTATTATGGGGAATAAAGTTCCAATATCGGATGTATTATTAGTATCAATGTGGGTTATTTTATTATTGTCCAGTCTTAAACTTTTGATAGATGGAAGATAAGTCAGGAAATCAAGATTTATATATTTCAACTGGTTGTTAGCAGCGTTTAATGTCTG
>ERZ791825.1542-NODE-1542-length-12139-cov-2.407646_pt1 | contig 12139 bp, 12 predicted proteins | sample MGYA00510298_ERZ791825 | MGnify/ENA primary metagenome ERZ791825 (study PRJEB30046, sample SAMN00792010) | human gut metagenome | study: EMG produced TPA metagenomics assembly of the A metagenome-wide association study of gut microbiota in type 2... | reverse complement strand
TTGAACTTCTTGATAAGAATGAGTATCGCTTTGTATGGATCACAGAGTTCCCGCTGCTTGAGTGGAGCGAGGAGCAGAACCGTTTCGTTGCAATGCATCATCCATTTACAATGCCGATGGAAGAAGATATCCAGTACATCGAGTCTGATCCGGGAAGAGTCCGTGCGAAAGCATACGATATCGTTCTGAACGGAAATGAGATTGGTGGTGGTAGTGTCAGAATCTTCCAGGATGATATCCAGGAAATGATGTTCAAGGCACTTGGCTTTACAAAAGAGCAGGCTTACAGCCAGTTCGGATTCCTTCTGGATGCGTTTAAATACGGAGTTCCGCCGCACGCAGGACTTGCTTACGGTCTTGACCGTCTTGTTATGCTTATGGCAAAACAGGACAGCATCCGTGACGTAATCGCATTCCCGAAGATAAAAGATGCATCCTGTCTGATGACAGAGGCTCCGACACCGGCTTCCGAGAAGCAGCTGGAAGAGCTTAGCCTTGCTGTGGAGGCACAGGAAGAAACAACCGAAGAATAGATGGTGATATTTCAGCAGGAAAAGCTATAAGCACAGCTTTTCCTGCTGTTTTTAGGTGTGTTTTGATTTAATTTTTCAGACAATATTGCAAGAAATTTGAAATATAATAAAATTTCTCTTGACAAATACAAAGAGGACAACTAAAATAAGACACATCAAAAGCAAAAACCGATGAGAAAGAGAAGTAGGTTTTAGAAGAGATCACAGAGAGCAGCAGGTGGTGGGATTGCTGTATGGATTCTGATTCTGAATGGACTTTCGAGGGCGGCCTGAAATGAAAAGAGTAGGAAACGCCGGGAACCGAACCCGTTATCAATCAGGAGCGTATGTTAGTACGTGAGAAAGTGGACGAACGTCAATTTGAGTGGTACCGCGATAATAATGAATTTTATTACCGTCTCAAGCAATAAGCTTGAGGCGGTTTTTTGTATATCAGGAAAGTTGATTTATAAAAAGAAATCCACAGTTTATTGACAAGAATCCCACAGTTTATTGACAAGAATCCCAAATCGGCTCCTTTGCTTTTGCAGAAATATTAAAAAAGAAAAAAGGAGACAACAATTATGAAAAAGAGAGTATTAGCAGTTATTTTAGGAGCAGTAATGACAATGAGCCTTGCAGCATGCGGATCATCTGATGCAGGAAAGACATCTTCCAATGATGGAGAGAAGAGCTACACAATCGGTATTTCCCAGTTCGCAGAGCATGGTTCTCTTGATAATTGCCGTGAGGGATTTTTAGAAGGATTGAAAGAAGAAGGAATCGAGGAAGGTAAGAACCTGACAGTAGAAGTGAAGAATGCAGCTGCAGATCAGGGAACAGCAAAACAGATCAGTGATGGATTTGTTTCAGACAAAGTGGATCTTGTATGTGCAATCGCAACACCGAGTGCGCAGGCTGCTTATAATTCAGCAATGAACTCCGACATTCCGGCTGTATACACAGCAGTTACAGACCCGGTTGCAGCAAAGCTTGCGAAAGAGGATGGAACACCTGCAGGAAATGTAACAGGAACAAGTGATGAACTTCCGATCAAAGCACAGCTTGAGATGATCCGTGAGATGCTTCCGGATGCAAAGAATATTGGAATCCTTTACACAACAAGCGAAGCAAACTCTGTATCCGCTCTTGCAAAATATAAAGAGCTTGCCGGAGACTATGGATTCACGATCGTTGACAAAGGAATCGCACAGACAGCCGATATCTCTCTTGCAACAGATGAGCTTCTGGCAGAGGTTGACTGCCTGACAAATCTTACAGATAACACAGTAGTTGCTTCCCTTGCAACAATCCTTGATAAAGCAAATAAGCAGAACATTCCGGTGTTCGGAAGTGAGATCGAGCAGGTAAAGATAGGATGTCTGGCAGCCGAAGGACTTGACTATGTAGCTCTTGGAAAACAGACAGGTAAGATGGCAGCAGAGATTCTGAAAGGTGAGAAGAAAGCATCTGAGATGAACTTTGAGACGATTATAGAACCAGGTTTCTATGTAAATGAAAAAGTTGCTGAAAACCTTGGGGTTACAGTTCCACAGGATCTTGCAGATGAAGCGGTAGAGCGCTTTACAGAGATTACAAAATAGTATTGAAACAGAGAGGTTAACACATTATGGGGATTTATATTACGATTTTAGAACAGGGACTGATCTACGGAATCCTGGCGCTTGGGGTATACATCACTTATAAGATCCTGGATTTTCCGGATCTGACAGTAGATGGAAGCTTTCCACTTGGAGCCGCACTGACAGCGACGATGATCACAAGAGGCGTTCATCCAATCCTGACACTGCCGGCATCATTCCTGATCGGTGTGCTTGCCGGAGTCTGCACAGGTCTGATTCATGTAAAATTCAAGGTAAGAGATCTCTTATCCGGAATTATCATGATGACAGCACTGTGGACGATCAACTTAAGACTGGCAGGAACAGCAAATGTCCCAATCTTTGGAGATGACAGTATCTTTGATAATGCATCCGTAAATGGAATCTTCCATGATGGCCTTTCGAATTACAAAGTACTTGTGATCGTGCTTATCATAGCAGTGATCAGTAAAGTGTTATTAGACTTTTATATGAAGACGAAATCAGGTTTTCTGCTCCGCGCAGTAGGAGATAATGACGTATTGGTCACATCTCTTGCAAAAGATCAGGGCAATGTGAAAATCTTAGGACTTGCAATTGCAAACGGACTTGTTGCTCTTTCGGGAAGTATCTTCTGTCAGGAGCAGCGCGTATTTGAAATTTCAAGTGGAACCGGTGCAATCGTAATCGGTTTGGCAAGTGTTATTATCGGAACAAGCTTATTTAAAAATGTATCCTTTATGAAAGCAACAACAGCAGTGCTGATCGGATCTGTGATCTATAAAGCCTGTGTCGCAGCAGCGTTGAAGTTCTTTGAACCACAGGACATGAAACTGATCACAGCGGTATTATTCCTTGTGATCCTGGTGATCGGTGGAGAACGCAGAAAGAAGGTGAAGAAGAATGCTCGAGCTTAGAAATATTGAAAAATACTACAATCCGGGGACTATCAATGAGATGTGCCTGTTCGACAAATTCAATTTGACCGTAGACAAAGGAGAATTCGTCTCCGTAGTCGGAAGTAATGGTTCGGGTAAGACTTCTATGCTGAACATCCTCTGTGGAAGTATTCCGGTAGACGGTGGACAGATCCTGATGAACGGTGAAGATATCACAACGAAGAAAGAATTCAAGAGAAACCAGAAGATTGGCCGTGTCTATCAGAATCCGGCAATGGGAACCTGCCCGACAATGACGATTCTTGAAAATATGTCCCTTGCGGATAATAAAGGAAAATTCTTTGGTCTTGGTTCAGGAATCAATAAGGCGCGTAAAGAGTACTATCGTGAGATCTTGAGTCAGCTCGGACTTGGATTAGAAAATAAAATGGATGTGAAAGTCGGTTCACTTTCTGGTGGACAGCGTCAGGCAATCGCCCTTCTGATGTCTACGATGACGCCGATTGATTTCCTGATTCTTGATGAGCATACAGCGGCGCTGGATCCGAAAACAGCAGAGCTGATCATGGAATTGACAGGAAAGATCGTAGAAGAGAAAAAGCTTACAACGATCATGGTTACACATAATCTTCGCTACGCGGTGGAATACGGAAATCGCCTGCTGATGATGCATCAGGGTGGAGTTGTGATGGATCTCAAAGGAAAAGAAAAAGAAGAACTTCAGGTAGAAGATATCTTGAGCAAGTTCAATGAGATCAGTATAGAGTGTGGAAATTAAATACTTAAAAATACAAAGAAAGGATTGATAGCTGTCACTTAGACAACTGTCAATCCTTTTTTAAAGCTTTTTATTCGTCCCATCCTTCGTAGAATCGGATATTTACGGAAATATTTCTTACAATCTCATCTTCAGCAAGTTCAATATCTTCCAGATCAGATACATGTGGGAAGATTGGATCCTCTTCTTCTAATTCAACAGTGATCCATGTTCTTGCAGCTTCATTTGCATTGTCGATCGCGTCGTCCAAAGTTTCTCCGGATGCCTCGCAGCATTCGAGATCCGGGAAATGTGCGTCATAGCCTCCATCTTCCTTCTTACGGAATACGGCTGGATATATAAATTTCCTTTCATAATTCCTCCTGGTTCCTAAAACATAATCTGTTACTTAGTATAGTTGATAAAAAATAAAATGGCAAGAGGGGAACGTTTTAGATATGAAAAAAGCACTTAAATCTTTAAAGATTTAAGTGCTTCAGAGCGACAGACGGGGTTCGAACCCGCGACCCCAACCTTGGCAAGGTTGTACTCTACCAACTGAGCCACTGTCGCATAACTTATTGTTCCGACGAACAATAAATATGTTACTACAAGATCGTTAAAATGTCAACAGAAAATAATAAAAAAATTAGAGAAAATGAAAAAATTAAGTCTAAGACTTCCTAGTGAAAGAAAATCATGCTATACTGTGGTTACTGTGACTTAAAACAACAGATGTGAAAAGAAGGATGTTGTAAATCTTTGTTCTATAATAAAAGAACAAATTACACAGGGATAAAAGATGAAAGAGGTGTCCATAATGAAAACAGTAAAGGTAGCAATTCTCGGACTTGGAACAGTAGGATCCGGTGTCTATAAACTGATTCAGAAGCGTGCTGATGTGATGGAGAAGACAATCGGTGCTCAGATGGAAGTGAAGAAGATTCTTGTTCGCAATATAAATAAGAAGAGAGAGGGTGTAGACGCTTCTCTTTTGACAGATAATTGGAACGATATTGTTGAAGATGATGAGATTCAGATCGTAATTGAAGTTATGGGCGGTATGGAGCCGGCGAAGACGATGATCCTTGAGGCACTCAGAGCTGGTAAGAATGTAGTTTCTGCGAATAAGGACCTGATTGCAGAGGAAGGACATGTACTTCTTGCAACAGCAGAGGAACATCATGTTGATTTCTTGTTTGAGGCAGCAGTTGCCGGGGCAATTCCGATCATTCGTCCGATGAAGCAGTGCCTGGCTGTAAATGACATCTCTGAAGTTGTTGGTATCGTGAATGGTACTACAAACTACATTTTGACAAAGATGACAGAAGAAGGAATGGATTTCTCAGATGCACTTGAGAAGGCTCAGGAGCTTGGATTTGCTGAGGCTGACCCGACATCAGATGTAGAAGGTCTTGATGCGGGACGTAAGGTAGCGATCATGGCTTCGATCGCGTTCCATTCCAGAGTAGTATTTCCTAACGTATTTACAGAAGGAATCACAAAGATCACAGCGAAAGATATCGAGTATGCGAAAGAATTTGACAGTGTGATCAAACTGCTTGGTGTAGCACATAACACAGAGAGTGGAATTGAAGTAGGTGTTTACCCAATGATGATCCATAAGGATCACCCACTTGCATCTGTAAGAGATTCTTTCAATGCTGTATTTGTTCATGGAGATGCAGCAGATGATGCAATGTTCTATGGTCGTGGTGCAGGAGAGTTCCCGACAGCCAGTGCAGTTATGGGAGATGTGATCGATGTTGCGAGAAATATGGCATATGGCTGCAATGGAAGAATCAGCTGTACATGTTATAAGAACCTTCCGGTAAAAGACATCGGGGATGTGAAGAATAAGTTCTTTATCCGTATGCAGGTGACAAATGAACCAGGTGTTCTTGCAGCAGTTGCAGAGGTGTTTGGTAATCATAAGGTTAGTATCACAAGAGTTGTTCAGGAACATACACAGCCACAGCAGGCAGAGCTTGTTATTGTAACTGAGAGTGTGAAAGAGAAATATATGAAGCACGCCCTGGAAGAGCTTCTGGCACTGCCTAGCATTCTGGAAGTGAGCAGTATTATCCGCGAGTATTAATCAGAAGAAGGAGAAAAATAGTTGAGTTACGCAGATAAAGTATTTATTGATATGTGCAGAGACATTATAGAGAATGGAACAAGCACAGAGGGTGAGAAGGTACGCCCAAGATGGGAGGACGGAACACCGGCATACACCATTAAGAAATTTGGAGTGGTCAACCGCTATGACTTGTCTATGGAATTCCCGGCACTGACTCTTAGAAGAACCGGGATCAAGAGCTGTGTGGATGAGATGCTCTGGATCTGGCAGAAGAAGTCGAATAATATTAATGATCTGAACAGTCATATCTGGGACAGTTGGGCTGATGAGGATGGTTCGATCGGAAAAGACTATGGTTATCAGATGCAGGTGAAGCATCAGTATAAAGAAGGCATGATGGATCAGGTAGACCGCGTGATTTATGATTTGAAGAATAATCCGTATAGCCGTCGTATTATGACAAATATTTACGTGCATCAGGATCTTCATGAGATGAATCTGTATCCATGTGCATATAGTATGACATTTAATGTGACAAAGGAAAAGGACAGTGACAAGCTTACACTAAATGGAATTCTTAACCAGCGTTCTCAGGATGTCCTTGCGGCAAATAACTGGAATGTGTGTCAGTATGCGGTATTGCTTCATATGTTGGCGCAGGTATGTGACATGAAGGTCGGAGAGTTTGTTCATGTGATCGCAGATGCACATATTTATGACCGACATGTTCCGATGATTGAGGAACTGATCTCAAGAGAACCGCTTCCGGCACCGAAGTTCTGGCTGAACCCGGAAGTGAAAGACTTCTATGATTTCACACCGGATGATGTGAAACTGGAAGGATATGAGACACATCCGCAGATTAAGAATATACCAATCGCTGTGTAAAGGAGAAGAAGTATGCAGGCAATCGTAGCAGCAGATAATAATTGGGGAATCGGTTACCAGAACAGACTGCTGGTGAGCATTCCATCAGATATGAAGTTCTTTCGCCAGAAAACAACAGGAAATGTTGTAGTTATGGGACGAAAGACACTGGAAAGTTTCCCAAACGGACTTCCTTTGAAGAATAGAGTGAATATTGTTCTTACGAAGAATAAAAATTATCAGGTGAAAGATGCAGTGATCGTTCACTCAGAGGAAGAACTTTTAGAAGAATTGAAGAAGTATCCGAGTGAGAAGATTTATGTGATCGGTGGCGAGAGCATTTACAAGATGATGCTTCCATATTGTGATACTGTATATGTAACAAAGATAGACCGTGAATTCCAGGCAGACACTTATTTCCCGAATCTGGATCAGATGGAAGATTGGAAGATGACGGAAGAAGGAGAAGAACAGACTTGTTTTGATCTGGAATTTGCTTTTACAAAATATGAGCGCTGCTAAAACAGATGCTGTGAAAGTGTAAAAGCGTAAAAGTGAGAAGATGAATTTGAAGATGAAGAAGAGAAGAGTAAGAGACTTTCTGCTTGCAGGAAGTCTTATTCTTGGAATGATGCTGACCGGGTGTGGAATGTCCGGGCAGCAGACAGAGCAAAACGGGGGAAAAGAACAGAATAAAGTAGAAAATGAAAAGATTAGTGTTGTAGCGACAATCTTTCCGCAGTATGATTTTGTGCGTCAGATCGCGGGAGAGAATGTGGAACTTAAGATGCTTTTAAAACCGGGTGAGGAGACACATTCTTATGAGCCGACGCCACAGGATATTATTGCGATCCAGAATAGTGATCTGTTTATCTATGTGGGTGGCGAGAATGATGCCTGGGTAGAAGACATTCTTGAATCAATGCCGGACAACGGGAGAAAGACTCTGAAGCTGGTGGATTGTGTTGACACAGTGGAAGAGGAACATGTGGAAGGAATGAAAGAAGAGCGTGGTCATGAGCATGACGAGGATGATGCGGAGCATGAAGAGCACGAAGTGGAGCATGAAGAGGACGAAGCAGATCATGAAGAGCATGGACAGGAAGAAACACATTCTGTACATGAAATTGATGAACATGTGTGGACATCTCCGTTAAATGCGGTGAAGATCGTCGAGCAGATCAAAGAAGAGCTCTGCGAGATTGATTCGGAAAATGCACCTGATTATGAAGAAAATGCAGAAGCTTATGTAGCACAATTGAAAGAATTGGATCAGGAATTTCAGGATGTGGTGGATCATTCAAAACGAAAGCTGATGATTTTCGGAGACAGATTTCCGTTCCGTTATTTTGCAGAAGCGTATGGTCTGGATTATTATGCAGCATTTTCAGGATGTGCTTCGGACACAGAGCCAAGCGCAGCTACAATGGCATTTTTAATCAATAAAGTACAGGATGAGAATATTAAAACAGTATTAAAAATGGAACTTAGCAACGAAAATATTGCGAAAGCTATTGCAGAAGCAACAAACGCTGATGTGAAAGAATTTTATAGCTGTCATAATCTGACAGCAGAGCAGTTTGCAGATGGAGAGACATATCTGAGTCTTGTGGAGAAAAATGTTGAAACATTAAGGGAGGTGTTGAACTGATGGCGTTGATTAAATGTGAAAATGTATCCATTGGATATGAAGGACAGATGGTCGTACATGACTTGGATTTTGAGATTAATCAGGGAGACTACCTCTGTATTGTCGGAGAAAATGGTTCCGGAAAAAGTACACTTGTAAAGAGTCTTTTGGGACTGAAGAATGTGGATAAAGGCAAGATTGTTTTTGATGATGGATTAAAACAGACAGAGATCGGATATCTTCCACAGCAGACAGATGTGAAGAAAGATTTTCCGGCCAGTGTTTATGAGGTGGTTCTTTCCGGTCGGTTGAACAGCAGAGGGATGAAACCGTTTTATACAGCAGAAGATAAGAAGCAGGCGTGGGAGAAAATGGACATGCTTGGAATCCGTGATCTCGCAAAACAATGTTTCCGAGATCTGTCCGGTGGACAAAGACAGCGTGTTCTGCTTGCAAGAGCATTGTGTGCGACCAAGAAACTCTTGCTTCTTGACGAACCGGTCACAGGATTGGATCCAATTGTGACAGCAGAATTCTATCAATTGATCAGTCGAATCAATAAGGAATCCGGGATTGCAGTTGTTATGGTTTCGCATGATATCGAGAGTGCTGTAGAATATGCAAGTCATATCCTTCATTTACAGGAAACAGTGCTGTATTTTGGAAAAGCAGATGGATACGAGAAGAGTCGTGCCGGCAAGACATTCTTAGGAGGTGAGACACATGTTTGATACAGTGATTGAGATGTTGTCTTATCCTTTTATGACAAGAGCGTTCCTTGTTGGATCACTGGTTGCATTATGTTCTGCATTACTGGGCGTCAGCCTTGTATTGAAACGGTATTCGATGATTGGGGATGGACTTTCTCATGTGGGATTTGGTGCCATGGCGATTGCGGCTGCGATGAATGCCGCTCCGCTTACAGTAGCAATCCCGGTTGTTATTGTAGCAGCGATTCTGCTTCTTCGAATCAGCGGGAATGCAAAGATCAATGGAGATGCGGCAATTGCACTGATTTCTACAACGTCACTAGCAGTTGGCGTGATGGTGATCTCATTGACAACAGGAATGAATACGGATGTATATAATTACATGTTTGGAAGCATCCTTGCGATGAGTGCGGAGGATGTGAAGTTAAGCCTTGTACTTTCTGTTTGTGTACTCATCCTGTTTATTGTTTTTTATCATAAGATATTTGCGATTACATTTGATGAGACATTTGCCCGTGCAACAGGTGTGAAGGCAGGTGTTTACAATACGTTGATTGCTGTACTTACGGCAGTAACGATTGTGCTTGGGATGCGTATGATGGGAGCGTTATTGATCTCGAGCCTGATCATTTTCCCGGCATTGACATCAATGAGAGTGTGCAGGACATTTAAAAGTGTCATAATAAACGCAGCCATAGTCTCTGTGGTGTGTCTGATTGCAGGAGTAACTCTTTCATATGTTGCAGCAACTCCGGCAGGAGCCAGTGTTGTTCTGGCGAATCTTGTAATGATGGTTCTGTATACAGTAGTTGGAGCTGTGAAAAATCATATACGATAGATTAAATAAGATCAAGAACTCGACGTTGACAAGATATTTTTTAACACTTATAATTAATTTACGTTTTACGCAAATACGAAGACAGGGAGTCGTACACAGCTTGTGGATGTACAGAGGCTTATCTCTGAATTCAGATGATGACATGGATAGATCTGGTTGTTGATACAGGTACTGTGAACGGTAAATACTGGATATTCGCCCTGGGCATGAAGGTCATGCTTGGGGCTTTCTTTTTTGAAAAGGGAGGTATATAGATTGAAACAGATTTCAGGAAACAAATTACTTGTAAGAGCGCTGAAGGAAGAAGGCGTGGATACCATTTTCGGTTATCCGGGAGCATGTACGATTGATATCAGTGACGAATTGTACAAGCAGGATGATATTCGGATCATTCTGCCAAGACATGAGCAGGCACTGGTTCATGAGGCGGATGCTTATGCCAGAACAACTGGGAAGGTAGGTGTCTGTCTTGTTACAAGCGGACCGGGAGCTACAAACCTTGTTACAGGGCTTGCAACAGCGAATTATGACAGTGTACCTCTTGTATGTTTTACTGGTCAGGTAGCAAGACCACTGATCGGAAATGATGCATTCCAGGAGGTTGATATTGTAGGAATTACACGCAGTATTACGAAATACGGTGTTATTGTACGAAACAGAGAGGATCTTGGAAGAATCATTAAAGAAGCCTTTTATATTGCAAGAACGGGAAGACCTGGACCGGTATTGATCGACCTTCCGAAGGATGTGATGGCAGAGCTTGGAAGTGCGGATTATCCGGATACAGTCAATATCCGCGGATATAAGCCGAATACGAACGTGCATATGGGACAGATGAAGCGTGCGCTTAAGATGCTGAAAAAGGCAAAGAAGCCGTTATTCCTTGCGGGAGGTGGTGTGAATATTGCACGTGCGAATGAGATATTTACAGAAGTTGTAGAGAAGACGGAAGTTCCGGTTGTTACAACGATCATGGGGCGTGGAGCAGTTCCGACAGATCACCCGCTTTATATAGGAAATCTTGGAATGCACGGAGCATATGCTTCGAATATGGCGGTCAGCGAATGTGATCTTTTATTCTCGATCGGAACACGCTTTAATGACCGTATTACAGGTAAGCTGCATGAATTTGCACCGAATGCACAGATCGTTCATATTGATATCGATACAGCGTCTATTTCAAGAAATATTCATGTTGATGTGCCGATTGTTGCGGATGCGCTTGAGGCAGTAACAAAGATGAATGAATATGTAGAGCACTGCGAGACGAAGAAGTGGAGAAAGCAGATCGCAGAGTGGAAGGAAGAACATCCTCTGACAATGAAGAACCGCGTGGATATGGGACCACAGGATATTATAGAAGAGATCAATCGTCAGTTTGACAACGCGATCATTGCAACAGATGTAGGTCAGCATCAGATGTTTACAACACAGTATATCGAGATCACCAAGAATAAGCAGCTGATCACTTCCGGTGGACTTGGAACAATGGGATATGGTTTCCCGGCTGCAATCGGAGCGAAGCTTGGTAATCCGGATAAGGACGTTATTGCAATCTCCGGAGACGGTGGTATGCAGATGAACATTCAGGAATTTGCTACAGCAGTATTGGAAGAACTTCCATTGATTCTCTGTGTATTTAACAATGAATATCTTGGTATGGTACGTCAGTGGCAGAAGCTGTTCTATGGAAAACGTTACAGTATGACGAACCTGAAATCAGGAGCACTTTTCCGCAGAACAAACGGGCAGGAGATGCCGGAGTACACACCGGATTTTGTGAAGCTTGCAGAGAGCTACGGAGCTAAAGGAATCCGTGTTATGAAGAAAGAAGATATCGCAGCTGCGTTTGAAGAGGCGAAGAAGAATACAAAGACACCGACACTGATCGAGTTCGTTATCAATCCGGAAGAACTTGTATATCCGATGGTTCAGCCGGGCGGAACACTTGAAGATTTGATCATGGATTGTTAATCGATTAGAACAGAAAATATAGGTTAGCGAGGAAGAGATATGGATAATAATATGAAAAAGAGATGGATTTCTCTCTATGTAGAAAACCAGGTTGGTGTACTTTCGAAGATTTCCGGTTTATTTTCCGGGAAATGTTATAACCTGGACAGTCTGACAGTTGGAACAACAGAAGACCCGACCGTTTCCAGAATGACAATTGCAACAGTCAGCGATGATGAGACATTTGAGCAGATCAAGAAGCAGCTTAACCGTATGATTGAAGTAATTAAAG
>ERZ791825.1539-NODE-1539-length-12156-cov-2.165524_pt1 | contig 12156 bp, 10 predicted proteins | sample MGYA00510298_ERZ791825 | MGnify/ENA primary metagenome ERZ791825 (study PRJEB30046, sample SAMN00792010) | human gut metagenome | study: EMG produced TPA metagenomics assembly of the A metagenome-wide association study of gut microbiota in type 2... | reverse complement strand
ACGAACAAAAGAAAGTTGTTGTTAATACGGGTGCTACGGTCATAGCTTTGGGCGCATTGTCGAAAGGAACAGCCGGAGCGATTAAAGGTGTTGGCGGAATTGTTGAGGCAGTCGGAAACCTAAAGAAAGCATTTTCAGCCGGCGGAGCATTGGCGAAGTTTGCACCGACACTTGCGAGCATAGGTTCTGTTGCCGGACCGGCGGCGTTAGCTGTTGCGGGTATTGCTACGGCGGCGATAGCCGGAAAGGTTGCATATGACAAATGGTATCAGTCACAATACAGGTGGAGCGAGGGACTATCCAAGGGCAACGAAAAGGTCAAAGAAAGCTTTGAAAAATACAAATCGCTGAATGAAGTACAGGGGCAAATCAAATCGTTAAAAATGGTTATTGAAAGCCCCGAAAGCAGTCAAGAACAAGTTGACAATGCAAAAAGCAAGTTAGAAGAAATAAAGGAAATGCTATCGCAGGAATACAATCTTGTAATCAATTCCGATAATTCTAATTTGGACGACGCTGTTGAACAAGTAACCAAACTGTCTAAAAATGAATTGCAGTCTAATATCAATAAGCAACGTTCAGAACTATCAAATCTAATAAATAAAGACGCAAAATACAAAGAGGACCGCCAAATCGCGGAAGATAACTATAACAAAGAATTAGCATTACAGACGAAGTATTCAGAGGCTAAATCAAAAGTTAGTGACATAACTGCAAAAATTTCAAAAAATGAAATAACTGCGGCGGAGGGCTACAAAAAAGCACAAGAAATTTATAAAGAAGTTTCCGGACACGCATACGAAAACGGCACAACAGACCAATCAATGAAGAATGCGCAAGGCGTGTTATCGTCTATTGCGGCAAATTATTCGGTAGCAACAACAGAAGCCCAAAAGTATTACGACCAGGTACAGGCTCTGGACCAATCTCATAAAGAACTACGCGACGTATCAGAAGAACTGGCAAACTATGAAACTGAATTAATTAAAATATCTGCATTAAATCAAGACGGCGCCGGAATTGAACAATCCTTAAAGGATATGAAAGAATTTATCGACGTCGGTAAATTAGATATGAACAGCTATGCACAGTCGGCGGCGTTGGCTATGAATGGTATAGATAACCTATCTACAGCGTGGAAACAGGCGGCAAACGGTGACGGTACAGCATTAAACGGCGTGATTAACGACTATATTCGTTCAATGACGGAATTTGGTGCGTCTTCTGCCGAAACTGCTGTCGGTGTCAGTCTGTTAAATACCGAATGTACGAATATGCAGGATGCAGTTAATAGGGGCAAAATTGATGATGTAGTTCAGAAAATGAATGAAACAGGTCAAACAATGGGATTGACGACAGAGGAAATCGTTGAGGGTACTGCGTTAATTAAAAACGGATTTGACAGTGTACGCCAAGCCGTTGAAAAAGGCGATATAAACGGCATATTAAAGGATATGATGTCTGAGGGAAGTCAGCAAGGTATTGATATGACAGCGGACAAGTTGACCGAAATGTCGCGTGCTATGGGACTGATACCGAATGAAAAACGTATCAAGATAACCGCAGACGGATTTGAAGTCGTTGATGATTTGACCGCCAAAGTTCGACAACTGGAGGGCAAAAAGTTTGTTGTAACTGTTGACACAGAGGGCAACACAGACGGTGTTGATAATGTCGAGAAAAAGACAAAACAACTTGACGGCAAACAGTGTGAGGTCATGTTTACAGCAGACGGAACACCCGTCATTGCAACAATAGATAATACAGAATACAAAATAGCCGAATATGACGGTACAACCGGAACGGCGAAACTAATTGCCGAAAACGGAGAGGCTATCGGCGTTATTGATTTAACCACAGGCAAAATAAATCTGATTCCTACAACACACGATACAGAAATCACAGCACAGGATAACACATCAGCAGGCGTTGAGAGTGCAAAGGCTAATTTAGATACCGTAAAAGATAAAACAGTAACACTGACCGTTCAGACGGTTCAAGTTGGTGGATTGAGTAATCAAAATGTTCCGGCGGCCAAGTTTGGCAGTTCGGGAATGTTCGTAAAAAAAGCCAAAAAAGCCAAAGGTACACAAAATTTTGAGGGCGGATTGGCAATGGTTAATGATGAAAAGGGTATATCTGACCCACGAGAATTAATCGTTGACAAAGGGCGTGCATTTATACCACAGGGCAAGGACGTAGTATTGCCGTTGTCAAAGGGCGCAAAGGTGTACACAGCGTCACAAACCAAGGCGATAATGTCGGGTATGGGTATACCGCATTACGCAACAGGAAAAGACAATTCGGACGCGTTTACATCAGCCAAGGACGATTGGACGCATTACACCAAAACGCACGCAGTAACGACCGCACAAGAACTTGAAAAGTGGTTAGAATTTCAAGAGAAATTCAAGTCGAACGACAAGGATATTGCCGATATAGAGGAACAAATATTCAGTCTGACACAGAAACGCACGCAGGAGTTAAACAACCTGTCAAAGTCGTACATTGAAGAACGTGCGGCACTGAATGACTGGGACGACAACGGCGACGATCCTATCGACGCATTTACCCGTATTCGTGACCGCAATATGGCGGAAGTCGAGGCAGGTCGTATGACGTGGGAAGATTACACGACTACAATGTCGGGTATAGGTTCAACGTTGTACGACAATATGACCGAATACAGCCGAGATTGGTTGGAACACCAAGAAAAATACAATGGTATGAGTGCCGCCGATTATATCGCAGGTATCGGCAGAATACAGACGTACACCGAACAAATGTACGCACAGGGTATAATCAGCCACAAAGAATATGTAGAGGCAAAAAACAAACTGAATGAAGAATATTTAGATAAACGCAAAGAACAGATTGAGCAAGAATACAACATATCTAAAGACTACATCAGTGAACATACATATTTTAACGACTGGCAAGATAACGGCGACAGTCCGCTTGACGCTTATAACCGTGTTATGGATAGACACCGTGAGGAACTATCGAAAGGCGAAATCACGCAAGAAGAATACGACAAGTATCAAAGTGAATTAGGTTCGGATATGTATTCGGAACGTGTGGAGCAGTCAAAGAACTGGTTAGAAGAACAACGTAAATATTACGGTATGACCGATGAAGAATATATCGCTGGTTTAAAACGTATTCAGCAGTATACACAGGAATACTATGATTTGGGGTTAATCAGTCGCAAAGAATACAACGAAAATATGACTGAACTAAATCACGATATGTTCGACCAAGCGGGCGAATCGTTTAACGATATGCTACAGCAACAGCAGGACTACATCAACAAATTACGTGATGAATTTTCTGCACAGGAACAGGCATTACAGGACAGTTGGACGGTAGAGGACCGCAAGGATGATATGTCCGAAACACAGGCGCAGTTGGATATTTACGCAAATGCAGTAACAGACAGAGGACAGCAAAAGTACAAAGAACTGCAAGAGCAGATGAAACAACTGCAACGAGATGAAGAATTGTATCAGTTGCAAGTCAAAAACAATGCCACGATTGAAAAACTGGAGGCGGAGTATGACGCGTTGGAAAACAGCAAGACTGATTTCATCAAGTCGATTGCAACTAACATTGACAGTATAGACGTGACAGGCATTGTGGCGGATATAACGCAGGAAGTCAGCGGCGGCAATGACAAGATAACCAAGACGTTAAGTGAGATTATAGACGCAATTAAGGGCATTAAAATTGAACAACAGAACTATAACAACAACAGTAAAATCACAATCAATACGACTGACAGCGCCGTTTTGGGTAGCTATGTATAACTTGCGGAGGTGGAAAATGCGAAACGGATTTATATTTAAAAACAAACATTCAAACGATTTCGGCGTGACTGTACAAACGCAGTCACGTCCGATTAAACCGGAAATGAAAATACAGACATATGACAGCCCGTATATAGACGGTGAATATGATTTTTCAACGGCAAATGCGTACAACCGTGAATTTTATAAAAATCGCGTATTTAAAATGAATTTGCAAATATCGGCGGCGGATATGTCTGAACTGAACAGCAAAATCACAAAAATCACAACGTGGTTAATGGGACGCGGTGAGTTGATATTTGACGACACACCCAATGTCAAATGGAATGCGTCGGTTATTGAAACAATAGATTACAAACCCGAAAACTACGGACACAAAGCGGTCATTTCGGTGTCGTTCAAAGTGCAGACGTGGGCGGCGTTGGTATTTGATATTTTTGACGGTCCGATATTGGATAGCCAAAACATCAAATTAGATGATGAAATACCAATCGGACCGAATGAATATTACACGATTACAACAGCAGGCGACAGTACAATACATAACACAGGCGACCGCCCTGTCAGACCTGTTTTGCGTGTTACAAACGTCACAAAACCTACAACGATAACCTGTAACGGTATCAGTATTACGGTGTCGGAAAACTGCGTTATTGACTGCGACAAACAGTCGGTAACTGACGTGAACGGCAACAGTATTATGAAAAAAATCAAAGGTAGTTTTTTTGAACTGGAAACAGGGGCAAATGCAATAAATTTATCCACGACGGCAACGGTCGAATTTTCATTTTATCCACAGTATGTGTGGAATACAGAAACGGAGGATATATACAAATGGGACAGATAACATTTATGCGATTGCACGACAGATATACAGACAGTTTTGAAACGGGCGAGGTGCTGAATAACGCCTATAACGTCAAGGAAACAAGGATATTAAATGATACGGGTAGTTTGGAATTTGATTATCCGTATGATGAAAAGGCGCGTCTAATCAGTCAAAATATGTTGGTTAGCGTAAATAACCATATTTACGAAATCAGCCGAACAACACGAAATATGAGCGGTACAGATACATTACACGTTTACGGTACACCGCACTTTGTTTACGAGGCGCAGAAAGCGTTTATACCGACAATCAGCGACCATATCGGAAAAAGTTCAAGAGTGGTATTGCAAGCGGCGGTTGATATTATATCAAAATTCAAAAAGTCTGTAGGTGAGAATTGCATTTTTCACATTATGACAAATGCGGAGCTAAGCGAAAAGGGAATGAAGTGGGTTGCAGATGATGAACTGCTGATTGATTTTTTCTCTACCGACAAAACAAATTTGTGGGACGTTATAAAAACGATAATAGAAAATTTGGGGCGTGGCGAGATATTCCACGAAACGACTATAGACAGTAATAACAACATTGTATGTAACATTGCCATTGTTGAACGTATCGGCACAGATAACGGCGTCAGACTGCGATTAGAAAAGAATATGCAAAGCATATCAATAGAACGCAATGTAAGCGATATGATAACGCGTTTATGGGCGTTCGGAAGTGACGATTTAACGGTCAGCAGTGTAAACGGTGGCAAAGCATATATAGACAGTCCAAACATTGAAAAATACGGTGTGCAAGAGGGGTACAAGGACTATAGCGATTATACATCAGCGGACAAACTGTACCGTAACGCAAAATGGGAATTTGATGAGGATAACGAGGATAGAATTGACGTACCGCAGTTGACAATCAGCGGTAAATTGATTGACCTATCCAAATTAGCCGAATACGGTGCGGCGGAAAAGTTGGAAATAGGCGATACAGTACACGTATTTGACATAGACGGTACGGAATATGTACAGAGGGTAATTGAGTATCAGGCATATCCATTGGAACCGAAAGAGAGTAATATATCAATCGGGCATATCAGACGTGATTTTTTTATCGGAATATGGCAGACAGAACAGGCAACAAAGAAACATTCAAAGTGGCAGACAGCGAATAACAGTGTAAATATTCGTAAGGTGCAAGGCACTGTAAACACCGATAGGAACAAGGTGCAGAGTGATAATAAACAGCTACTGTTGGACGGTGATTTGTTGTACATCGAGGACGACAAGGGCAGACGCCGTATAAATCTCGGCAATATGGACGGTAAATTTGTTTTTGAGTTGTTCAATCAGTTGGAAAAGAAAACAATCAAAATGGACGAGGACGGTAACGTAACGATAACAGGCATATTTGCCACAGGTACTGACAAAGAGGCGAGAACTGTTATAGACAAAAACGGTATCCAAAGTTACGACGCTGCCGGTAATAAGTACGGATTGTGGTGTAATGCACCGAGTAGCAACGATATGAGATATACTGATTTTAATTTATACTACAATAATAAATGTATTTTTCAAATATACAACGCTATATCGGGAATTTTATTAAGAACGTATGGATTGGACATACTTAGTTCGGGTAACGGTACGACAGTCGGCAAAAATAAATGGAAGTTTGAGCAAGGAGCAAGCGGAACATTTCAAACCGCAGACGGAAAAACTGTAACAGTTTCGGGAGGACTTATAACGGGAATTTCATAAAAGTATTTACAAAAATCTTCCTTTGTGGTACAATTTGGGTATCAAAAGGGAGGTTTTTATTATGAAAAATATCAAGAGTTTTATATGCGGTATGCTTGTTATGGGTGTTATATCGTGCGTGGGAGCATATGCGACCGATGTATGGCAAAATATAAACGTTTTGCCGAATACAATAAAAGTTGTTGTGGACGGAAAAGAAGTACAAGAGGATAACTTCCTGTACAATGATACAACGTATTTGCCTATAAGAGCAGTAAGTGAGGCGTTGGGAAAAGACGTTCAGTATGATGCACAAACAAGCACCGCCACAATATCAGAAAAGAAAGAAGATGATAATATGGCAGTCACAAGTAAATACACTCCACCGACAGAGTATATAAACGACTCTGCTTTCATTACTCAAAAAGACGGTGTATACTATGCGTTGATTAATTTTGTGGCGACTAAAATTCAAGACGCAGGATATAAATTTGACTACGACTACGATACAAAAACATTTAAAGCCGTAAGCGGTGATAATGTGATTTATACGGGCAAAACAACGGTTATGGATTCAGATGAAGTTATCCCGTACGACCAATTTGTTGATGAGATACAACCGTTGTTGAAATAAGAAAGGGGATTTACAATGATATGGCAACAAGAAGTGTTGGATAAAATAGTATCGAAAATTAAGCCCTTTTCGGATTCAGCTAAAAAGTACAAAGCAAATGAAGAAGAAAAGCTTTTTATAGAAAATCTTGCAAGAGAAATGCTTAATAAAAATGCTTTACAACATTTGAAAATTGACAGACGTTCAAACGGATTGTTAAATTTTAAATATAAGAATATGCAGATTGGACGAATAAATTTAAGGTCTAAGCCGACACAACTACAAATCATATCACAGTATGATGTACGTTGGTTAGAAGGACTTTATGTAAGGGAATGTATAAGAAAAATTCCCGAGTGGATGGAATACTTAGATTATTTGATGAATAAATAGCACAAAGACACCTCATTATGGGGTGTCTTTTGTGTTGGCTAATTAGATAGCTTGTGAGTAACCTCACTGACTTTCCAATTGATTGTAAGTTCATAATGCTTTGTTAAATTGAATTTACCTACAATTGAATCGTTAAGTATTTTATTAGATACATCAATAAAAAATGGTCTGGAAAGTTGGTTGAGTACCTTTAATGCATCTAATGTTTCCTCATCTTTTGCTTGATGAATAGTTAACTCATATAAAGTAACTTTATCCTTGGATAGTAAGAGTCCTTTTGGTCTTAAAGAAGCCGCAAACGTACAATAATATTCTTCTGATACACCTTTTTTTAAATGAAAAGTTAAAAAACCATATTCTTCTGCCTTTATGGTTTCCTCATAGGTAGAAAAATCTATTCCATATAGTTCTATAGGAGTATAATCAATTAGTTGCGTAGGAGTTACATTCAAATATCTACATAGTTTATCCAATGTATCGAACTGAATGCCTTTGCAATTATTTTGGGATAAAGCTGTAAGTGTAGTTCGTGAAATACCGGTATCATGAGCTACTTTTGTTATTTTAATGTTGTTTTCAGCAAGAATAATTGATAGATTACATCTAATCATAATAAAACCTCCTTTCATAATAATTGTACAATACACTGTTCATTTTGTCAAGTTTTTAGAAAAAAATAATAAAAATATTAAAAAAAGTATTGACATTTAATTAATAGGAATGTATAATAGAAATAGATTTTGAACAAAAGTCTGAACAAAAATCAAAAAAAAACGAAAGGATGTGGTAAAATTGGACAACAACTTATCGCAAATCTTAGGCGAAAAACTTATTAAGATTTCGCAAGTTTCAAAAGATACTGGAATTTCAAGGTCTACGTTGACAAACCTGTATTATAAACGTAGTAAAGCTATTTCGGGTAATGTATTACACAAATTGTGTGATTATCTTGATTGCAGTGTTGGAGATTTGTTGGAAAAGAAAACAAAAAAATAACGATAACCGCCGTAGCAAGCAATCGTTATCGTTATTGATACAAGACGTTTCCGTCTATAAGATATTATATCATAGATTGAAACTCTTGTCAAAGCAAAATTTGAGAGGAGAAGTTTAATGAATAATTTACAGATTGTAAAATCAGCACAATTCGGAGAGGTACAATGTGATGTGTACTCAGATAGTCAAGATATGTTTATGACAGCTAAGCAACTATGTGAATGCTTGGGCGAAAAGAGAAGTACATTTGATAGCAGGATAAGCAGAAATCCTTATTTAAAGTCGGAGGAGTTTTCAGTATCTTGCAAATTGCAAGGTACTGACGGAAAGTATTATAATACGAGAGTATTTACGGAAGATGGAATTTACGAGGTTACATTACTATCCGATTCAGAGAAAGGTAAAATTTTTAGAGCGTGGGTAAGAAAGCTACTGAAATCTTTAAGAAAAGGCGAAACGGTTAATATTGCAACAGACCACTTAAAAGAAATTGAATTACAAGCAAAACGTGACAGAGCCACCGCAATGTTGCTTAATGCTCAAAATCGTATGATAAAAACGCTTTTATCGAACACTAAGGACAAAAACTTATCACAGATTGCGATTGATGTTATGGGCATTAAAGCGGTGGAGCAGATAACGGGTAAGAATATGAACCAGTATTTACCCGAATGTGAAAAACTTTATTCAGCAACCGAAGTCGGTGGAATGTTCGGCGTATCGGCTATGAAGATTGGCAAGACTGCCAATGCAAGCGGACTTAAAAATGATACATACGGTAAAATGGTTATGAGTAAGTCAAAACATAGTTCTAAAGAAGTGTCACAGTTTTTATATAATGAAAAAGGTGTACAAGCTTTAGGCAAGATTTTAGGCAAGACCGTTAAAACGGCGTAGGAGGAATTGTGATGTTAAGTAGAGAAGAAATAATTAAATATATAACTAAATGTGTTGATTGTGCTATGCCGATTTTGCAAGATGAAAACGGTCTTGATGTTTCAAGAGGTTACAGCTTTATGTTGGATAAAGACAAAAAGGCTAAGGTAAATATAGTTTTTGAAAATCGTATATAGATTATAGCGTTAAAGCACGTCTTACGGCGTGCTTTTTTCGTACAAAAAATAAGAGGTGACATAATGTACAGACGAATACCACCATAGCACGCTTACGGCGTGTTTTTTTTAATGAAATCACAATTAATTACGATTTAGAAAGGACGGATAAAATGAAATTAAATTTTAATTTTGACGGTAAAACATTTTTATCGAAATGGTGGAAGATTGTTCGTGATAATTTCACGGCAATTCAAACCGACCACAACACACTGTCCGACAAATTGGACACAGAAATAACGCAACGCACCAACGCTGATGTAGGGTTGGCGGACAAAATCACAGCCGAAACCAAAGCGAGGGAAAGTGAATATAGTTCGCTAAGCAGTCGTATAAACAATGAAGTGACAATACGACAGGCGGCGGATAATGAACTGCAACGTAATATTGACAGTGAAATCACCGAAAGGCAGACGGCGGATAGCAATATTTCAAATTCGGTGAAAGCCGAAGAATCAGCAAGAAAAAGCGCTGACAAAGAATTGAAAGCGCGTATTGATGAAATCAATGCGAACACCGAAACAACTATACTGTTTGGCGACAAAAAGCAACATACAGTAAAATTTGTTGCACCGAGTAAGCCTACACTATATTTTGACGGACAACAAGAATATTATGGCGAGAGTATGGCGGTTGATATTACACTGAAAGACGCGTTTTACATTGACGGGAAACAGATTGCCGGAACGTTTTCAGAACCGTGTATAAATGTACCGATAGACGGCATTTATATTGTTGTTCGCTATGATTTTAGTAATAATATGTGTAGTATATCATCAAATTCTACATCTGTACCGTCGGCAATTTCGGGTGATGTATGGACATTTACATTGTATCATATTGACGATATAAATTTAGAAATGAAGATAGACAGCGAATCGCCGACAGGGGAAAGATATGAGTTTATATCGGCGGCGTTTGATTATGTCATAAAAAACGAAAATACCACAGGCGACAGTTATTTCATAACCAATACATACGAACGTGTTCGTACATTGGCAGATTTGGCAACTGTCAATAAAAATTCATTTATTGACGCTGTAAATGAAAATGCAAAAAATATTACAGACGTCACCCAAAACCAAATATTTGTCGTGTGCGACGGCGACCACGACGAATTAAAAATACAGGCGGCGTTGTCGAGAGCCACACGAGGCACGGTAGTATATATAATGGGTGATTGTGTACTGACTAACGAAAACACACAGGACAGTGGGCTTGTTTCGGGGTTCGGTCATTATAATGCTATATTAAATGTAGGTATACGAGTTACATTAGACGGTACTTACTGTAGTTCAATTACGTTTAAAAATACCAATCCTGCCGCACGTCAAGTTATATTCTTCTTGGGTATTATGGCGAAGTTAAAAAATATAAATTTCCAAGAGGATAACACCACCTGTACTCAAACATCTGTTAATCCTATGATTTTATTTGGCAATAGTAACGCAATCGTTGATAATTGTGTATTAGGCGAAGTATATGATGTAAATCAAGATGATAGTACCGTTGGTAATATCATTATGTGCAGTGGTTCAAAATTTACAAACAATGTTATTGACGGTTGGTGCTTAAAAACAAAAACCAATATAGGTGCATGTATGAAATTTACAAAAGTTTTTGTAGATAACAATAAATTTACAAATATATGGACTATCGATAATTCAGATTCGGGATATTTAATGTCTGTATCATCATCGATATTTATAAACAATGTATTTGAAGATAACACCGTACCACAAGGGGAAATATATTTCAGCGGTAACAACAGTCTTTGTAATCATAATATTTTCAATAGTAGTGATATCGGTAATATTACACTGGCAGGTAATACAGCCAATAATGTATTTATTTCGTTAGATTTGAACGAGTGTATAGCAGTCAAATTGAGAAGTATCTGCAATGACAATACATTCTTTGGATTAAAGGTAAAAGAAGGTGACTGCGCTTTTGATTTGGGTGTAGAAGCAACATTCGCAAACAATTATATTAAAAATCTGTCTATTATAACAACAGATAGTACAGAAGTTAAGGGATATAATATCCTTTATGCAAACAAGGCATTTTGTCGTGATAATGTGATTCTATTATCTGCGGCAACAAACACATTAGAAAATCTGTACGTTATCGAAGCTAACGCTTCGTCGGTTGTAACGGGCAATGTCACAAGTGCAAGCTCAATAGGTCTACTGGACGAAGGTTGTGTGGCTGAAGGTAATACGGTTGCGTGGAGTTAAGGAGGCTATTATGTACAAATTTTATAGTAAAAACGGGCAGGCACAATTCTATGAACACGGTGTCGAAATTGACGGCACTGTGTACGGAATACATACCGACAGGGATATATTGCGAATTAAACGCAGTGTTGTAAATAACAAATTCGCCGAAATTGACGACAATTTCGATATGGACACAGAAATTGCAAAAATTCAGCATACAGACATCACATTTGAAAAGCCAACGGCAGAACAGCTGTCACAGATACAGGCGAAAACATTTGACAGTATGTCGGATATGAAACAATATGTTCAGTCTGTTGTGAACGGTGAGCTGACACAGGATGAAATCAACGCAATGCTGATGTTACAGATTGCAGAGTTAAAGGCAGGTGTCGAAGGTGAGTAAAGCACTGATAAAAAAATATTACAAAAAGGGTATTTACAAAGAAAAG
>ERZ791825.1532-NODE-1532-length-12173-cov-2.881169_pt1 | contig 12173 bp, 6 predicted proteins | sample MGYA00510298_ERZ791825 | MGnify/ENA primary metagenome ERZ791825 (study PRJEB30046, sample SAMN00792010) | human gut metagenome | study: EMG produced TPA metagenomics assembly of the A metagenome-wide association study of gut microbiota in type 2... | reverse complement strand
TCTTTTTTAATGGAAATAAATAAAAAAGAAATTTCTGTTTAGTTCCGAATTAGAAAAAAAGGGCATGAAAATCAACAAAAAAAAACGAGCCGAAAAAAAACCAGATTGCTATAATGAAGTTAATGTGGATAAAAAGAATCTATGTGAAGATAAAACTAAAATTCAAATAGGAAGGGCGCAGGATCTATGAAGAATCGAAAGAAGCAATTCCTAAAGCTTGGAATCATTCTATTGGCGATTGCTGTTACAGGAACTGTTGCCGGAATCATTCAATATAAAAAGGCAAATCAATTCGATCTTACTGTTGCGGAACACGTAATTAGCAAAGAAGAGTATCTGAACTGTATGAAGGCAGTTGAATATGATACAAAGATACAGATTCAGCAGGAGTATGGCGCTATATATGAAGATGACTTCTGGAAAAAACAGTATGATGGAAAACACGGGTATGAAATTCTGGCGGATAATACAGTAGAAGAGTTGAAACACATTCATGCTGTTTACGATCTTGCAAAAGAACAGGGAGATATCACAGACAGTAGTTATGAAGCACTGGAAAAACGCTGGAAAGATGAAAATGCAGAGCGAAGTGAGAAAGTAGAAAAAGGCGAAGTAATCTACGGGCTTAAAGAATATACGTTTCAGCTTTATCTGGATTATGAAATCAGCACGTTAAAAGAAAAGTACTGTAACGATACCAATCGTGAAGGTATGAAACTGACAGAAGATGAAATACAGGAACACTATCAAAGCCGAGAGTGGATCTTTGGAGACAGCGATGAAAATGCAGATCTTGAGATGGCAAGGATCGCGGTCGAAAGAGAACTGCGTGAGCAGAAGTATGATGATATGATCACGCAGCGTGAAACAGGTTCTCAGGTGGCAGGTAACATGGAGAATGTAAACCGAATAACCTTGAAGAATATACAATAATGGAGGGAGAAAAGCTATGAAGAAAAAATGGATGAGTCGTACGCTGGCCCTTGCGCTTGCTGGAACAACAGTTGCATCAATGGTGCCGACAGTTCCGGTTAATGCAAAGGAGTCTGCTACGACAGGAACAACTTATTACGTTGATTCAATAGGTGGAAAAGACAGTAATGATGGAACTTCTGAAAGCAAGGCATTCAAAACACTTGATAAGGTGAATGACCTTAACCTTGAGCCGGGAGACACAGTTCTTCTGAAAAAGGGATCTGTATTTGAGGATCAGGCTCTTAAGTTCACAAAAGAGGACAGCGGTACTGCAGAAGCACCGGTGAAGATATCTACTTATGGAGAAGGAGAGAAACCAAAGATCAATACAAATGGTCATGGACAGTGGGAGCTGAACTATGGTAATCGTCTGGACAATGTGAACCATAAATGGAAAGGTACTGTATCCTCCAGTATTTTAATTGAAGATACTGAATACCTTGAAATCGAAGGTCTGGAACTGACCAACGACAGAAAGAGTGAAACAGATACTGAACAAGGTAAAGCGTATAATGATGCATACGCAATGGACAGAACCGGTGTTGCCGGAGTTGCAAAGGATAATGGAACAGTAGATCATATCGTATTGAATGATCTTTATATCCATGATGTAACAGGAAACGTTTATAACAAGCATATGACAAACGGTGGTATCTACTTCATCGTTGCAAAACCAACGAATGAAGGCGAAACAGGAATTGCAAGATATAATGACGTCCAGATTAGAAACTGTTCTTTGAATAAGGTAAACCGTTGGGGAATTGCAGTAGGATATACCTATCAGTGGGGACAGTTCGAAACAGGTGAACTTCCGGATGCAACGATGGCAAAATATGGTTCCTCCAATGTAGTCATCGAGAACAACTATCTGAACCACGTAGGTGGAGATGCAATCACAACCATGTATCTTGACAGACCATTGATTCAGTACAATGTGTCAGAGAACGCAGCTGAACAGATTAATACAACAGATTATGTACAGCAACAGCCAAGACTGGATGCAAATGGAAAAGAGATTGGTAAACAGGACGTTGGAGCAGGACGAGTGGCAGCTGGTATCTGGCCATGGAAATGTAAAAATGCGATTTTCCAGTATAATGAATGTTTTAAAACATTGAATGCCGCAAGTGGTAATGGCGATGGACAGCCTTGGGATGCTGACTATGGTGACGGAACAAACTATCAGTACAACTACAGCCACGGAAATACCGCAAGTACCATCATGTTCTGTGGAGGAAATTCTGTTAACAATACATTCCGTTACAATATCAGTCAGAACGAAGATATGGGACCATTGGACCCGGCAGGTAACTCCGGAAATTGTCAGGTTTACAACAATACGTTCTATATCAAAGAAGGTCTCAATACCATCTGGCACAGAAGCCATGGCAATGGCGGTCCTGTAGATATGGAAAATAATATTTTCTACTTCGCAGGTAATACACCAGTTAATGTAAAGGAATGGAATCCTAGCGGAAATAAAACTTATAGCAATAACTTATATTATAATGTAAAGAATTATCCGAACGATGCAGCTCCTGTAAAAGTAAACGCAGGAACAAAAGTACTTGAGAATGCAGGTTCCGGTCCAGATTCTGTAGCAACAGACAAAGCAGCTAGAAAACACGAAGATCCAACTAAAGAAACAGTATTCGACGGATACAAACTTGCAGAAAAATCTCCGGCAATCAATAAGGGTAAAGTAGTGGTTGACAGAAATGGTTATACGATCGATCACGACTTCTTCGGACATGCGATCACAGCAGTACCGGAAATCGGAGCAGCAGAGAGTGATGTAGTAGCAGACACTCTTATCCTGAGATCTAACGTATATAAAGTTGATGGAACAAACGTAAGTGAGCTTCCGAAGAATACGACAGTAGATGCATTTCTTAAAAATATCATCGTAGATACAGGCGTCAAAGTTACTGTTAAAGACGGTGAGAAAGTACTTGAAGGAACAGATGTTGTAAAGGGAGGAGCAACAATTGTTCTTTCATATGAAGGAAAAACAGATGTAACGTATACAGTCGTTGCAAGTTCTGATAAAGAACTGAAAGCTTCTTACTATGAAGTGAGAGGAACAGAGGTACAAGTTCCTTATACAGAGAAAAATCCAACAACAGTGAAGGAATTGAAGGCGAATCTTACGGTAGCTGATACAGCAACTGTTTCTGTAGTAAATGCTGAAAAAGAACTGGCAGATAAGGATGCAGTAGCAGACGGAATGACACTTCGTATCACAGCGGAAGATGGAACTACGAATGACTATGCGATCAAGCAGAAAAATGAATACAACTGGACGAAGGATTTTATAAACGGACAGCAGGGAAATGTCTGGTTCGGACAGATGAAGGACGGATCCGGTGACTGGGCGAATATGACATCTGTTGATAAAGATGGCTGGCCAAACTGGGCTACTCATACATATTATGGACCTGGTATTGATGATGATCAGCATGTAACTACAGCAAGCAGTCCAGACAAACACGGTTTACTTTCTGCACCGCCAAGCACAAATATCTCAACAGCAATGGCATACAGAGTACCTAAGAGCGGAACAGTATCATTCAAAGTTAGAGATGGAGAGCCATATCTTCGTCAGTCTCCGAACGAAGGCGGAACAGTTACCTTAAGCCTCTATGTAAATGGAACAGAGAAGAAGAACTTGACACTTGAAACCAGTAAAAAGAAAGAAGGAAACTGGGAAAAGGCAGAAGAAATCGAAGTGACTCGGGGTGACATCATCCGTGTAGTAGCAAAATGTAACGGAAACCCAAGCAAACCATCTGCTCATATTACACCGATTATTACTTACGTAGATAAAGCTGCTGCAGATAAAGAAGCCCCAACAGTTCCGGCAGATGTGAAAGCATCTGAGATTGCTCATACAGGAGCAAAGCTCACTTGGACAGCATCTAAAGATAACGTAGAAGTAGCCGGATACAATGTATACCTGAACGATGAGAAAGTAAATGAAGAACTTATCACAGGAACAGAGTATGATCTGGCAGACCTTACAGCAAATACTGAGTACAACGTAACAGTAACAGCAGTGGATGCTGCAGGAAATGAGTCTGAAAAATCAGAAGCAGCGACATTTACAACACTGAAGGGAGCAGACCTTACAGAACTTACAGCAACGATTGCTGAGGCAGAAAAAATTCTTAAAGCAGAAGATAAAGATAAATATTCTGCAGCAGCTCTTGTAGAACTTCAGGAACTTGTGAATGCAGGAAAGCTGTTGACAGCAACATCTACTCAGGAAGCTGTAGATAAGAAGAAAGATGAAATTACAGCAAAACTTGCTGATATTCAGACACAGTTTACAATCACAGCAACAGCAGGTGAAGGTGGAAAGATTGAACTGAAAGACGAGATCAAAGAGAAAGCAAAAGACGAAACAAGTTACGAAACAAAAGCTTATAAGGGAACATCCAAAGTGTTCACAATCACTCCTGACAAGGGATATCATATTGAAAGTATTACAGTGGATGAGACAGACGTAAAAGATATTGTAAAAGAGTATACTTTCAAAGATATAACAGAAGACCACACAATTGCTGTAACATTTGCAAAAGATGGACTTACAGTAGCAAAAGAAAACCTGCTTGCAACAATTAATACAGCAAAAGAAAAACTTGCAGAGAAAGATGCTTATACTCCAGAATCTGTAAAAGAACTTGAAGAAGCTGTAGAAGCTGCACAGAAAGTTTATGATAAGGAAGATTCTACTAAGGAAGAAGTAGACGCAGCAGAGAAAGCAGTCCAGGAAGCACAGAAGGCTCTTGTTAAGAAAGAGACACCGAAGCCGGAAGCACCTGTTAAGAAAGATGAACTGAAAGCTGCAGTAGAAGATGCAACAAAGGTTGTAGGAGATAAAGAGCAGTATACAGAAGAGTCTCTTGCAGCACTTCAGTCAGCAATTGATAAAGCGAATGCAGTACTGGATAATCCAGAAGCAACACAGGCTGAGATCGACGCAGCAGTGAAAGCTGTAAAAGAAGCAAAAGAAGCCCTGAAAGTAAAAGAAGACAAGAAAGACGACAACAATAAGGGCGACGACAGCAATAAGGGTGACAATAAGAAGGATGATGGCAACAGCGGAGCATCCAACAATGGTTCATCTAATGGCGGATCAAACAATAACGGATCATCCAATACAGGATCTACAAATACCGGATCAGGCAACAAGGGTACTACAAGTACTGGAAGTACTACATCACATGCAGTTAAGACTGGAGATACAACAAATGTAGTAACCTGGTTGTTTGCATTAGCAGCATCTGCAGCTGCAGGACTGGGTGTAGTAAAACGTAAAAAAGAGGATTAAGAAATTTATAACCTCGACTTTAAAAGAGGAAAGAATTAGTTAGATCAGGTGGGAATCAGGAGTTACTGATTCCTACCCATAATGATAACGAGGAGGAACGAAATGAGGAAAAAGACCGTATCAATGTTTATGGGCCTTGTTCTTGGAGTGACAACTGTATTTAGTTCAATTGGACCGGCAGTTGTTACTGTATCTGCTGCTGAAAGCGGAGTGACAGATTCTAAATGTAAAAAGACAGGTACACCAGAACCGGCAGCAGATGACGTTGTACCAGATGCGAATCAGTACAAATATCAGAAAGATGAACTGGCAGCATTCTGCCACTTCGGTCCGAATACATTCAATGAAATTGAGTGGGGAGAGCATTACGGAAATAAAAAGCCGAGTGAAATCTTTAGATTGAAAGAGAAGTTTGATGCAGACACACTCGTACGCACATTAAAGAATGCAGGATTCAAGAAACTTATTATAACAGCGAAGCATCATGATGGTTTCTGTATCTGGCCGAGTGAATATACAGACTATGATGCAGAGGCAGCAGGGTATAAAGGAGATATTCTTGAGGAGATATCTACTGCGTGTACAAACTATGATATGGACATGGGACTTTATCTGTCTCCATGGGATATTCATGAACCATCTTACGGATATTATGATAAGAATGGTAAACCGACAACCAAGGAAAATGACTATTTGGATTACAACGAATACTATAATAATCAGTTAAAAGAAATTCTTGGAAATCCAAAGTACGGCAATAAAGGACACTTTGTTGAAGTATGGATGGATGGAGCCAAAGGAAGCGGTGCCAATGCACAGGACTATGAGTTTACAAAATGGTTTGATACAATCCAGACACATCAGGGAAAAAAGGCAGGCGAGGATGCTGACTGTATGTTATTCGGAGCTCAGGCATATACAACCGTTCGCTGGATTGGAAATGAAGACGGTGTAGCTTTTGAGGATACCTGGGCAAAGTCAAATGTCAATTATGACAATAATACTATTGACAGCAATGGAAGTACACCTTATTCCAAAGGATATGAAAATGGTAATAAATGGACAGTTCCGGAGTGTGACGGACGTATTACATCCGGATGGTTCTGGGGAACTCAAAAGAAGACTCCGAAGACAATTACACAGCTTGCTAACATGTACTTTGATTCTGTAGGACATAATGCAACCATGCTTCTGAATGTACCGCCGAATAACCAAGGTACAGTGGATCAGCCGATTCTGAAAAGAATAGAGGAATTTGGTCAGAATGTGGAAGAGTCTTTCAGAACCAATCTGGCAAAAGCAGAAGGAACCACAATTGTAGCATCTGATGTTCGTGGCAATGATGCGAAATTTAAACCGGGCAATGTGGTAGACAGTGACGATTCTACTTACTGGACAACAAATGATGGTAAAACAAGCGGAAGTCTTACTATTAAGTGGAATACAGCGAAAAAGTTTGATGTGGTTTCATTCGAAGAAGCAATTCAGAAAGGACAGCATATCAACAGCTATAAAGTTGAGTACAAAGCGTCTGACGATGCACAGTGGCAGACACTGAAGAGCGGAAAAACTGTTGGTGCAAAGAGACTGGTTAGAACAGCTCCAGTATCAGCAACTCAGGTGAAGATTACAGTAGGAACATCAGACGGAAAAGTACCGATGCTGAGTGAAGTTGGTGTATACAAAGCAAGCGAAGGATTCCAGCTGGCAGGAGCAGCGCCGGAAGGCATGGATACAACAAGTGTTAATGAGACAAGTAAGTTTAAATTTAGCTCCACAGGATGGAATCCTGAGACAGGAAGCCAGTACATCAACGGACAGAATACATGGTCCAATAAAGCAGGTGCACAGTTTACTTACAAATTTAGCGGAACAAAAGTATATCTGATGGGTACAACAGATCCAGGTCATGGTCAAGCGGATGTTTATATTGATGGTAAGCTAGTAGAAACAATTAATACACATGCAGAAAGCAGATCCACAGGAGCAAAAATCTTCGAATCTAAAGATTTAGAGGATAAAGAGCATACATTAAAACTTGTAGCAAAGACAAATGCTGCAATCGGTGTAGAAGCGGCTTACGTAATCAACAATGGTGGCGTAGGAATGATCGAACTTGAGAATTCTGCATACACAATGAATGAAGAATCTTCACTGGATGTAAAAATCAAACGTGTAGGTGGAACAACAGGAACAATCACAGCTAAGATCCAGCCAAATCCGGGAAGTGCAATTCAGGATGACTTTGATACCGAGTTTTTGCCAACTGTTACATTAAATGATGGCGAATCAGAAAAAATCGTTACAGTAGCGAAGACAAAACGAAATACCAATCTGACCGGAGATCGCGTATTTTCAATTGAGCTGACAGAAAAAACACCGAAGAATGCAATTATCGGATTTAACGGTTCTGCAAGAATCACAATCAAAGATGCAGATGGAATTACAAAAGATAAACTTCAGACATTGGTTACGAATTCAGCGGCGTTGGAAGCACATCTTTATTCAGAAGGATGGGACGCATTTGCTAAAGCACTGAAGACAGCTCAGGAAGTAGTGGAAAATGAGAGTGCAACAGATGCAACAATCAGAAGCGCATACGCAGAACTGGAAAGTGCAAAAAATGCATTAGTAGCACGTGAAAAATATACAGAAGCAGACAGATTCAACTTCTTATGGAAAACAGGAACAAGTGCTAAGCTGGAAGCGGAATTTACGACAGAGTTAAATAATAGCAATGATTCAGATTCTGATCCGAAGTGGCCGATGAAGATTGCAGATAATAGCGATGCAAGTAATGGAAAATTTGTCACAGATATGGCATTCAAAGATGTTTTGAAATATGCTTATCATGCAGACAAAGCAGGCACCTATCATGTGGTTATGAGATATCGCAGTGGATCCGCTGAAAATGAGAAAAATGGTATCAAGATTACAGAAGCAGATGGAAAGATCGCAGAGAAAACAGTTGTAGTTGATCCGACAAAGAATAACGGAAACGTTGTTTTTGGAACTGTAGAATTTGATATTGAAGTAACAACACCTGGAGATGGAATGATCTCTATTACAGCACCGAATACCAATAAAGGTCCTGGAATCGACTACTTCATCATTAGCCCGAAGAGTGTTAAATTAGAAAAATTTGCCATCACAGCTACAGCCGGCGAAGGTGGAACTATCACAGCTGAGAGTCTTACAGAAGGCAAAGTAGACGTAACAGAAGGCGAAAGCGCAACATTTACAATTACTCCGAATTCAGGATATGAAATCGCAGATGTAAAAGTTGATGGAAATTCCGTAGGAAAGAAAACTTCTTACACATTTAGTGATGTGGATAAAGCACATAAAATTGAGGCAACATTTGCATTTGCAAATTATACAGCAGAAAATCCATTTAAATTCCCAGAAACAAAGGGCGTAACAAGCACACTGGAAGCAGAACATGCTACAGAATTGATCAATAGCAATGATTCAGATTCTGATCCGAACTGGCCGCTTACAATTACTTCTGAGGGCTGGGCAAGTAATGGAAAATTCCTGAACTGTATGGCATACAAAGATTATGCTAAGTACGCTTATACAGCAAACGTTCCTGGAATTTATAAAGTAACAGGTACTTATCGTGCAGGAGCACTGAATAAACTTGCATTTTCTGAGGAAGGAAGTAAGATTGAGGCAGCGCAGGTAGATTGTCCGTCAACAAAAGAAGGTAACAACTTAACTGTGAAGACATTCGAACTTAACATTGAAGTAAAAACTGCAGGAGCAGGAACTTTGGTTCTTACAGCACCGGACACAAACAAAGCTCCACAGCTTGATAAACTGGATATTCAATTGATAAGAACTGCAAGTGAAGCAGACCTTACAGACCTTAAAGCAACGATTGCTGAGGCAGAAGAAATTCTTAACGCAGAAGACAAAGATAAATATTCAGCAACAGCTCTTGTAGAACTTCAGGAGATGGTAAACGCTGGAAAGGCATTCACAGAAAACACATCTCAGGCAGATGTAGATGAAAAGAAAGCCGAAATCAAAGCAAAGATTGCTGATATCCAGACACAGTTTACAATCACAGCAACAGCAGGTGAAGGCGGAAAGATTGCACCGGAAGCCACAACAACAGTTTATAAGGGAACATCCAAAGTATTCACGATCACTCCGGACAAGGGATACCATATTGAAAGTATTACAGTGGACGGAGAAAATGTAGAAACTATTGCAACAGAGTATGCTTTCGAAGATATTGTTGCAAATCATACAATTGAAGTAACATTTGCAAAAGATGAGCTTACAATTGCGAAAGAAAATCTGTTAGCAACAATTAATACAGCAAACAAAAAACTTGCAGAGACAGAGCAATACACACCGTCATCTTTGAAAGATCTTGAAGATGCAGTCAAAGCTGCACAGGCTATTTACGACGATCCAAATGCTGATCAGGATAAAGTAGATAAAGCAAAGGCAAATGTAGAGGCTAAGCTTGCAGCTCTGAAAGCGAAAGCAAAGAAAGATGCTCTGAACCTTGCAATTATAGCAGCAGAAGGCGATGCCGCATTAGTTGACAAATACACAGAAGAGTCTATCGAGAAGCTTCAGAAAGAAATCAAAGCAGCGAAAGAAGTATTAGCTGATGAGAATGCATCACAGGAAGAAGTAGACGCAGCAGAGAAAGCAGTCCAGGCAGCACAGAAAGCTCTTGTTGAGAAAGAGACACCGAAGCCGGAAGCACCTGTTAAGAAGGATGAACTGAAAGCTGCTGTAGAAGATGCAACAAAGGTTGTAGGAGATACAGAGCAGTATACAGAAGAGTCCCTTGCAGCCCTTCAGTCAGCAATTGATGCAGCCAATGCAGTTCTTCAGAATCCAGAAGCAACACAGGCTGAGATCGATGCAGCAGTGAAGGCAGTAAAAGAAGCAAAAGAAGCTCTGAAAGTAAAAGAAGACAAGAAAGACGACAACAATAAGGGCGACGACAAGAAGGATGATGACAAGAAAGATGACAATAAAAAGGATGACAGCAACAGCGGAACATCCAACAATGGTTCATCTAATGGCGGATCAAACAATAACGGATCATCCAACAAGAATACTACAAGCACTGCAAATAAGACATCAAATGCAGTAAAAACAGGTGATGCAGCAAATGTAGCAGGTGTAGCAGGAGTTGCAATCCTCTGTCTGGCAACAGGAATTGTTGTTGTACTGATTAAAAGAAAGAGAATAAGATAAAATGATTGTAGTTATAAGTCTTATCATGATTCTATCATTTCTGCTAAGTGCAGTAGTTATTATGTGTTTATGTAAAGAATCGATAAACTGGCGTAATGAACAGTGCGGTTATGATTTAGAAGAAAGCATAGAACTGTAAAAAAAGAAAATTGGTATAAAAGAAATAACTAATCAGAGAAACCCAGGAGTAAAATTCTGGGTTTCTGATTAGTTATTTTATTAAAAACGTTTTCCTGTATTGTTGCATTAATAACGCTTCCAAAGACTTTGGAATAGTGCTGCGAGTCTTTAAATCCAACCTGCAGTGCAATTTCCGTTAAGGTTAAATTGGTATCCTGCATTAGCTCAATGGAGCGATTGATACGATAAATATTAATATAGTTTGATAATGTGACGCCCATATAACTCTTGAAAAGTTTACTAAGATAACGGACGGAAATATGCAATTGTTGTGCAATGTCTTCTTGTAAAATTTTTGTAGCGTAATGTGTTTGAATATAATTCAATGTATAAGCTACATAACTGTTTTGAAGTTGAGGCTCTGTATGTTCACGTTCATGTACAAGCTCTGTGTGATCAAGAATATGGAGCATCAGGTCCATAAGAGCAACATTAAGATTAGCGGCTGTAAACAGACTGTCAGAGGAAGTATGCAAATCAATCAATTTCTGAAGATGCTTATCAATCGTTTCATCAGAGATGAGTCGATAATAAAAATGTGAAGAAAATAATACAGCATGAAGAAGCGTAATCGGGAATATTCCATCATTATCAAGAATGATAGTTGAAAACATATCAGGGTTGAAATGTATATGCTGAAACTCGCAATCTGAAGTATCATTCAGATAAAAAGAATGCACCATATCAGGAAGGATCATAATAAAGTCACCTTTTGTACAATGCAGGGTTTCTGATTGAATATCCATATAACATTCTCCGGAAAGAATTCGATAAATCTCAATATTAGTATGTAAGTGTCGACCGAATGTATAACCTGCCTTTCGATACGACACAACTGCTCCCGATAAAATAGAATCAGATAGAGACATCTGTTTAGAAACAGTATTTTTGGGGGAAGAGTCGGAAGTCCTACCGGGGTGAGCCAGAAGATTCGATCCAGTTTGTTCAGTATGATTTTTTGTCATAAATTTATGCCTCCATAATTAAGTGAAAGATAAACCAAATTAAAATCTATTATAACACAAATATGAGAAAAACACACAAAAAAATATATAAATTTACGATAAATTCATAAATTTTATAGAGCGTTTTCTGAGGAGAAGTCCTGGACGATGAGGAAAAATTACATAAATGGAAAGTGTCTCGCATGTGAGATTGTTGCTTTTATCAATTCCAATCCATTTGCGCAAGTAAAGATTAATGCAAAGATGTTATGTAAGGAGAAGAAAAAACAGAGGTAACCCAAAATGGGCAAATTTCAGATAACAAAAAAGAGAACCCCTTGAAAATCAAAGGTTTCTCTTGCATTTCATCAATGCGGAAGAGGAGACTTGAACCCTGTGCCGCGTCGGAAACACTGATAGAAAGGGGCTTTCCGCACATCATCATGCCCAGGTAACCATAGTGGCAACCAAAATATACTAAAAAAGTAGGTTTATAGTGGGTTTTATATTGT
>ERZ791825.1529-NODE-1529-length-12191-cov-6.578691_pt1 | contig 12191 bp, 10 predicted proteins | sample MGYA00510298_ERZ791825 | MGnify/ENA primary metagenome ERZ791825 (study PRJEB30046, sample SAMN00792010) | human gut metagenome | study: EMG produced TPA metagenomics assembly of the A metagenome-wide association study of gut microbiota in type 2... | reverse complement strand
TGCAGCCGCCGCCCAGCTCGCCGCCGAGGGTGCGCGACCCGATGTGATCGTCGTAGACCCGCCCCGCAAGGGCTGCGACGAGGCGACCCTGACCGCCATTGCCGAGATGGCCCCGCGGACCGTAGTCATGGTCAGCTGCAACGCCGCAACAGCGGCAAGGGATGCCAAGTGGCTGACCGAGCACGGGTATAAAGCCGTGGAGGTCCAGCCGGTGGATCTGTTCCCGAGGACGAAGCACGTGGAGTGCGTGGTGAAGATGGTGCACTTCTAAAATTCATCTTTATTTAATCCATCTTTACAGAGGTATGATATGGCAACTTCAAATAATGAGTGTAACGTATGGGGAATCCATACACAAGATGACAAATTGTTTTTGAACGGAAACAAAATTGCTCTCGGTTGGCCTGCTTTTGGAGACCTTTCAAAAATCGAGGCATCTCGCGAGGCTTTCAAATCTCACTACATTACAGCCTACCCTGCCGCTAAAAAGGGTTCCATTCCAACCAGTTCTGGTATGCTGTTTCGTTTCATTCACGAAATGCAAATCGGTGATTATGTAATCTTCCCATCTAAAAGTGACCGCAAAATCAACATTGGTATTATTGAAGGCAATTATACTTATGTACCCTCTGCGACTGAATATGTACAGCAACGTACCGTAAAATGGATAAAGCATTTACCGAGAACCTTTTTCTCTCAAGGAGCTTTATATGAGGTAGGCTCTATAATGTCTTTTTTTGCCATAAAAAAATACGCAGATGAGTTTCTTGCTGCTCTCGACCAAAATTTTTCTGCCCGCAGCACAGTGCCAGACGATGAGGACGAAAGTGTTGCTGCTACTGCGGATGATATTATAGAATCGACAAAGGATTTCATTCTGAAAGAATTAAGTAAAAATCTAAAAGGATTCGATTTTGAATATTTCGTTGCCGACTTGCTCCGTGCAATGGGTTACAGAACAACCGTCTCACCACACGGCGGCGACCATGGAATTGACATTATAGCTTATAAGGACGAACTGCCGCCCCGCATTTTGGTTCAAGTCAAAAGTCAAGACAGCGACATCAAAGAAACCACAATTCAATCTTTAAAGGGTGCTATGCACGAGGGCGATTACGGTTTGTTTGTATCGCTTTCTAATTATGCGAAGAATGCACAAGTTTATTTACAACACACACCAATCATACGGGGAATCAACGGAAACGAGCTAGTTGATTTGATTTTAAAGTATTATGATGACCTTAGCGAAAAATACAAAAAAATGATTCCGTTGAAAAAAGTCTATATACCTGTAGCACATATAGATGCTGATTAAATCTAGCTTTTGTTCAAACTCTATTCCCCGCTTGTTCACGATTTGCCCATATTTGTGTGCCATAATAGTACGATGAAAACAATGCGGCTTTGCCGCAAAAAGGTGGTTTTTACATGAAAGGCTGGTTTCAGCGGTTTATGGCGGGCCGATATGGGTTCGACCAGTTCGGCGGTTTCCTGTGTATTTCGTCGCTTATCCTTATTGTCATCGGCGCGTGGGTGTCGCCGGTGCTGTACTGGCTGGGGCTGGCGGCCATCGTCTACAGCTATTTCCGCATTTTGAGCCGCAACACCCGCAAGCGGTACAGTGAAAACCTCAAATATCTCTCCTACCAGAACCGCGTTACCACGTGGTTTGGCAAGCAGCAGGTGCGGTTCAAGCAGCGCAAGGACTACCACTATTACCGCTGCCCCCAGTGCGGCCAGCAGCTGCGCGTGCCCCGTGGGCGCGGCAAGATCAGCATCACCTGCCCGAAGTGCGGCCATCAGTTCATCAAAAAGAGTTGACGCGCGATGTTCGGATATGTTACGCTTTACCGTAAGGGTCTGGCAGACGCCGAGATGGACCGCTACCAGGCTTACTACTGCGGGCTGTGCCGGACGCTGGGCCGCCGCTACGGACGCACCGGACAGATGGCATTAAGCTATGACATGGCGTTTGTCGCCATTCTGCTGACAGCACTGTACGACACGCCCACAGCCTTTTCCGAGGGCCGCTGCGTGCCCCACCCACTGAAAAAACGCCCCCGCGCGGACAACGAGCTGCTGGACTACGCCGCCGACATGACCGCCGCGCTGGCGTACTACAACTTTCTCGATGACTGGCAGGACGATCACCGCCGCGCCAGTCTGACGCAGGCGCAAAAGCTGGAGCCAAGCCTGCCCGCCCTGCGGGAGCGCTGGCCGCGCCAGCTGCAGACCATGGCCGCACAGCTGGACAGGCTGAACGCGCTGGAAAGCGCCGGCAGCCACGATTTGGACGCGCTGTGCAACGCCTTTGGCGCACTGCTGGGCGAGGTGTTCGCCTGCCGCGACGACATCTGGGCCCCGGCGCTGCGCGGCATGGGCAATGGGCTGGGGGCGTTCATCTATCTGATGGACGCCTACGACGATCTGGAAAAGGACAGCCGCCGCGGGCAGTTCAACGCCCTGCAGCAGCTGGCGGACGAGCTGCCGCCCGCCGCCTATGAGCAGCGCTGCCACGAGCTTTTGACCCAGCAGATGGGCCGCTGCGCACAGCAGTTTGAGATGCTGCCGATTTTAAAGGACACCCCGGAGGGGAAGCTATTGTACAACACGATCTATTCCGGCGTGTGGAGCAAATACGCGCTGGTACGCAAGCACAGGGAGGCAAAGCGCCATGACTGATCCATACAGTGTATTGGGCATCACCCCCAGTGCCGACGACGAAACGATTAAAAAAGCCTACCGCAAAAAATGCAAGGAGTACCACCCCGACCTGCACCCCGATGACCCGTCGGCGGAGGAGCACTTTAAAGAGGTACAGGCTGCTTACAGCGAGATCATGCGCATCAAGCAGGGCGGCGGGGCGTCTTACAGTGCTGGCGGGCAGCGCTATGGCAGCAGCCAGAGCGGCTACAGCCAACAGTATCAGGACCCGTTCAGCGGGGCCGGGTTTGGCTTTGGACCGTTCGGGTTTGGGTATTACAGCACAAGCGGCTCGTCCGGGCGGCAGAGCTACGGCAGCGCTGCCGGTGACCCAGAGCTGCGTGCCGCGGCAAACTACATCCGCAGCGGCTTCTATGAGGAGGCCATGAACACGCTGAACGGCATCCCCACTGCCAACCGCACGGCCCAGTGGCACTACTACGCCGCGCTGGCCAATCAGGGGCTTGGCAACAACATCCGCGCGCAGGAGGAGGCCCGGACGGCGGTCTCGATGGAGCCGAACAACTACGCTTATCAAAACCTGCTGGATCAGCTGCAAAGCCCGGGCCGCAGCTACACAAGCTACCAGCAGCCCTACGCCCAGCCCAGCGGCAGCCCGGGGTCTTTCTGTCTGTCGTTCTGGATGTATTTATTGGTGTGCAATATTTTGAGCTGGTGCTGCTGCGGCGGCAGAGGCGGATTCTTTATCTGCTGATTTACACGTAGGGGCCGGGCATGCCCGGCCCGCGGCTTTCCCGCAGATGGGCGGTTATCTTCAGGCTGCGGGCCGCATATGTGCGGCCCCTACAAAGCAATATAGGAAAAGCGCTGTGACTGTTTGAAAAGGTCACAGCGCTTTTGTTGTTGTTCGGTTACAGCATCCTGTCCAAAAGCGGCATTAAAATTTCTATGTTTTGACAAAACTGCGGGTAGAAGTCGTCGCTGAGCTCGTAATCGTAGTAGAGGGCACGCTCCACACGCCTGACAGCGGCGGAGAAGCGGGGATTATCCGCACCGCCTGCGGCCTGTAACCGGTGGGAAAGCTGCGTGCAGACGATGGCCCAGCGGGCATCCACCCCCGCGCGGTCCAGCACGGCAGAATCCTGCAGATAGTCCTGCAGCGTCCGTGCCTCCCCTGCCCGTGCACCGCAAAGCGGCGTCTGGACGTAATATTCCGTCTGCGCTGTCACCGTGTCGATGCTCTGCCCCAGCGGGTAGAGCGCACAGGCCAGCGGGCGCGCGGCGTGGATGGTGCAGGCGCTGCCCTCAAAAAAGCGGCAGTTGCCGGTTTTGGGGTCCGGCGTCAGGCGCAGGGCAGGCAGGCAGCTTTCAGGCGCAAGGTAGCTTTTGCAGAAAGCCGCCGCCACGATACGGGGCGGCAAGTTAAGCCGCCGCGCAATGCGGTAGAGGTCATACCCCGACAGCACCAGGTCGCGCCTCTGGCGGCAGCAGTCGCCGCAGCCCGCACAGGCAAAGTCAAAGCGGTCCCCTGCCGCCAGCCGCGGGCAGTCGTCCCAGTGTTCGCCGCAGCGGCCCGGCTCAACGGCTGGCATCACAGCTGCACCTCACCGGCGTAGGGCTGGCCGTGGGCATAGGCATCCAGCGCCTCAAACGGGCTCTGCACCATGCTGGCGACATTGACGTCGGTGTAAAACGCCGTGTGCGGGCTGACGATGACATTGGGATAGCTCCGCAGCAGGTTCAGCTCGCGGTTCGGGATGGCCTGCCCCATGCGGTTGTAATAGTAAATACCGGTCTCATCCTCAATGACGTCGAGGCCCGCACCGCCGATCTTACCGCTTTCCAGCCCGGCGATCAGCGCGTCGGGGTCAATGAGCGTGCCCCGCGCCGTGTTGACGAGCAGCACGCCGTCTTTCATTTTTGCAAGGGCGCCGGCGTTGATGAGGTGGTGGTTTTCCGCCGTGGCGTTCGTGTGCAGCGTGATAATGTCACTTTTCGCGTAAAGCTCGTCCAGCGTGACGTAGTCGGCGTACTGCCTGACCGCGTCGTTCGGGTAGAGGTCGTAGGCCAAAATCTTGCAGCCGAATCCGCTCAGGTGGCGGATGACCGTCTGGCCGATCTTGCCCGTACCGATGACGCCCACCGTGCAGCCGGAAATATCGCGGCCCATCTTGCCGGGCAGCGAGTAGTCCTGCACGTTGGCGCGCAGCATGATTTCGTTCATACGGCGGGTACACATCAGCATGAGCATGATCGTATAGTTGGCCACGCCGTCCGGCGGGTAATGGCTGTGGCTGATGCGCAGACCCAGCTTTTTGGCGGTGTCCAGCGGGATATGATCATAGCCGATGCTGCGGCAGGGCAGATATTTGACGCCCATTTCAGCCCATGTCTGCAAATATTCAGGGCGTATCTCGCAGGGGTTCGTGCTGACGGCGTCGCAGCCCTCGGCCAGATGCAGGTTATCCGGGCGCGGCACGTCGGGCGTGCCGGTGTAGTCGATGCCGTAGCGGGCTTTGTAGGGCTCGCAGTATTGCCGCTCATCAAAGGGGCGCAGCGCGTAAAACATGATTTTCATGCTTTGTCATCTCCTGTTACAGGTGAAAATCAAAGGTTTCGGCCAGCCAGTCCGTGCAGAGGGCCACCCAAGCGCTGTTGTGCTTGTTGGGGGTGTTGACCTCCCGCGTGCAGGTGCTTGTGCCGTGGCCGTCGTGGGCGAAAAGATGCAGCTCCAGCGGGACCTTATGGGCTGTCAGCGCACCGGCAAGCATCAAAGAGTTCTGCACGGGGACGGACGGGTCCTCCACTGTATGCCAGACGAAGAAGGGCGTCAGACCGTCGCGGACCTGGTTTTCCAGGCTCATTGTGGCGCGCAGGTCGGCGTCATCGCCGCAGAGGTTGACAATGGAGCCGTCGTGGCGGTATTCCCCCGCCGTGATGACCGGATAGCCCAGCACAACGGCATCGGGGCGGGCCTCGGTGCCGTGGATGCCAAGGGCAGTCTGCACAGGCTCGGCGTCCCACAGGATGGCCGTGGACGCCGCCAGATGGCCGCCCGCCGAGAAGCCGCAGATGGCGATTTTCGCCGGGTCGGTACCGAACTGCTCTGCATTGCGGCGGATATGCAGGATTGCCCCGGCAGCATCGATCAGCGGCTGCCAACGCAGCGCGGGCACGGACTCGTCACTTCGGCAGGTGTAATAGAGGGTAAAGACATTGTAGCCAGCCTGCAGAAACTGCATGGCAACGGGGTCGGCCTCGCGCCTGCTGCACCAGGCGTAGCCGCCGCCCGGCAGGATGAGAATGGCCGGACGGGTGTTGAAGGCAGGCATCTCGACGGTCCTATCGCGCAGATACCCGATGAGCTGTGCGCCGCCGGGGAGAGTGTGGGTGTATATTTGCATGATGTATTCCTCTTTCTATGGTATTTCTATGGTAAGGGATCGTTTTTTGTCGGCAGGGCGTAGGGGCCGCCTATATGCGGCCCGCAGCTGTACGCAGGCAGACATTCACGGGCAAGCCCGCGCGCCGGGCATGCCCGGCCCCTACCGCGCTGTTTAACAGAATACCTTATACATTGTTAGCATACCGCAAATTCCCACGTTTGAAAAGCCCTGAATTTAAATTTTTTGTTAAAATGCTGTGCAAGGGTTGCACTTTATTAAAAAGAGTGCTAAACTAGCTTTAGCAGTTGAAATAAACGAGTGCTAATTTCATTTGTATAAAGTGAGGTTTTCTACCATGGCTATGCGTCAGTTTAAGGCCGAGAGCAAAAAGCTGCTTGACCTGATGATCAATTCTATCTATACAAACCGCGAGATCTTCCTGCGTGAGCTGATCTCCAACGCATCGGATGCCTGCGACAAGCGCTACTTCAAGAGCCTGACCGACACGTCTGTCGGCATCACGAAGGACGACCTGAAAATCCACATCCAGCCCGACAAGGACAGCCGCACGCTGACCATCACCGATAACGGCATCGGCATGACGAAGGAGGAGCTGGAGAAGAACCTCGGCACGATTGCCAGGTCCGGCTCCCTTGACTTCAAGACCGAGAACCAGAGCGATAACATCGACATCATCGGCCAGTTCGGCGTCGGCTTCTATTCCGCGTTCATGGTGGCCAAAAAGGTCACCGTCATCTCCCGCGCACAGGGCGCTGACACGGCCTGGAAGTGGGAGTCCACCGGCGTCGAGGGCTACACCCTGACCGAGGCTGACAAGGAGGACGTCGGCACCGAGATCATTCTGGTGCTGAAGGACGACACCGATACCGACAAGTACAGCGAGTACCTCGAGGATTACGAGCTTGCAAACCTCGTTAAGAAGTACAGCGACTACATCCGCTTCCCCATCACGATGTACCGCGAGAAATCCCGCCAGAAGCCGAAGCCGGAGGACGCGGGCGACGACTACAAGCCCGAGTACGAGACCTACACCGAGCTGGAAACGCTGAACAGCATGGTGCCCATCTGGAAGCGCCCGAAGAACGAGGTCAAGGACGAGGACTACAACGAGTTCTACAAGAACAAGTTCATGGACTACACCGACCCGCTGCGCGTCATCACCAGCCGCACCGAGGGTACGGCGACCTACACCGCGCTGCTGTTCATCCCCGGCTCGACCCCGTACGACTACTACACCAAGGAGTACGAGAAGGGTCTGGCGCTGTATGCCTCCGGCGTTATGATCATGGAGAAGTGTGCCGACCTGCTGCCGGATTATTTCAGCTTTGTGAAGGGTGTTGTGGACAGCGAGGATCTGAGTCTGAACATCAGCCGTGAGACGCTGCAGAAGGACAACCAGCTCAAGCTGATGCGCAATTCTCTGGAAAAGAAGATCAAGAACGAGCTGCACGCGATGCTCGTCAATGACCGCGAGAAGTATGAGACCTTCTGGAAGAACTTTGGCCGCCAGATCAAGTTCGGCATCTACGGCGACTACGGCATGCACAAGGATCTGCTGGGCGACCTGCTGATGTTCTACTCCGCCAAGGAGAAAAAGCTTGTCACGCTGGACGAGTACGTCGAGAAGATGCCCGAGGATCAGAAGTGCATCTACTTTGCCGCCGGTGACGACACGGATCGTCTGGGCAAGCTGCCCAACGCCCAGCTGGTGCTGAGTAAGGGCTACGACCTGCTGCTCTGCACCGAGGATGTGGATGAGTTCTGCCTGCAGATGATGCGCGACTACAAGGAGAAGGAGTTTAAGAACATCAACTCCGGTGACCTGGGTCTGGAGACCGAGGACGAGAAGAAGGCCGCCGAGGCTGCCGAGACCGAGAACAAGGACCTGTTTGAGGAAATCAAGAAGGACCTGAACGGCAAGGTCAAGGAGGTCAAGGTCAATCCGACCCTGCAGGAACACCCCGTCACCCTGTCTGCCGAGGGCGGTATCTCGATGGAGATGGAGAAGGTACTGCGCCGCATGCCCAACGCAGAGGGCGTCGAGAGCACGAAGGTGCTGGAGCTGAACCCGAACCACACGGTCTTTGCCGCCCTGAAGGCTGCCCACGCCGCGGGCGACACCGACAAGGTCGCCAAGTACGCCGAGCTGCTCTATGACCAAGCCCTGCTGATCGCCGGTCTGCCCATTGAGGACCCCGTTGCCTATGCACAGCTGGTGTGTGGGCTGATGCAGTAAAATCAGAATAACAGCCGCCCGCCCAGGTACGATGCCTGAGCGGGCGGCTGCTTTTTGATGGAGTTGCAGGGGCAGGCATTGTTCGAGCACGGCAACACGGACTTTCCGAGTCGATGCAGGCGCCGTCCCTATGTGTAGGGGCGGATTCCATATCCGCCCGGGAAAGCTTCCGCCACCGCAAACGGGCACGGGCTCATATAGAATGTGCCCCTGCGGAATCTGTTTTCCGCAGGGGCGCAATTTTCGTTTTTTACACAAACGGATTGTAAAACCGTCCAAACCTGATCGTCACGGTCAGGCTGATGAGCAGCAGCACGACGCCGACTGCCAGCGCGATAAAATCGCGGCGGGCAAAGGGGCGGCGGGTGTACCAGGTGCGCTTGTCATGTTTGCCGAAGCCGCGCAGCTCCATGGCGTTGGAGATCGTGTCGATGCGGTTCAGGCTCGTCAGAATCAGCGGCAGCAGGATGCTGACCGAGTTCTTCAGGCGCTTGAAGAACGGCTCGCTGCGGCCCAGCTCGACGCCGCGGGCCTGCTGTGCCTGGCTGATGCTGTGGTAATCGCGCTGAATATCCGGAATGTACCGCAGCGCAATGGCAACGGAATAGCCGACCTTGTATGAGATGCCGATGCTGTTCAGGCTGGCGGCAAACTCACTGGGGTTCGTGGCCGAGATGAACAGAATGGCCACCGGCAGCGCGACAAAATACTTCAGCGAGATGTTGAACATATAGAACAGCTGCTCGGCGGTCAGGTCGTACCGCCAGAACAGGTGGCAAAGCACCGTGCGGGTACCGTAGAGCGCCGTGCCCTGGTTCGGGTCGAACAGGAAAATGAACAGGTCGTTCAGTGCGAGGAACACCAGCATAAAGACCAGCATGAAACGAACCTCGCGCAGCTTGATGCGGCTAAGCCTGAACACCGCAAAGCTGACGGCCATCAGCCCCAGCAGCACCCAGGTGTTGTAGGTGATCATGCTGGCGAAGGTAAACAGCAGAAAGAACGCCAGCTTTGTCGTGCCGGTCAGGTCGTGTACCACGCTTTTGCGCGGCATATAGTTCAAAACGGTATTAGCAGCCATCGGCGCGCACCTCCCTGTCTGCCGCGATAAAGCGCTCCACAAATTTCTCGGCGGGCGTGATGCCGCAGCGGTTGGCCAGCGTGTAAAGGCTTGTCTCCTTCAAGGCCGCCTGCTCGATCAGCGACGGGTCACAGAGGATGGCCGCCGCGCTGCGGTCCGCAATGAGCCGCCCGTCGCAAAAGGCCAGCGCCCGCGGCGTGTATTCCAGCATCAGGTGCATATCGTGGGTGATCATGACCACGGTCACACCCTTGGCGTTCAACCCGCGCAGGAACTCCATAATGTCGGTGTAATGTCGGAAATCCTGCCCCGCCGTCGGCTCGTCCAGAATGATAAGCTCGGGGTCCTGCACCAGCACGCTGGCGATGGTCACACGCTTTTTCTGGCCGAAGCTCAGCGCCGAGATGGGCCAGTTGCGGAACGGGTACAAACCGCAGACCTTCAGCGTGTCCTCGACCCTGGCGCGAATCTCAGCATCGGTCAGGCCGCTGCCCTGCAGGCCCAGCGCGACCTCATCAAAGATCATCGTCTTGGAGATCATCTGGTTCGGGTTCTGCATGACATAGCCGATATGCCTGGCGCGGCGGCGGATGTTTTCGTCTTTCAGGTCTTTTCCGTCAAAGAAAATTTCACCGCTGTCGGGCGTCTCAAAGCCGCAGATCAGCTTGGAGAGCGTTGACTTGCCCGCGCCGTTGCGGCCCACGATGCTGACCATCTCCCCTTTTCCAATCGTGAAGCTCACGTCGGACAGGGTGTGCTGGTCCTTGCTGTAGCCGAAGGACAGACCCTTGACCTCCAGCAGCGGGGTCGGGGCAGGCTTGGCCGCGGGCAGCGGCTCGGCGCGGAACCAGGCGCGCAGCTTCTCGGTATCAGCGTCATCCAGCACGACGGAGTCAACGTGGGCGGGGTGCTTGGCGGGCGTGATGTCAATGCCCGCATACCGCATAGCCGTGACGTAAAGCGGCTCGCGGATGCCGTTTTCTGCCAGCAGTGCGCCGGACAGCAGTTCGTCGGGGCGCAGGTCGGCCAGAATGCGGCCCTCGTTGACCAGCACAATGCGATCCACGCTGCGCCAGAGCACGTCCTCAAGGCGGTGCTCAATGATGAGGACCGTCGTGTCGGTCTTTTGCTGGATCGCGTCGATCAGCTCAATGGCCTGCTTGCCCGTGGCCGGGTCAAGGTTTGCCAGCGGCTCATCGAACAGTAAAATCTTTACCTCGTCGACCATGACGCCCGCAAGGCTGACGCGCTGCTTCTGGCCGCCGGAAAGCTCGTGCGGAGCGTAGTCGAGGTGGTTCTCGATGCCGACCAGCCCGGCGGCGCGGCGGGTGATCTCGTGCATTTCGTCCTGCGGGGTGCAGCTGTTCTCCAGCGCAAAGGCGATGTCCTCCCCCACCGTCAGGCCGATGAACTGGCCGTCCGGGTCCTGCAGCACCGTGCCGACGTGGCCCGCCAGCTCAAAAATACTGCTGTGGGGCGCGTCCACGCCGTCCACAGTCAGCGTGCCCGTGCACTTGCCGGGGTAGGAAAACGGGTTCAGGCCGTTGATGCAGGCCGCCAGCGTGGACTTGCCGCTGCCGGACGGCCCGGCGATCAGTACGCGCTCCCCAGGGTAGATGTCCAGATTGATGTCATGCAGCGTGGGCTGCTTCTGGGCGCGATATTGGAAGGAAAAATTTTTGAAGGATATGATCGGGGTTCTCGTTTCAGCCATACGGCACCTCGCAGGGGAAATTGTGGTGGAACAGCAAAATGCCTTCCCGCGTTTGTGGGAAGGCATACGGGTTTACAGCGGATTACTCTTTGTCCAGAGAGCCCTTCTTGGCGATGGTCTTGGTGTAGGCCAGAATCAGCAGGCCGCCGACGACAACAGCCGTGATGATGTTGGACACAGCGGCAAACGCACCCTGTGCAAAGACCTTATTGGCGGGCTCGGCGTAGATCAGGATGTCCAGCACAGGCGCTACGACGATCCAGGCAATGGCATGGGCCGCGACATTGGCGATGGCGAAGGTGGCAACCTTACGCTTGTTGAAGTCGCCCTCCTGCACATTCAGCTTCTTGGCAAACAGGCCGACGACCACGCCGGAGAAGGCGGAGGCGATGACCCAGCTCCACCACGGGATGCCGCCCCAGGACAGGTCGATGAGAGCATGGCCGATGAAGCCGATCAGGGCGCCGGCCACAGGGCCGTACATGGCGGCCAGCAGACCGAGCACCGCGTACTGCAGGCTGATGTTGGTGTTGGGCACCGGGCTGGGGATAGCGACAAAGCGCCCCAGAACAAAGAACAGGGCTGCGCCGATGCCGACGGCAACGAAGGTTTTGCTATTCGAGTTTTTCATGATTCCGCACTCCTTTTAATACTATACCGCAAATCGTTCTTCCGCTTTCGCAAAAGAACAGTTTAAGTATACTGTTATAAAAGTGCCGCTGTCAATGGGCAAAAGTCGAGGTATGCACTATTTTGGTGAGATTTTGGCACAAAAAAACCACCCCGAAGGGTGGTCAAAAGTGGAGCGGCCGACGAGGCTCGAACTCGCTACCTCCACCTTGGCAAGGTGGCGCTCTACCAGATGAGCTACGGCCGCATAAAATGGTGCCTCCGATCGGAATCGAACCAATGACACGGGGATTTTCAGTCCCCTGCTCTACCGACTGAGCTACAGAGGCAAACAACAGGTATGATTATACACGAAGGAGGGACATCTGTCAAGCGCGTTTTTACAATTTTCTGCCGGATTTTGCCTGAATTTCAAAAAAATAATGCAGCTGCTGCCGTGCCCCGGGTCACCGGGGCACG
>ERZ791825.1515-NODE-1515-length-12272-cov-2.456822_pt1 | contig 12272 bp, 10 predicted proteins | sample MGYA00510298_ERZ791825 | MGnify/ENA primary metagenome ERZ791825 (study PRJEB30046, sample SAMN00792010) | human gut metagenome | study: EMG produced TPA metagenomics assembly of the A metagenome-wide association study of gut microbiota in type 2... | reverse complement strand
ACGTCTCAACAAAGCAGAACAGAAAATGGCTCAGCCAACCCCAAAAAAGAAACCGATCGCTTCGAGCATCATAAGACCTTACAGGCCTTGACGCTCGGAGCATCGGTAAATATCATGCTTTGGTAGATTTAAAAATCAATATTGCTCCTTCTCGTTCGGGAAGTCTTGAGATTTCACGTCCTCGATGTACGCTTGTACGGCACGGGTAATCTCCTCCCCTAAATTAGCGTAGCGACGTAAGAAACGGGGAGAAAAGCCTTGATTGATACCGAGCATATCATGCATAACCAACACTTGACCATCTACGCCTCCACCGGCGCCAATGCCGATAACCGGGATCGTAAGCTCCGAAGCGACACGAGCTGCCAACTCCGCCGGGATCTTCTCCAGCACCAAGGCGAAACAACCTATCTCCTCTAGCAAATGGGCATCCTCGATCAGTTTATTAGCCTCGGCCTCTTCACGGGCACGTACCGTATACGTACCGAATTTATTGATCGATTGCGGCGTCAATCCTAAATGTCCCATAATTGGAATACCGGCACACAAGATACGTTCGATAGATTCCCGAACCTCAGCCCCGCCTTCCAACTTGATACAATCGGCATGCGTCTCTTTCATCACCCGGATAGCGGAGGCCAAGGCTTCTTTAGAGTTTCCTTGGTACGTACCGAAAGGCAGGTCTACCACCACCAGCGCACGATTCACCGCTTTCATGACCGATTTACCATGGTAAATCATCTGGTCGAGCGTAATCGGCAAAGTGGTCACGTTTCCAGCCATTACGTTAGAAGCGGAGTCTCCCACCAAGATCACATCCATTCCTGCTTGATCGATCAATTTCGCCATCGAATAATCATAGGCGGTAAGCATGGATATTTTCTCGCCACGCTGCTTCATCTCTATCAAGCGATGTGTGGTCACCTTTCTATTATCATCTACTTTTGCGACAGACATATTATATTTTTATTAATTGTTTCGGCCGCAAAGGTAAGTATTATTATTTATTTTCAAGACAAACATTCACGGCACTTAAGCCTCTGTCGCCACGTTCAAGGTCGAACGTCACGATATCGTTCACGGAGATATCATCCACAACATTGTTCACGTGAAAGAAATACTTTTCCGTCCCCGACAAGTCACGGATAAACCCGAACCCTTTTGCCTCATTAAAATAGTCTACCCTGCCCCTTAAGATAACGGGAGCCACATCCTCTTTCTTAGGAGTCGAGATCAAGATATCTTCCTGATTTATCTCTTCTTTTTGACGAAGTTCGGGAGGGACAGAGGTGATCATCCCATTTTCATCCACATAAGCGATCATGTCCTCAAAGCTAGTCGCCTTGCCGGACGATTTTCTTTCCTCTTTCCTGTTCTGTTTCTCTACTCGGCGGGCTTGTTTCTTTTTCTCGTTTTCACGCTTACCAAATGATGCGTATTTTGCCATACAGTCGATTTTAATTTATACTAGGGCCTCACGTTCCGTGAAGCGTTGTTTATACTAACTTAGCGTGAGAATTGATGATTAAAGGAGAGATCCGCTTAATAATAATATAAAAAGAAGAACTATGTCGATAATGATTCTAGACTCAAACTTTCGCAAAGATAATAAAATAAACGGAGAAAACCTTATAGATCCTCTCATTTAAGAATAAAAAAACTTACTTTTGCATCCTATACCAAAAAGCATTTATGAAACTACTTTTTTTTGATTTAGAGACTACCGGCATAAAATACTGGAGAAATGGCGTCCACCAAATAAGTGGGGAGATCGTAATTGATGGGGTTACGAAGGAATCTTTTAATTTCAATGTCTGCCCGCATCCCCAATGTGAGATAGAGGAAGAAGCGCTTCGTATTTGTAACGTGTCCAAGGAACAGATACAAGCTTATCCTCCCATGCGAGAGGTGTACGTTAAATTTGTGAACATGCTGTCCAAATACGTGGACAAGTTTGATAAAAAAGACAAGTTCTTCCTCGTTGGATACAACAACGCCTCTTTCGATAATCACTTCTTGAAAGCCTTCTTCGTACAGAACGGAGATAATTATTTCTACTCATGGTTCTGGGTGAACTCGATCGACGTAATGGTATTGTCTACCCAGCATTTGATGCGCAAACGGCATGAGATGACAGATTTCAAGCAGGAAACGGTGGCAAGGGCTTTAGGTATACAAATAGATTCTGCGAAATTGCACGACGCGTCCTATGATATTCAATTAACCAAAGAAATTTATAATAGGATATCCTCCCTCTCATTTATGGGTTGATTGATTCTTTTTATAAATTATCGTTTTTGACTATAGGTTGATTTAATTATCTTTACGGCGTAGAATCAATTTTTAAGATGTCTGTGAAACATAGTATCCGTATTTTCTTCTTTATTATCGCTCTCGTATATACAGGTTCCTTGACTGCCCAAGAAAAGGCGTATCCGAAAAACGGAGAGGGCATCACTCTTTTTCTCAAACGCTTCAACCGTACCGGCGGGACGTATCAGAAAGAGTTTATCGAGCTTAATAAAGGGAAGTTGGGTAAAAATAACACTCTGCGCATGGGCGTAAAATATACCTTGCCTCCGCTCGCCTCCGCCCCTCAGAAAAAGAATTATCAGCCCCTATTCGGCAAGTCGCTAGCCAGTTACAAAGTAACCTCTTCCGATTTAAAGGGAGCTTGCTTTTATCTGGTCAGCGGTCATGGCGGTCCAGACCCCGGAGCGATCGGTAAAATGGGCTCCCATGAATTGCATGAGGATGAATACGCTTACGATATCATGCTACGTCTGGCACGCAATCTTTTAACGCGAGGCGCAAAGGTACATATTATCATCCAAGACGCAAAGGACGGAATACGTGACCAGCAATTTCTCAATAACAGCAAACGGGAAACTTGTATGGGTAGTCCGATCCCCCTCAGCCAAGTAAGCCGTCTGGATCAGCGTTGCGCCAAGATAAACAGCTTGAGCCGGAAAGATAAAGAAACTTATAAGAGAGCGATATTCATCCATGTGGACAGCCGGAGCCGGCATCAAAGGACCGATGTCTTTTTCTATCATAAGCCCAAGGATCAAGCGAGCAAGCGCTTGGCTAAAACGATGAAATCCACTTTCTCGCGCAAATACAACCGCCACCAGCCGGGCCGGGGATTCTCGGGCACGGTAGACGATCGTAACTTATATGTATTACGTCACACGACCCCGACCTCCGTATTCGTCGAATTGGGCAACATACAAAACCAATACGACCAACAACGGATCATCCTCAGCAACAATCGGCAAGCCTTGGCCAACTGGCTTTGCGAGGGTTTTGTCACGGATTATAATTATTATAGGAAGTAGCATCCCTAATGATCTATTATACTAACACATATCCTGCGGCAGAAATGTTATATGAGCGATCTTAACAGCAATGTAACATATATTTCATTTCTCCGAAATAAGAATATCCGTTCTTTGCCAAAAATAATTATATTTGTATATGGAGAGCCGTAAGGCACTCTTTTAAAAACAGAACAGCTTATGGCAACAACTCGTATTCTTGTAGTGGATGATGAAGAGGATTTGTGTGAGATCCTTAAATTCAACTTAGAAATAGAAGGTTATGAAGTAGATACCGCCTATAGTGCGGAAGAGGCATTGAAAAAGGATCTGACCGTTTACAATTTATTATTGTTGGATGTCATGATGGGAGAAATCTCCGGTTTCAAGATGGCACGTATCCTGCGACAAGATGAGAAGACGGCCAATACCCCTATCATCTTCCTCACGGCCAAAGATACGGAGAACGATATGCTCACAGGGTTCAATCTCGGGGCGGACGACTATATCTCCAAGCCTTTCTCCATCCGCCAAGTGATAGCGCGTGTTAAGGCCGTACTAAGAAGAACTTCCGAGAAATCAAAAGAAAAAGAGATTGAGAAACTCGAGTATGAGACATTAGCTCTTGATACGAAACGCATCAAGGCTACGGTAGACGGGGTGGAAGTTCCATTGACCAAAAAAGAGTTTGAGATACTAAAACTTCTATTGGAAAATAAAGGGAACGTCTTCTCCAGAGAGGAAATACTGTCTCGCATCTGGAAAGACGAGGTATATGTTCTAGACCGTACCATCGATGTCAACATCACCCGGTTACGTAAGAAAATAGGTCCTTATGGAAAGAACATCGTAACTCGCTTAGGTTTCGGTTATTGTTTTGAATGCTAATATTGTCGCTGAATCATGGTAAAGATAGATGGTGAGAAAAGACACCGGATACCGTTTAGCCAACGGCTTTTCTGGTCGGTCTTTTTTATGTTCTTGGGCTTTACGGTCTGTTTCCTGCTATTCCAATATCAGCGGGAAAGGGAGTTCGCGCAAGAAAAGTTGAACAATGTGTTGAGTAACTATAATTACCAATTATTCCGCAAATGCCAACAAAGTACGGACATCAACAAGACCGTAATAAGTTTCATGGACGACATCCCTCAAAAGGATTTGCGGGTAACCATTATAGATCCGTCCGGCGACGTATTATTTGATAATAGCGGGACGGATGAGTTCAATAATCATAACGATCGAAGCGAGGTACGCAAAGCCCGATTATATAATGAAGGGTTCGCTATCCGTTCCTCGGAATCTACGGGAAAAAGGTATTTCTATTCGGCATCGAATATAGGAGGTTATATTTACCGCTCAGCCCTGCCCTATGATCCATATGTAAGAGGGATATTGACGGTAAACAAGGACTTCATTTATTTCATGGCATTGATGACCTTGATTTTCTTCTTTGTCCTTTCCCGTTTTACTTTCAGCATAGGTAAAACGATATCCAAACTAAGGGATTTCGCCTTAAACGTAGAGAAAGATCGAATGCCTGCGGTCGATTATGTTTTCCCGAATGATGAACTAGGTGATATCTCACAGAATATCGTAACCTTATACCATCGGCAGCAGAAAGCGAAAAACGAGTTATCCATGGAACGGGAAAAGCTTATCAAACATTTCCAATATTCCAAGGAAGGATTCGCTATGTTTACGAGTGAAGGGCGGGAGATTCTTTCTAACATCCTATTCATTCAATTCATAAATGTCATATCCGACACCCAGATCCACCAAGTGGAAGACGTTACTGATATAGCCGAATTAGAACCAATCCGTACCTTCTTGAATAAGAATATCCGGAATCTGAATCGGAAAAAGAAAGTATTAAGAGAGTCCGTGACTATTGACAAGAACGGTAAAATATTCTTGATCGAATGTATTTTATTCCTCGATAATAGTTATGAGATCTCTATTAATGATATATCCCGTCAAGAAGAAGAAAGCCGGATGAAACGACAGCTTACGCAGAACGTCTCTCACGAGCTGAAAACACCGGTCAGCAGCATTCAAGGGTATTTGGAAACAATCCTATCCAACCCAGATTTGAGTCCGGACAAACGTCAATTTTTCTTGGAACGTTGTTATTCCCAAAGTACCCGCCTTACAGGATTATTACGAGATATTTCCGTATTAAACAGACTTGACGAGGCATCCGAGATGTTCGACCTCACGGAAGTAAATATCACGAAGCTTATCGCCGAGATACAAAAAGAATGCTCCCAAGATATGGAAGAAAAACACATCACGTCGGAAATTATCCTCCCGGGAGATCCGACCGTGTTCGGGAATAACTCCCTACTCTATTCCATATTCCGGAATCTATATGACAACGCGATCGCTTATGCGGGAGAAAACATAAAGATTACCGTCAACTGCTATAAAGAAGATCCTAAATATTATTACTTTAGCTTCTCCGATAATGGAGTGGGTATCCCGGAAGAACATATCAATCGCATATTCGAGCGCTTCTACCGGGTAGACAAGGGACGCAGTCGTAAGATCGGAGGAACCGGATTAGGATTATCTATCGTTAAAAACGGGGTTAATTTTCATAAAGGACAAATATCGGCGAAGAGCAGTCCGGGAAAAGGGGTTACTTTTTTCTTCACTTTGAAAAAGAAACTATAAGGCAGACCTCGAAAATTCCATAACATACGCTTGATATTTAATATTAAAATGTATTTTTGTATTGAACATCATACAATATCATGAGAAATACCTATTTAGTATTATTTATCTATTTAATGATCCCAATGTTTTCTTTAGCGGAAAACACCTATACTACCCAACAAAGGGAAGATAGTCTTTTATCCCTATTAAAGTCCTCGCCAACCGTAGATGAACAGATCAAGTTATATAAAGATTTAGCGACAATGTACAGGCAAACGCCCAAGGAGATTGTTTACCTAAACAAAATGGCGGATGTGGCAAGCTCCACTTTGAAAGGTCATGCTTCTTTATATTACGCATGGGCCAACTTACCCCGCCATTATTACAATATACAAAACAGGGATAGCCTGATTTACTGGTCGCATAAGATAGATTCATTGGCCGCGGCCAAGAATGAGGTTCCAGACGCATTATTCGATGCACGAGGATTCATTTGCCAAATGGATCTATGGGACGGCAATTATGAGTTAGCAATGAACGGGGCGATCAGCCTATACAACTATGCCCGTGATACAAAAAGTGAATATGGATTGATTTGTTGCAATGAGAACCTAGGTTTAATCTATCAAGAGATACATCGGGATAGTGATGCGATAGTAGCTTATCGGGAAGGTCTCGATTTATTACAGAAACGAGGTGACAATCCGAAATTCGAGATGCAATACATGGGAAACCTCATCGAATCTTATCTTCGAACCGACCATTTCACCGAAGCCAAGGAATTATTAACTCGTTACGATGAAATGATCCAAGATAGAGAAAGAGAGAATGAAGAGCAAGGAACCGCTTTCCCCGTGGATCGTTGCCGTGCGTTAATGTATGTTTTTTATGCGGATATGTATGTCCTTCAAGACAAGCCCAAGGAGACATTGGACGCCTTGTTGAAAGCGACACCGATCGTAGAGAAAACCGGAGATGATTATACGGAATTCTGCTACAACTTCGTTTTCGCCAAGTATTACTATTTAATAGGTATGTATGAAAGGGCGCTGAATATCATAGATAAAAATAAATTAACAGAAGAAGATATACGAACCTCGGAGCTGAAAGTCGAGATACTCGAAGCATTGGGACGTTATAAAGAAGCGCTCGCATTTAGTAGAGAAGTTGTAGAACATACCAAGATGTTGCATGACGAGGCCTTCAACCGGCAGATCAATCAGCTCCGGACATTACATGATCTAAACAATCAAGAGATGCAGGCATATGAACTACAGCTACGTGAACAACAACTGCATACCCAAAGGTTGTTAATGATTATTCTACTCGTAGTATCGATCGTGCTTTTAGTGATGCTATACATCGTATACAAGTCCTATCGCTCCGCACGCCGCTACCAACGAGAACTTATGAAAGACAAGGAAGCCTTAGTAGAGTCCGAGCGTCAACTTCGTACAGCCAAAGAGATAGCGGAACACGCCAACCAGATGAAAAGCACGTTTATCGCCAATATCAGCCATGAGATCCGTACGCCACTTAACGCGATTGTCGGCTTTTCGGAATTAATATCCGATGAATCTATTTCCGCTGGCGAAAAGAAAGAGTTTTTCTCCATTATCAACAATAACTCTTATTTATTACTTAATCTGATAAATGACATTCTTGACCTTTCTCGCCTAGAATCCGGGAATATGAAGTTCATTATAGAGAAGACAAGCTTATCGGATTGTTGCCGGAACGCTTTGGCAAGTGTAGAGCACCGGGTCTTTCCGGGTGTTCAATTGACCTATACACCTTCTGAAGACCCCTTACATATCCAGACAGATTCGATACGTCTCCAACAATTATTGATAAACTTATTGACCAATGCCTGCAAGTTCACGAAAGAAGGAGAGATCAACCTATCTTATCAAATAGATGAGGACAAGCAGCATGTACGTATCACCGTAACCGATACCGGATGTGGAATACCGGAGGATAAGCAGAAAGTCATATTCGAGCGTTTCGAAAAGGTAGATGAATACGCGCAGGGTACAGGCTTAGGGTTATCCATCAGCCAAACAATTATCGAGCATTTAGGTGGCTCCATTCAATTAGACCCGACGTATAAGCATGGAGCCCGGTTCATCGTACTCCATCCCTACAACCCTCTTGATAATCCATCATGACGTAAACCACGTCTTGAAATCCGGCACTCTCGCCTTGCTAACCAATATACGCTCCAAGGTCGGTACGATCAAATTGACCGCAAGGCGTCCGTTAAACCAGAGATCGATATCTTGCACCGCCTTTCTGGATATCAAGTACTGACGATTGATCCGGAAGAACAAGGCGGGATCAAGGCTATCGGCGAGCTCATCCAAGGTCTGCGTGAAAAGGTATTCTTTCCCGTCCGTCATCACCGCCTTTACATTTCCGTCCGCTATATAGAAAAATAAGATCATATCCACGGAAACAGGTAGCAGCTTATCCCCTTTCATAGGGATCAAGAAATGCGTTTTATATCCTTCCACCCGCTTCAAGGCTTGCATGACAGCGGAATAATCGATCGCTTCTTTCTCCACAGTCGTCGATTGTAACCGTGACAGCTTATCCAAAGCTTTCCGTATATCATCCGCGTCGATCGGTTTCAACAGATAATCTACGCTATTCACTTTAAACGCTTTCAGCGCATATTCATCATAGGCTGTCGTGAAAATGATCGGGCAAGAGATATCTACATGACCGAAGATCTCGAAAGCCGAACCATCCGCCAAATGGATATCCAGAAAGATAAGTTCCGGCATTGGATGCGATTGAAACCATTCAACACTATCCGTAATACTATCTAGGACATCGATCACCTCGATATCCGGATCAGCCTCTCCCAGCAATGCCATCAAATTACGGACAGCCGCTTTCTCGTCTTCTATTATCAAAGCTTTCATACCAAAGGGATTGTTACGCTGAATATACTAGCATCTTCTTTTATGGAAATATCTTTCTTATACAAGAGGTTATAACGTTTACTCAGGTTCACCAAGCCAATACCGGTGCCTCCGCTATGTGTCAATTTCGGTTGGATGGGATTGCTAACCGTCAAGGAATCATGGTCCGAACGAACGGATATGGTCAATGAATGGCGGTTGCTAATCTCGTTATGCTTCACGGCGTTCTCGATCAAAAGCTGCACCGACATAGGAGGCAGTTGCTTAGACTCGTGCTCCTTCCCTAAGTCTATATCGAAAACTAGATTATCCTCATAGCGCATTTTCAAAAGGAAGATATAAGCGTTCACGAAATCCATCTCCTCCCGTAAAGTAACACTACGGCACTCATTCTCTTGCAAGGTATAACGTAAGACACGGGATAACTCCTGCAAATATTCTTGTGCCTTCCCGGGAGTCTCCCGGATCAAGGAACGGAGCGTATTCAAGGAATTAAATAACATATGAGGATTAAGCTGGCTCTTCAAGGCCTCATATTGGTTCAATAAATTCTCCGCCCGCAATTGCTGGTTCTCGACCTGTACTTGCTGGCTTTGACGAATCAGGTAAATCATATAGCAACTACCCGTAACGACGCACGACATGATAAAATCCCTCAACGGATGCAGATAATGATGCACCAAGGCGTCGATCGCCGGGATATCAAACTGATGGTGCAAGAACACGAAACCCTTTCCTAATAAATTATTCACGCACCAAGTCATTACGAACGAGAGCAGAACCTTCTGCCAAGAGATACGCGCTTTCTGCCGATTGAAACCAAAGACATACGTGTTCATCGCAAATAACAGTAAGAGGGACACGAAGGTGAAAAAGACCTCATTCGCTACATCCAATACCGACATATCCGGAAAAAGAGCGTTCTGCCCGGTAACGTCAAACAACGACACCAATTCCGGGAAATGGATCAAGAAGGCCACCATGATCGATATGATGACCAACGAGAACACATATTTATTCTTTATATTCATTTTCTTCATGAAGACAAAGATAGTCATTTCTTCTCTACCCGTGCGGAAACATACATACCGGGACGAAAACGGGGATTCGTCTCTTTCACCCGAGCGTACATTTCCAAGGAACGGCTCGTCTCGTCCACCTCCTGTCCGATCGAGACCAAGACCGCATGGAAGGTCTCCTTCCCCGTTCCATTCACCCGGAACTGCACTTGGTTCCCAATGGATAAGTCCGCTAAATCCTTCTCATAAGCGGTCAGGCAAAGAAGAGTCTCGCCTTTATCGATCACATCACAGATCGGTTCGCCCGCGTTCACGTATTTACCGAGATTAATGGACAGCCCGGCGACATAACCGCTTAATGGCGCTTTTACCTCCAAATAAGGTTGGATACCGTCTTCCAGAAGATCGCCGGCGGAGACACCTAGGATAGCAAGTTGCGCAGCGGCGGCATCTTGACGGCTCTTCATGGAAAGATAATCCGCCTTGCTTTGCTGGAAACGTTTTTGCGAGGCCGCTTCTTGCTCGCTCAAACGCTGTTGCCTTTTATACTCAGCCTCTAAGTATTCCGTTTGGGCATGGGCATCCAAATAGGTCTGTTGCAACGTGATAAAATCCGGATTCTCCAAGCTGACGACCACGGAGCCCTTCTTCACATAATCGCCCGGAAGCAGCGTAGTAGCATGAACCGTGCCTCCCATCGTCAATGTAACCGTAGCCTGCCGCTGCGGGGGAACTACCATGATCCCGTTGAAAGAGGAGTGATTCGGAAGGGCCGTAGCCGAGGAAATCCCATCCACCTCTACGCTATCCACGGATGGTTCGGACGGTACGTTTTCTGCTACTTGAGTAATAGCGGGCCGGGCAGTTATGTCTTGCGAATCGCCCTGTCCTTTCTCCGCATTGTTTGTCATACTGCATGCGGCCAATGCCATAAGAGCCGCAGGAATCCATATCTTTTTCATCTTATACTATTTTTCTGGTTATCTACTATACAACTCCAACTCAAGCGCCGATATATTATAGGCATATACGGCCTCGATATATCCCCGCCGGATCTCCCGGGCGGCGTTCAGGCTTTGGACAAACTGCGTGATATCTGTCTCGCTCTCTTTGAACTGTACCGTCGCGCTCTTCAACAAAGCATCCGCTTCCGGTAAAGCGCCGGTCGTATAATAGCGGATATTCTCTCCTTCCTTACGAAGCGCGACGCTCAACTCCTCCACCTTATTGTTCAATTGACGGATGTTACTCTCCGCTTCCGTGCGGGCGATATAGGAATCGATCTTCGCTTGCCTTACCCGGCTATGCTGCGGGAAGAACAATACCGGGAACGAGATCCCGACCATCCAAGAGTCCAGACCGCTCAACGGGGCTATTTTCTGACGCACATATCCTACCGATAGTTCCGGGAAGAAACGGCTTCGTTCGATACGAAGCATGGCTTTCTTCTCATCGGCCACGCTCCGGAAGTAATTCAGATGGATATCGGACGGAGCGATCTCGGCTACGCGAGCGGGGAATAAAACCAATGTCGTATCCATAGGCAGCAATGGGGAATCCGAATAACAAGTCCAAGAGAAACGACGGGCAGCCAATTGCAACTCCTCCTCCGCCTGCGACAAACGGGTTTGCAGATCGGCGACCAAGGTAGATGACATATTCCGCTCCAATAGCGTGATATCCCCTTGCTCATAACGCAACTGACTTGCCTTTCGCAAACGTCCGGCCCACTCGATCTGCTCTTTATACAAGGCACATAGATGAAAGGCATATTGATAATAAGCCCATGCCCGTTTTACCTCGGCCGTAATCTCCTTCTTCACCAAGTCCCGGTAATATTCTCCCGTGGCGACTTGACGGTTCACCAAGGCGTTCTTATAAAATGGGGTCAATAGAGAGCCTAAGGATTGCGTGATCTCCATCTGATTGTCGTTTCGTGTCTCACCGTTGATCTGTCCCCATGAATAATTAAAGGTGGTCGGTGACACCTCCCAGCTCTCTCCCCGTGAAGCACGACTACGTTCAATGGATGCCGTGGCAGTCTTCAGGCGAGGATGATTCTCCAAGGCGATCGTCACGGCTTCTTCCAACGACACCGTCTGTTGGGCATGCGTGGGGAATAAGATACCTAAAAAAAGAAGAAACGGCAATAGGCGCTTCAACCAGCGTTGGCGCTTCCAAGCGGCCGAGCTATTTACCAACCGATAAAATACCGGGATAATAATCAACGTCAAGATCGTGGAGACAATCAAGCCTCCGATCACGACCGTCGCTAACGGACGTTGCACCTCCGCGCCCGCGGACTTCGCTATCGCCATCGGCACGAATCCTAGAGAAGCTACCAAGCCGGTCAA
>ERZ791825.1507-NODE-1507-length-12341-cov-4.258343_pt1 | contig 12341 bp, 8 predicted proteins | sample MGYA00510298_ERZ791825 | MGnify/ENA primary metagenome ERZ791825 (study PRJEB30046, sample SAMN00792010) | human gut metagenome | study: EMG produced TPA metagenomics assembly of the A metagenome-wide association study of gut microbiota in type 2... | reverse complement strand
CATTGCGGTTTTGCCGAGCGCGTTCGATCGCCTCGCGAATCTCTTTCACGCCAGAGGTGACGGCAGAAATACGTTCCACATCAGCGTTCGCATAGCGGGCAATCACTTCAGCGAGGGTTGTTTTGCCGGTACCCGGTGGCCCCCAGAGGATCATAGAATGTAAATGCCCGGCTTCGATAGCGCGCGGCAACGGCTTCCCCGCAGCCAGCAAATGTTGCTGGCCGATATACTGTGCTAAATTTTCTGGCCGCATACGCGCGGCCAGAGGTTGAAAAGTATTATCCGAAAAATCGAGCGACAGATTGCTCACTCAGGTGCCTCTACTTACGTTGATCATCTACCGTGACGCCTTGCGGCGGGGTGAAGGTAAATTTCGCTGCATCCACAGCCCCATTTTGCTGGGATTTCAGTTGATAACTGCTGCGCTGATCGTCCTGCTCCACCGCGCTAAACTGATGGATTGTGCCATCACGTCCCACGTTAATGGTGAACTGCTTCAGATTGCCATTGCTGGCTTTCGGCGTCAGGACAAAGTCATCGCCATTCTGTTTGATATTGTACTGCTGCCAGTCGCTGGACTGGTTGCGGGCAATCAGCATAAACGGCGTATTACCGGTGGCATCTTTCAGCCAGGTTGCCGTAGCTTGCTCAACGAACGGGTTATAGAACCACAGTGTTTTACCGTCAGAAACCAGAATGCTTTCATCAGGTTGTGTCATATGCCAGTTGAATAAGTTTGGACGTTTCACCCACAGATCGCCCTGACCTTCCTGCACCGCCGCGCCGCTACCGTCAGTCACTTTTTGTGTGAAGCTGGCGTGGAAGCTGCTGACTTTATCCAGGCGGCTTTTCAGATCGCTTGCGGCATCAGCCCAAACGCTGCTTGCTACTAAGCTTGAGAGTAATGCACAGGTGATGGCAATTTTTTTCATCATTATTCCTCAAATTACGTCACTCCCGATCGGGAGTTCCCTCTACTCTCTATTCCAGGCTAATAATCAGCTTGAGGAAAGAAGAAAATACTGAATTTTCAGTTGATAGAGTGCCGGATGCGACGCTACCGCGCCTTATCCGGCATACGATGCATTAGTTAGTCAAACGGCGGTGGGGCCAGCACTTCACGATTACCGTTGTGCCCCTGTTCGCTGACAATCCCCTGCGCTTCCATCTGTTCGATAATACGCGCTGCACGGTTATAACCAATGCGGAACTGACGCTGTACGCCAGAAATTGACGCTTTGCGTTTTTCAGTGACAAACTGCACCGCCTGATCGAACAACGGATCCAGTTCTTCAGCGCCATCGAAACCACCCGCACCACCTTCGCTTTCGCTGTCGGAGGTGATGCCATCAACATACTGTGGGCGACCACGCGCTTTCCAGTCCTGCACCACGGCATGAACTTCCTGATCGCGAACAAAAGCACCATGGACACGTACCGGCAACGTGGAGTTCGGCCCAGAGTAGAGCATATCCCCCATACCCAGCAGTGATTCCGCGCCAGCCTGATCAAGAATGGTACGTGAGTCAATCTTACTGGATACGGTAAAGGCGATACGGGTCGGAATATTCGCTTTAATCAGACCAGTAATAACATCAACCGATGGACGCTGAGTTGCCAGTACGAGGTGGATACCCGCGGCACGGGCTTTTTGCGCCAGACGTGCTATCAGCTCTTCCACTTTTTTACCTACCGTCATCATCAGGTCGGCAAATTCGTCAACCAACACCACAATGTATGGTTCTTTTTTCAGCACCGGATGCTGGGCATCCATACTGTCACCCGGCTTCCAGTACGGGTCTGGAATCGGACGCATCATGCGATCGGCTTCAGCAATTTTTTCGTTATAACCCGCCAGATTACGCACACCCAGCGCAGACATCAGTTTATACCGACGCTCCATCTCGTTAACACACCAGCGCAGCGCGTTGGCGGCATCTTTCATATCAGTAACGACTTCCGTTAACAGATGCGGAATGCCTTCATAAACCGAAAGCTCCAGCATTTTCGGGTCGATCATGATGAAACGCACATCTTCTGGCTGTGCTTTATAAAGCATGCTCAGGATCATCGCGTTCACACCGACAGATTTACCGGAACCGGTAGTCCCCGCAACCAACAAGTGCGGCATTTTCGCCAGATCGGCAACCACCGGCTCACCGGCGATATCTTTACCCAGCACCACGGTTAATGGCGACGGATTATCGCGGAATTTGGCGTTATCCAAAACTTCGCGCAGATAAACGGTTTGTCGTTTTTTATTCGGTAACTCCAGACCTACATAGGGTTTGCCAGGAATAACTTCAACGACACGCACCGCCACCGTCGAAAGTGAACGGGCAAGGTCCCGTGACAAGTTAGAAATGCGCGCCGCTTTTACGCCAGGAGCCAGGTTCAATTCAAAGCGAGTGATAACCGGCCCCGGAGAGTAATTGACGACATCGGCTTTAATACGGAAATCAGCCAGACGCGCTTCCACCAGGCGAGCCATTTGTTCAAGCGCAAAGGTATCTACCGGCTCCACTTCGCTCGGCGGCGGTGTCAGCAAATCCAGAGAAGGCAGCGGCGTCGTCGGTTTATGCAACGGACGGCTGTCGCCATTACGCATCAACAGCGGATGAAGCAGGGTATCCTGCTGCTGCGGCGCAACCGGTTGTTGCGGCTGCTGATATTGCTGCTGTGGCGCAACCGGTTGTTGCGGCTGCTGATATTGTGGCTGCGGCGCAACCGGCTGTTGTGGCTGCTGATACTGCGGCTGCGGCGGAACTGGTTGTTGCGGCTGCTGATATTGCTGCTGCGGTGCAACCGGTTGTTGCGGCTGCTGTACAGGTTCAACAATTGGCGTAAACAACGGTTCGTGTGGACCATCATCCAGCAACGCTTTCATTGGCGAAAATTCAAAATCATCCAGCGAGAACGGATTCGCCCCAGCCGGTTGTTCGCCGGAATAACGTTGTTGTTGAGTTTGCGCAAACTGACGAGCCAGTTCAGCCTCTGCCGCAGCATCTGCATCTTCTGCGTTTACGGGCACATCATGTTGATACTGTTCGCCATAGCGTTGCTGCTGTGTCTGGGCGAACTGACGTGCCAGTTCATCCTGCTGCATCGCATCGATTTCATCATCGTTGTACTGATCGCCAGAATCGTACTGATTGCGCTGGGCTTCACGGGCTTTTTCTTCCGCCGCACGCTGTGAGGGCAGCTTAATACCGTAAGACGCCAGTTCACGACGAGTTGGCACGCGGATACGTTTCGGTCGTGGCAACTGCGGACCAATCCCCTCTTTGACCTGAGGACGCGGTCCACCGCTATTTGCCAGACTGAAGACTGGCGCGGCAACGGTTGCGGCAGCCCCCGTCGCCAGTGTCGCTTTTTTCACGCCAGATGCCAGCGGGGAAACAGCGGCAGCGGCTTCTACTGGAGGTACTGCTGCAACAGAAGGCGCTTTCAACGAAGATTTGATCGGTTCTGGTTCTTTAACCGGTTCTGGAATCGGTTGATACCAGGCCGCAAGTTGTTCACGTTCACGGGCTCGCTTCTCTTCAACTTCTTCAAAGTAGTAAAGCGGCGGACGCGCGGGTTTTGTCTCTTCTACAACGGGTTCAGGCTCCACAACAGGCTGCTGTTCAACGGGTTGCGGCTGTTGGTACAACGGCTCCTGAGCGGCTGGCTGCTGATAAGTTTGCTCAGTCTGGTATGTAGACTGTGGAGCAAAAGTGGATTGCTGCTCTTCGGCTTGCCAGGCGTTACCTGCCACCGGTTGTTCTGGCGCAGGGGCATAATACGGCTGTTGCGCAGGTTGTTCAGCTGCAGGTGCATAATACGGCTGCTGCGGCTGTACTGGTTGTTGCAGCGGCTCATTATATTGCACTGCAGGCTGCGCATATTGTGACTGCTGTGGGTAACCTTCCGGTGCAGGAGCAATAACCGGCTCTCCCGTTTGTGGACCCGGTACAGGCTGCCAGGCTACTGTAGGTTGCGCAGGTGGAACATCAACAGAGGCAACAGGCGGCGTCTGAGTCACAGGTTCAACCGGCGCAGCCCAGCTTTGTGTCGCCGTGGTAGCAGCAGCTGCTACAGCGACAGGTTCGGTAATTGGCGCACCGTTTAATAATGGATCGTATTCGTCATATTCTGGCTGCGTTGCACGATTGCCCGAAAATAGGACGTCGTCCGGGTCGGCAGCCACACCGCGTGCAGTGTAGGTAATCTCTTCGTCATCATCCATCCGCTTACCGGAGAACAACGCAGCGTCTGTTTGCCGCCCCATCGGATTAATGAATTTTTCCGCCAACCGTTTACGACGCGCTAGCGCGCCGCGAAGAATACGGGCACGGCGTGATTCATGCTGTTTGCCGTGATTTTCATCTTCATACTCTTCGTCGTCTTCATACTCATCTTCATCGACCCAGGTATCATCGCGACGGGTACGATTACTGGCGAAGGTGAGAATGTTTAAAATCCAGCCGCCGAGTTTTTCAGCAATGGTCACCCATGACCAACCGGTGAACAACGTCAGGCCCGCTGCCCAAACGCAGAGCAGCGCAATAGTTCCCCCGCTACTGTGTAGCAGTGGTTGTAGCGTAGTGCTTAGTAAGCTGCCAATGACGCCACCGGAGGCAAAATACCAGATATCGTCAGCGTTGATTGCCGCCAGACCACAGGAGGTAAGGATGAGCGCCAAAACGCCAATGATGCGTAGCGAAACGGCAAAATAATCAATGTATTCGTCGCTGGACTGATGACGCCAGGCAAACCAACAACCGCCGACAATAATGACGGGAATGGTGTAAGCCATCACGCCAAAAATAAAGAACAGCGTATCTGCCAACCACGCACCGGGCATCCCACCTAAATTATGGATAGGTTCATGCCAGGCCGTTTGCGACCAGCTGGGGTCCGAAGGGTTAAAGCTTAGTAAGGCAGCCATCAACCAGACGGCAAACAGGACAATAAGGATCAGCAACGCCTCCAGAAGGCGGCGGCCGCTACTTAACTTTGTCAATGTGACTTCTTTGTCTTCAGTGTATTCCTGGCTCAAGAAAGGCTCTCCAGGTTACAGGCTTTTCCTGCCCGATGCTAAAACGGACAACAGTACCAGGTTACCCCAGTACTGTTGCTGTATGGATTAACAGGAGTGTAATCAAAATACGCCGATTTTGCACCTGTTCCGTGTTAGCGCGTCTTAATAACCAGACGATTACTCTGCTTGACTTCTTCCATAACAACGTATGTCCGTGTGTCATTGACGCCAGGCAGACGCAGCAGGGTTTCCCCCAGCAACTTACGGTAGGCTGACATATCCGGCACGCGTGTTTTCAACAGGTAGTCGAAATCACCGGATACTAAATGACACTCCTGAATTTCTTCAAGTTTTTGTACAGCGGTATTGAATTGTTCAAACACATCCGGTGCGCCACGATTCAGAGTAATCTCAACGAATACCAGAAGTGATGCATCCAGATAATGGGGGTTAAGCAGCGCCGTATAGCCCTGAATAAACCCTTGTCTTTCCAGCCGACGCACACGCTCAAGGCACGGCGTTGGGGAAAGTCCCACACGTTTAGAAAGCTCGACGTTAGAAATACGCCCATCCTTTTGCAACTCATTAAGAATGTTACGATCGATACGGTCGAGATCTTTGCCAGGGCGCTTCTTGCTATCTACCATTATTATTGTCTCTCTGTATTCCTTCCCTACTCCTGTCTGACCCTGAAACATCACTGTTCAGAGTCGCTACCCGTCACGATAGACCGAAATCATGAAGATTCACGGCGCGCAATGCCTGGGTCTACGGTGAGAAGACCGTTGCCTTGTGGCAGCTATCGACATCACGAATGGCGTCTGTCCACGCCATACGTAGATTTCACTAGCACGGTAAACATGGTATTTACATGCATGGTTATGCGCATATAAGAATACTGTTTTTTTTCTTCCTCGAATGTTTTCGCAAAACACCAGGGGATTGTCAAAGCAAAACATCGATTTTTAGTACAACATGCCAGATATTCATTAACAGGGGCGTTTATTCATCATTTAATCGGCTTATAAAGCGGGAAATTTAAGTAGCAGAGGTGATAATGACGGGAGAATTTGACCTGCTTATCGATGCTGCCGATTGCACAAATTGTTAACAAAATCGTCATACTCTTTTTTTACGTCTGTAAATTCCCTACAATCCTGCCCATTGTCTGCCAACAACTATGGGGATCTCATGGGCACGACCAAACACAGTAAACTGCTTATCCTGGGTTCAGGCCCGGCGGGATACACCGCTGCTGTCTACGCGGCGCGCGCCAACCTGCAACCTGTGCTGATTACCGGCATGGAAAAAGGCGGCCAACTGACCACCACCACGGAAGTGGAAAACTGGCCTGGCGATCCAAACGATCTGACCGGTCCGTTATTAATGGAGCGCATGCACGAACATGCCACCAAGTTTGAAACTGAGATCATTTTTGATCATATCAACAAGGTGGATCTGCAAAACCGTCCGTTCCGTCTGAATGGCGATAACGGCGAATACACTTGCGACGCGCTGATTATTGCCACCGGAGCTTCTGCACGCTATCTCGGCCTGCCCTCTGAAGAAGCCTTTAAAGGCCGTGGGGTTTCTGCTTGTGCAACCTGCGACGGTTTCTTCTATCGCAACCAGAAAGTTGCGGTCATCGGCGGCGGCAATACCGCGGTTGAAGAGGCGCTGTATCTGTCTAACATCGCTTCGGAAGTGCATCTGATTCACCGCCGTGACGGTTTCCGCGCGGAAAAAATCCTCATTAAGCGCCTGATGGATAAAGTGGAGAACGGCAACATCATTCTGCACACCAACCGTACGCTGGAAGAAGTGACCGGCGATCAAATGGGTGTCACTGGCGTTCGTCTGCGCGATACGCAAAACAGCGATAACATCGAGTCACTCGACGTTGCCGGTCTGTTTGTTGCTATCGGTCACAGCCCGAATACTGCGATTTTCGAAGGGCAGCTGGAACTGGAAAACGGCTACATCAAAGTACAGTCGGGTATTCATGGTAATGCCACCCAGACCAGCATTCCTGGCGTCTTTGCCGCAGGCGACGTGATGGATCACATTTATCGCCAGGCCATTACTTCGGCCGGTACAGGCTGCATGGCAGCACTTGATGCGGAACGCTACCTCGATGGTTTAGCTGACGCAAAATAATTTTACAAATCAGTAACAAAAGTAAAGAAGGCGACACCATGCGACTATGGGTCGCCTTTATTTTTTCCCCGTTGTAACATTGCTCTGCAAATAATTCTGATAACTCACCTGCTAAGCGTGCAATGAATAAATCTCGTCAAAAAGAGTTAACCCGCTGGTTAAAACAGCAAAGCGTCATCTCCCAACGTTGGCTGAATATTTCTCGTCTGCTGGGCTTTGTGAGCGGCATATTGATCATTGCCCAGGCCTGGTTCATGGCGCGAATTCTGCAACATATGATTATGGAGAATATTCCCCGTGAAGCCCTGCTGCTTCCCTTTACGTTACTGGTTCTGACCTTTGTACTGCGCGCATGGGTGGTCTGGTTACGCGAACGGGTGGGTTATCACGCCGGGCAGCATATCCGCTTTGCCATCCGCCGTCAGGTTCTCGACCGTCTGCAACAAGCAGGGCCAGCGTGGATTCAGGGTAAACCTGCGGGGAGCTGGGCGACGCTGGTACTCGAGCAAATTGACGATATGCATGATTACTATGCACGCTATCTGCCGCAAATGGCGCTGGCAGTGTCGGTGCCGTTGCTGATTGTGGTGGCAATCTTCCCCTCTAACTGGGCTGCGGCGCTCATTCTGCTGGGCACTGCACCGTTAATTCCGTTGTTTATGGCGCTGGTTGGAATGGGGGCTGCCGATGCTAACCGACGTAACTTTCTCGCTCTTGCTCGCTTAAGTGGGCATTTCCTCGATCGCCTGCGCGGCATGGAAACATTGCGTATTTTTGGTCGTGGTGAAGCTGAAATTGAAAGTATTCGTTCTGCTTCGGAAGATTTCCGCCAACGGACAATGGAAGTGCTACGGCTGGCGTTTTTATCCTCCGGCATTCTCGAATTTTTTACCTCGCTGTCAATTGCTCTGGTGGCGGTCTACTTTGGTTTTTCCTATCTCGGCGAGCTGGATTTTGGTCACTACGATACCGGTGTGACGCTGGCTGCGGGTTTTCTGGCCCTGATCCTTGCGCCAGAGTTTTTCCAGCCATTACGCGATCTCGGTACGTTTTATCATGCTAAAGCCCAGGCTGTTGGCGCAGCTGACAGTCTGAAAACGTTTATGGAAACCCCGCTCGCCCATCCGCAACGTGGTGAGGCGGAATTAGCATCGACCGATCCGGTGACCATTGAGGCCGAGGAGCTGTTTATCACGTCGCCGGAAGGTAAAACGCTGGCCGGACCGCTGAACTTTACTTTGCCAGCAGGCCAACGTGCGGTGTTGGTTGGTCGCAGCGGTTCAGGTAAAAGCTCACTGCTGAACGCGCTTTCTGGTTTTCTCTCATATCAGGGATCGCTACGAATCAACGGGATAGAATTACGCGATTTATCACCAGAATCATGGCGTAAACATCTCTCCTGGGTTGGGCAAAACCCACAATTACCGGCAGCAACATTGCGGGATAACGTACTACTGGCGCGACCTGATGCCAGCGAACAAGAATTACAAGCAGCGCTGGATAACGCCTGGGTCAGCGAGTTTCTACCGCTCCTCCCACAAGGCGTTGATACGCCTGTTGGCGACCAGGCTGCCCGCCTTTCCGTGGGGCAGGCGCAGCGCGTGGCGGTGGCCCGTGCGTTACTAAATCCCTGTTCGCTATTACTGTTGGATGAACCCGCTGCCAGCCTTGATGCTCACAGTGAACAGCGCATAATGGAGGCGCTGAATGCCGCCTCTCTGCGCCAGACAACGTTAATGGTCACCCACCAGTTAGAAGATCTTGCTGACTGGGATGTCATTTGGGTTATGCAGGATGGCCGGATTATTGAGCAAGGACGTTACGCGGAATTAAGTGTGGCTGGTGGCCCATTCGCCACATTACTGGCCCATCGTCAGGAGGAGATTTAAATGCGCGCTTTGCTACCCTATCTGGCACTGTATAAACGTCATAAATGGATGTTAAGTCTTGGTATTGTGCTGGCAATTGTGACGCTGCTCGCCAGTATCGGTCTGTTGACACTTTCCGGCTGGTTCCTCTCGGCCTCAGCGGTTGCGGGGGTTGCCGGACTGTACAGCTTCAACTATATGCTACCCGCTGCGGGCGTGCGTGGCGCAGCAATCACCCGTACTGCCGGGCGCTATTTTGAACGTCTGGTAAGTCACGACGCGACTTTCCGCGTGTTGCAGCATCTGCGCATTTACACCTTCAGCAAATTGCTGCCCCTCTCCCCTGCCGGACTGGCGCGCTATCGTCAGGGCGAATTGCTCAATCGCGTGGTGGCGGATGTTGATACGCTCGATCATCTTTACCTGCGCGTTATCTCGCCGCTGGTGGGCGCTTTTGTGGTGATTATGGTGGTGACAATCGGGTTAAGTTTCCTTGATTTCACCCTCGCCTTTACGCTGGGCGGCATTATGTTACTGACGCTTTTCCTGATGCCACCGCTGTTTTATCGTGCGGGAAAAAGCACCGGGCAAAATCTGACTCATCTTCGCGGACAGTATCGCCAACAACTGACGGCCTGGCTGCAAGGGCAAGCTGAGCTGACCATTTTTGGTGCCAGCGATCGTTATCGCACGCAACTAGAGAATACAGAAATTCAATGGCTGGAAGCGCAACGCCGTCAATCTGAACTGACCGCATTGTCGCAAGCGATAATGCTGCTCATTGGCGCGTTAGCGGTGATCCTGATGCTGTGGATGGCGTCTGGCGGCGTTGGCGGCAATGCTCAACCCGGCGCGTTAATTGCCCTGTTTGTCTTCTGCGCGTTAGCCGCGTTTGAAGCACTGGCACCAGTAACGGGTGCATTTCAGCATCTGGGGCAAGTCATTGCCTCTGCCGTACGTATCTCTGACTTAACGGATCAAAAACCGGAGGTCACCTTTCCTGATACCCAAACTCGTGTTGCCGATCGCGTTTCGCTGACGTTACGGGATGTTCAGTTCACTTATCCGGAGCAATCTCAACAGGCACTTAAAGGGATTTCTCTTCAGGTAAACGCCGGGGAACATATAGCGATTCTCGGGCGAACCGGATGCGGCAAATCAACACTGTTACAACTGCTGACCCGCGCATGGGACCCGCAACAGGGCGAGATTTTGCTTAACGATAGCCCCATAGCCAGCCTGAATGAAGCGGCTCTACGACAGACCATCAGCGTTGTTCCTCAGCGAGTGCATCTGTTTAGCGCCACGCTGCGTGATAATCTTTTACTCGCCTCGCCTGGCAGTAGTGATGAGGCTCTGTCGGAGATCTTGCGTCGCGTTGGCCTGGAAAAGCTGCTCGAGGATGCAGGTCTCAACAGTTGGTTAGGTGAAGGCGGACGCCAGCTCTCCGGTGGTGAACTGCGCCGTCTGGCTATCGCCCGTGCGCTGTTACATGATGCGCCACTGGTGTTGCTGGATGAACCTACCGAAGGCTTAGATGCCACAACCGAAAGCCAGATCCTTGAATTGCTTGCAGAAATGATGCGTGAGAAAACGGTGTTAATGGTCACCCATCGACTTCGCGGACTCTCTCGTTTCCAACAAATAATAGTGATGGACAACGGGCAAATTATTGAGCAAGGTACTCACGCAGAACTGCTTGCCAGACAGGGGCGTTATTACCAGTTCAAGCAGGGTTTGTAAGCTATTATTGAACGATCCGACTTGCGTGGAGTTTTGCGGTCATGCGCCTGGTTCAGCTTTCTCGCCATTCAATAGCCTTCCCTTCCCCGGAAGGCGCATTACGTGAGCCTAACGGCCTGCTGGCACTTGGGGGCGATCTTAGCCCTGCGCGCCTGTTAATGGCTTACCAGCGTGGTATTTTTCCGTGGTTTTCTCCAGGCGACCCCATCCTCTGGTGGTCGCCCGATCCCCGCGCGGTGCTATGGCCAGAATCACTGCATATCAGCCGTAGTATGAAGCGATTTCATAAACGCTCGCCCTATCGTGTCACGATGAATTACGCTTTTGGTCAGGTCATTGAAGGCTGTGCCAGCGATCGCGAAGAAGGAACCTGGATCACGCGTGGCGTGGTCGAAGCCTACCATCGCCTTCACGAACTCGGCCATGCCCACTCCATTGAAGTCTGGCGTGAAGATGAGCTTGTCGGCGGTATGTACGGCGTGGCCCAGGGAACGCTATTTTGTGGCGAGTCCATGTTCAGCCGGATGGAAAATGCGTCTAAAACGGCGCTTCTGGTATTCTGTGAGGAATTTATCGGTCATGGCGGTAAGCTTATCGACTGCCAGGTCCTTAACGATCACACAGCATCGCTTGGTGCCTGCGAAATTCCCCGCCGGGATTACCTTAATTATCTCAATCAAATGCGCCTCGGACGATTGCCGAATAATTTCTGGGTACCACGATGCTTGTTTTCACCACAAGAATGAATGTTTTCGGCACATTTCTCCCCAGAGTGTTATAATTGCGGTCGCAGAGTTGGTTACGCTCATTACCCCGCTGCCGATAAGGAATTTTTCGCGTCAGGTAACGCCCATCGTTTATCTCACCGCTCCCTTATACGTTGCGCTTTTGGTGCGGCTTAGCCGTGTGTTTTCGGAGTAATGTGCCGAACCTGTTTGTTGCGATTTAGCGCGCAAATCTTTACTTATTTACAGAACTTCGGCATTATCTTGCCGGTTCAAATTACGGTAGTGATACCCCAGAGGATTAGATGGCCAAAGAAGACAATATTGAAATGCAAGGTACCGTTCTTGAAACGTTGCCTAATACCATGTTCCGCGTAGAGTTAGAAAACGGTCACGTGGTTACTGCACACATCTCCGGTAAAATGCGCAAAAACTACATCCGCATCCTGACGGGCGACAAAGTGACTGTTGAACTGACCCCGTACGACCTGAGCAAAGGCCGCATTGTCTTCCGTAGTCGCTGATTGTTTTACCGCCTGATGGGCGAAGAGAAAGAACGAGTAAAAGGTCGGTTTAACCGGCCTTTTTATTTTGTGATATGTATGAAGTACTTTGGAAGTATAAGTCCGTAACTTGTCTCGATGTAGATATACTGCACAACTTGTTTACAGTATGAGCAAACAATAATTATCATTAAAATTCTTCTTGACCGTTTTACTCCAACTCCCTATAGTAGCGCCCCGTTGCCACCCATGAGGTTTGGTAGCAAAACAATTTGGTGAGGTGTCCGAGTGGCTGAAGGAGCACGCCTGGAAAGTGTGTATA
>ERZ791825.1486-NODE-1486-length-12500-cov-3.947047_pt1 | contig 12500 bp, 10 predicted proteins | sample MGYA00510298_ERZ791825 | MGnify/ENA primary metagenome ERZ791825 (study PRJEB30046, sample SAMN00792010) | human gut metagenome | study: EMG produced TPA metagenomics assembly of the A metagenome-wide association study of gut microbiota in type 2... | reverse complement strand
CTGTGCCGGGAAATTTAACAGACGGTCTTTCAACCCGACTTCCTCAAGCACTGTCGGCGCCGGAAGCGGATCTTTACAGATCTGCGCCGCAAGCTCTACATTTTCAAGTGCTGTCAGGTTCTGCACGAGGTTGTAAAACTGGAACACAAATCCGATGTCGAAACGCCGGTATGAGGTGAGCTGTTTTTTGTCATAGTTTGAGATTTCCTGTCCGTCTAAGAATACCTGTCCGCTGGTTAAGGTATCCATTCCTCCTAATATATTTAAAATCGTCGTTTTGCCGGCACCGGATGCACCGACGATGACGCAGAATTCTCCTTTTTCGATCTCAAAATTGACGTCATGGAGGGCGGTGATGTCGAGTTCGCCGGTGTGGTAGATTTTGCCGACGTTGGAAAATGTTACGAATGATGGCATTGGTGGTGTCCTCTCTTGTGGGGTGTAGAAACGATAAGGTTTTGTTGGCGGGCCTGCCTGCGGAACTTTACCGTTTCTGCATCTTTGTTGTTCGGTATTGTGTATTGTTGCTATAGCAAGTGTAGACCGTCAGGGATTATTTTGCAAATAAAATGTTTCTAAAAAATCCGGCAGTTCCTTCGATACATCATCCGCAAATCCGCTGACGATCATGGAGCGCGCCTCAGACCATTTTCCGCGCATCTTCGTTTTCGGGCGCACATAAGTCTCAATATGGTCCATGTCCAGCCCGTCGATCGGCGGTCCCCAGTCCGGGATCTGCATCTGTCTGTAAATCTGCAGTGATTTCATCCGGAACTCACGCATCCACACCGGATCATCCTTTTCGTCCGAGATTTTTTGCACAATGTCCTCGGTCAGCCCTGCCTGCATAAAAAGAACGCCAAAAGCCATCCCTGACCTTTCGCGTTCTTTCCATGAGATAGAGGAGAAAATAAACTATAATGTGCGTAAATTCCTTATTTTACATTAAATGCACCCATTCCCGGATACACTGCTACATTTCCAAGTTCTTCCTCTATGCGGAGAAGCTGGTTGTATTTTGCAACACGCTCAGTTCTGCTCGGTGCACCGGTCTTGATCTGGCAGGTATTTAATGCCACTGCAAGATCTGCAATCGTGGTGTCTTCCGTCTCGCCGGAACGGTGGGAAGAAATTGCCGTATAACCTGCTTTGTGAGCCATCTTGATTGCCTCTAAAGTCTCGGATACGGAACCAATCTGATTTAACTTGATCAGAATGGCATTGCCGCAGCCGTTGTCGATACCTTTTTTCAGGCGCTCCGTATTGGTTACAAACAAATCGTCTCCGACAAGCTGTACCTTATCACCAAGTTCTTTGGTCAGAAGTTTCCAGCCTTCCCAGTCTTCCTCGTCAAGTGCATCCTCGATGGAAATGATCGGGTATTTTTCAACCAGTTTCTTCCAGTGTTCGATCAGCTCTGCGGAAGTAAACTCGGTGCCTGCCTTCGGAAGTTTGTAGAATCCTTTTCCTTTTTCGCTCTTCCACTCAGAGGAAGCTGCATCCATGGCGATCCGGAAATCTCTGCCCGGCTCATATCCTGCGTTTTTCACAGCATCTAATATGTACTGGATTGCTTCTTCATCGGATGCAAGATCCGGTGCAAAACCACCCTCATCACCAACAGAGGTTGCAAGTCCCTTGCTCTTTAACAGAGCTGCAAGCGCATGGAACACCTCTGCACACCAGCGGAGTGCCTCTTTAAAACTCGGTGCACCGACCGGCATGATCATGAACTCCTGCACATCTACTGTGTTTGCCGCATGAGCACCACCATTTAAAATATTCATCATCGGAACCGGCAGACGGTTGCCCAAGATGCCGCCTAAGAAACGGTAAAGCGGAATATCCAGTGAGATGGAAGCTGCGCGTGCCACTGCAATCGACACTGCTAAGATCGCATTTGCTCCCAGTTTTGATTTATCCTTTGTTCCGTCCGCTGCGATCATCGCTGCATCCACTGCATAAATGTCGCTGGCATCCATTCCGACGATCGCATCGTTGATCATTGTATTAATATTTTCAACTGCCTTGGTAACACCTTTGCCAAGATATCTTGACTTATCGCCGTCGCGAAGCTCTAATGCCTCAAATTCTCCGGTCGACGCACCGCTTGGTGCCATTCCCCTTCCAATGGTACCGTCCACTAAATATACTTCAGCTTCCACGGTAGGATTACCTCTGGAGTCTAAAATCTCCCTTCCAATTACTTTTTCAATCTCTAAATAATTCATTCCCGCTGTCTCCTTTTTCTTCGTTTGCAGACAATCCCACCGGAGCAGGAAAGGTAGCAACTTTCCGGTTCCGGAGTCTGCATGATTTACACTATTGTTAGTTTTGTCTAACTATCGTTCAGTATACCGAACATCAATTAAAAAAACAAGAAGAAAAATTGAGACTCTTTCTCACTTTCTCTTCTTGTTTTCTCTGATGATTCAACTTTCCCCACTTCATCAGCTTCCCTTAATTTTAAATCTTGCCGCACAATCTCCCTGTTTTCTGTTACAGATCTCCGCGATCACTTTTACCCAATCATCCGGATAAACCGCAAGCAGTTCTTCGTGCTGCAGATCCAGTTCATGCAGGATCGGTCCTGCAAAATGTTTTTTGTAACGCGCACGATATTTTTCACCCATTTTAAGGGCATATAAAATATGTATCTGCGTTCCGGACGGGTCGATCTGATCCGGCAGCGGTGTAATGAGGTCTGAGTAAAACTGATTTTCGACGCTTCTTTTTGTAATATGGCTCATATCGACATCCGGCGTCTTTATCATATCCATAAACGCTCTGATATAGCCATTGTCCTCCGCCAGCATCTTGTCCATTTTCTTTTTCATGAAAGGAATTTTCATCTCACCATTCGCGATAAACGGATAAAAAACCGGCATCATCAGTTTCGTCATCAGCTTTGCCAAAAACTTTCCCGACTGGTCTAAATCGGAACCACCTAAAATACCATACTCCATGTGGATATTTCCGCGTGCTGCAAGCAGTCCGACAAAAGAACCGCCCAGTGAACAGCCATATGCGGCACAGATATGTCCGCCAAATTCTTTCTTTATATACTGTTCAATTTTTTCCGTTTCCTCCGTCATCGTCGGAAACTCTGTCTGTTCCGTCTCATCAAACCCGTCATAGGAAACGCATGCCACCCTAAAATATTCTTCCAACGGCTCTATTACTTTTCCAAAATTGCCCTTCCAGTGACAACAGGTCCCGGGGAAAAGAAAAATAACCGGTTTTTCTTTCTCACCAAAACAATATACTTTCATAGGATTCCACCTTCTTTAAAATGCTTCTCATTTGTTAGTTACTTCTAACTATTTTTATGATAGCACTTGTATCGGGTGGTGTAAAGTCATTCTGTTTTGGAGTGATTCTTCTGTAACCTCACAGTTACTGTTCACACATACTGTGTGAGCAGTAACGATTACAGCCTATTTTAAATGCATCTTCGATGCATGGGGCTGTAATCTGGCATGATATAGTCTTTGGCGCACAGCTTGACAGCAAGTGTCAAGCTTGCGAGTGAACAGTAACACCTCACATACTTTAGTTTCTGGCTCACAGCCTGACAACAGGTGTCAAGCTTGCGAATAATCCGTAACCCACGAATCGCACAGTGACCGTACCCAGATCTTAGGCATGCCTTCCACGCACTCCGGCAGAATAGCCGTAATCTCATAAGGTTCCTTTCCGGTCAGATGCATAAAATTATCCGACCAGACCAGATCCACATCGCTCTCCACCGAGACAAAAAATGCCGGAACATCTGATTTTAACTGCAGTGTCAACAGATTTCCCTCTCTTTTTGCATCGAACGTGATCTCTGCTTTTTCGATCTGCATATGTTTATACGGTTTTGGCATTTCCACCTGGCGGCTCACAGTTCCATCAGAATGTGTAAATACCGCCTCCACAAAGACCTCGCTTTCTCTGCCCTCTATCACTTCTTTCAAAGATACCGGTTCCATGGCTTCCACGGACAATGGTGCACACTCTGTGCGCTGTGAAGTTTCAAACAGCACTTCCCCACGCATATTTTTCACAAAAACCGTGACATCAGACGACACCTCCTGCATCGTCTCATTTTGCAGATAAGGCGTATAAACAGCATCCGCAGATACCTTTAAACTGCCGAGCACATCCGCATAAAAATGTCTCGAAAAATACTGCAGCGCTTTCCATCTTCCAAAGTAATCGATACTTGCCCAGGATGCGACCGGCCAGTTATCGTTCAACTGCCAGTAAATTGCACCCATGCAGCGTCCCCTGTTTCTGCGCCAGTGCTCCACACCGCTCTTGATTGCGATCGCCTGCAGCACCTGGCTGATATAGATCAGACTCTCAAAATCTTTTGGATATAAAAAGTTCTCCGCAATGTAATGCAGGATCTTCGCATTTGCAGAACCGTTTTTCTGATGACTTTCCATAACTTCTGAAAAGATATTGCGATCCTTAGGCAGGGTAAATGTGTCGATCGTCTTTTTGCATGGAAACGACTGGAATCCAAATTCCGAACAGAATCTGAAATAGTAATTTTCATAGTCGGAAAACGGCTTTTCTCCATGCCATACATCCCAGTAATGACGATCCCCGACATCATCACTGTCCGGGTCTTTAAAATTACCGCCGGATGACGGAGACGACGGCCAGTAAAACGTCACATCATCCTCGCTCTTTAAGGCTTCCGGGATCAGTTTTTCAAACATGGTCAGGTAATCCTGTTTTAACGTATCCGAATGATCATTAAAACCGCCCCAGTGGTCCCATGCTGATTCCATCTCATTGTTACCGCACCAGAGTCCAAGACTTGCATGATGTCTCAACCTTCCCGCATTATCCTTCGTTTCTTCTATAATGCTCTCCCGCAGTTTCTCCGTCAGCTCATAGACATTGCAGGCATACATAAAATCCTGCCATACGATCAGACCATGTTCATCACAGTAATCATAGAAAACATCCGCCGGATAATAACCGCCGCCCCAGATGCGGATGCAGTTAAAATGACATGCCACTGCCGTATCTAACAACTCATAAATGCGCTCCGGAGTAATTTTTGAATAAATACAGTCTTCCGGAATATAGTCTGCACCTTTTGCAAAAATCTTTACCCCATTGATGCAAAAAGCAAATTCCTCGCCCCATGCATCCTTTTCCTGGCTGACCGTCAATGTTCGCAGACCAATGCGCAGTTCTTTTGCATCCAGAAATTCTCCGCCCAGAAAAAGTTCCGCACGCACTGTATACAGCGGCTGTGCACCGTATCCGTTCGGCCACCAGAGTTTCGGATCTTCAACCAGACATTTTCCATCCGAAAAAGAAATCTGTTTTCCATCCGGTGTCTGCAGCGTGATTTTTACCTCAAGATTATCTGCATTCTCTGCCAGTGTCGAATCATTGTTTCCCACACTTTCTTTCAATATCCGGGCATTACTTTCCGCACTCTGTGGCAATACCAGATACTCAGCTTCCGCAATTTCACCGTCCTGTGCCTTTTCCGGCAACATCACTTTTGTTTCTGCCGACAGAAAAACTTTTCCATCTATGTGTTCCTGTCTGATATGCAGATCAGACAGTTCTGCCTTCTCATAGCTGTCAATAAAAATATCACGCCAGATCCCCATATCCGGTAACTGTGGACCCCAGTCCCAGCCAAACATGGAATGTGCTTTCCGGATATACTGATTTCCTTCCATCGCACCGCATGCCGTGTAATGAATCTCTTTTCCCGCTGCCGGCACATGTTCGTTTACATATGCGATTGCAGAATGGATTTTCACTGTGATATTGTTTGTCCCGTTTTTCAGGACATTTGTGCACAGAATCCGATAACGAAGGTGCATGTTATCCACATGCTTTATCAGCATGCCGTTGATAAAAATATCTGCCACCGTGTCGATTCCGTCACAGCAGAGTGCATACACTCTTCCCTCTTCTTTTTTCAGTTCAAATTCCCTTGAAAAAATAAAATCATTTTTCAGCAGCTCTCTTGTCGGGTACTCATTCATCCGGTAAAATGGATCTTCAAGTAAACCGTGTTCTGTCAGTCCGGAAAGTACCGAACCCGGAATCTCCACCGGGCAGAGCAGTGTTTCATCCGCTTTTTTTAACTGCCAGGTACCATTTAAATAAAATTTTTCATGTTGTGCCATAAATATTCTCCATTCCTGCATTTTTATTCATCATAATAAAATGATCTGTCAAACATACATTCCATTATTTGTATCTCAAATTCCTGTATGCCATAGAAGCTGTTTGTTCTGCTTACCTGTTGTATTATAACAAGGATCTTCTATAATTTCCAAATAAATCCGATCAAAAAAATTAGGGAAGCCCATCCGACCTCCCTAACTTATTTCTCATATAAAATGTTTGATTTCTATTTCCTGTTTTTCGATCAATAATTACTTATTTGTCTTCAGTTTATATGTTTTTCCGAATTCGCCATAATATTTTTTAGAACCTGATTTCACAAATCCACGAACGCGGAACTTATACGTTGTCCCCTTCTTTAACTGTATAATGTTTGCAGATGAAAAATCAGATGCTACCGTCTTTACTTTATTCGGGAGTACAATAACAGTTATATTGCTGGTTACACCTTGTGATTTTACGGAAATCTTACAGCTTCCCGGCGCTACTGCAACGATTTTTCCTTTTGATGAAACCTTTGCAACCGATGTTTTTGTTGACTTATATGTCAACATTTCGCAATTTGACACCTCTATCAGAATCACTTAAAATGAAATCCAGAGACTTATTAATTCATAACAATAGATTGCCCGCGGAGCGTACATTCTATTATTTTACTAAACGATAAGGGGTTTTTTATTATGGTAGATATTCCAATGAGATCCTCTGCTCCCGTCACCAGACAGACCGTTCTTTCCATCAACGAACGCAAAGTTGAGGGGGCAAAAACAACACGAACCATCACTTCGATCAACCACACGTCATCTCAGGCAGTATCAAACGCATCCACACCGGCGTCAAAACCTTTACCTCCACTGGTACATATGGTGCAAAAAGGTCAGAAAACACCGCTGGAGAATTCCGGGAAGCTCACTTCCATAAAGGCATGTCTTGGATGGAATGTCAAAAATCCTGCCTGTGATGTGGATGTATCCGCATTTTTGCTCGGCTCATCCGGTAAAGTGATCGGTGATTCCTGGTTTGTCTTTTACGGGCAGACCGAAAGCCCGGATCACAGCACGGTTTTCCACGCTGACGGCGGCGCAGACCGCGAGATCATTTCCGTGGATTTTACCAGATTAGATCCATCCGTTGCCAGAATCGTATTTGTGCTGACGATCAATGAAGCATTTGAAAAAAATCTGAATTTCGGAATGCTTGAGGATGCGTATATCCGTATTATGGATCCTGCCGGCACCGAGCTGGTCAGCTTTAAAATGGATGAATACTATACGAACGTGACATCCATGATGATCGGTGAACTGTATCTGCATAACGGCGCATGGAAATTTAATGCCATCGGAAACGGCGTGGCAAAAGATCTCGCAGGACTGTGCAGTTTGTACGGCGTTCAGGTTATTTAAACAAAGGATTATATTTTGGAGGAAATTTGTTATGTTAACATTTGAAACAGTAAACGAACTTACTTTAAAGGTTACCTGCACTGGCAGTGATGTACTCTTTACAAAAGCAGGTGCATTTATCGCCGGAGAAAATGCCGGTGGAAAGAATTACAAATTTGAAAAAGTCTTGCTTGGACCGCAGAATAATATCGGGCAGGCTCTGCTTGGTCAGCTTGCACGAAGAGTGACCGGAGAAAATCTCCCACTTATGAAGGTAACTTTAAATGGTGATTCTGTTACATATTACGCAAATTATGGTCAGCATGTTGTGGTCTATCACTTAGAGCAGGGGGAAACTATCTCAGTGGAATCCGAAAATATTCTCGCTTTCTCCCAGGATTGTGATTACAGTGTCCGTTTTATCGGTGTCGGTGTGCTTTCCCAGAAAGGTCTTGCAACTTCCACTCTGATTGCACGTGGAAAAGATGCATATGTTGCTGTGCTTTGTGACGGCAACCCGATCGTTTTAAGCAATGTGATGTCTCAGGATACGATCTCTGTTGATCCGGACGCTGTTGTATGCTGGGTTGGAAATGGACATTGTGATCCGCAGGTGACGGCTGATATTTCGTGGAAAACGTTTATCGGACAGGCTTCCGGGGAGTCTTACCAGTTTGAGTGGCATGGGAATTGTCCGGTTACAGTGATTATTCAGCCTTCGGAGAGGAAGGGCGGAATCAGTGTGAGTATGGATTAGTGGCTGGCACTTTACCTCACATACCAAAAACGGAGTCTGTTGCAAGTGGTATTATCCTGTATGAATAATACCTGCTGCAACAGACTCCGTTTTTATTTTTAGAACTTTTTCTAATAGGGCATCGGAAAATATTTTTTTAGATGTCATTTCATCTATTTTTTTCCGGGCTCCGGATGTTTTCGGGATTTCATATTTTTGTATGAATCCCGATGGGACAAGTCCGCGGTCGGCGGTCGATAGCATGGGGATATCAAAGGTGCTGTCTCCGGCTGCAATTACGAACTCTGGTTTTAGTTTTTCTCTGAGTCGGTCTACTGCCATTCCTTTATTCAGGGTTTGCGGTACTACATATACTTTTTCACCGTTGGAAAATACATCTACATATTTTGTATCGAGAGATGTTTTTAAATCATTTACAACTGTTTCGGGATCATTGCATTTTGTAAAGATAAACAGCTTTTCAATGTATCGGAGTTCAAATTTTCTGCGTGGTTCCCGCTCTAACAGTTCCATGGCAAGGTTCATTTCTTCCCTGCTATCCGACACCAGATGCAGGGAGTCCTGATACCATGCTTCATCCGGCACACCATTTATCAGAAGAACACCACCGTTGCAGACCAATGCATATGGAAATGGTCCGATTCCCAGATCAATGCGCTGATATTGTTCCAACGTCCTAGTGGTCGTTGGAACAATGAGCATTTCATTTTTTACGAGCTGCAGGAGATGATATGTTTCCTCTGTGATGTAAGATATTTCTCTTCCCTGATAGAGTTCCACATTTCGCTTCCGCGGCCCGATGTCATGTTTATAGGAATAGATGAGTGTATTATCCAAATCGGTATGAAAGGCGATCATTTTTTCGAAACAATGGCTTTTCTTACCATATCAACCGGGATAATGAGCACTGCTAACAGCATGGAAACAAATAATGCTTTTGCATTCAATGTCGTTGTGCTGAATACCTGACCACCAATCTCAATGATGATGGTCTGAAGTATAAAGATCACACCCATAACAATGATAAAATTCTTGTTCTCTTCAATGTGTTCAAATACATTAAATCTCTCAGATCTGGTATTTAAGCTGTTAAAAATGATTGAATAAATGAAAAAAGCAAACATAAATGTTTTTTCATATAATTCCGGATCCGCGCAGCCTGCCGGTGTTACAAAATCTGTAATCCCACCAATGTTTTCCAGGATCAGGATGGAGCCAAGTGTGATAAATACAGAGCTTGTTCCGATTGCAGATTTAATATAAGTTGTTAAAATGTTATCTTTTCTGAGTGCCGGTTTTTCATTCATGTATCGGTCGAGAATCGGCTCTCCGCCAAATGCCATGGCTGCCAAAGTATCCATGATCAGATTGATCCATAAAATCTGGACAATGGAGAATGGCTCGGTCCATCCCAGGATCGGCGCAATAATGTTCATCAACAGGGTACTGATATTGACGGTCAGCTGGAAGATTAAGAATTTACCAACTGATTTTGACATTGTTCTACTGTTCAATACGCAGTCCTTAATGGAAGTCAAACTGTTATTTAAGATGACAACGTCACCTGCCTCCTGTGCAACTGCTGTACCGTCTCCCATGGCAAATCCGATATCTGCCTGTTTTAATGCCGGTGCATCATTAACACCGTCTCCGGTCATACCGCAGACATTATCAAGCTGCTGTGAAATAGAAACAAGTCTCTTTTTATCAAGCGGTTTTGCCCTGCTCACCACGCGGAGATTCGGAAGTTTTTTCTTTAACTCTTCATCTGACATCTGCTCTAACTCTTCATGTGTGAGAACAACATCGTTCTGCTCGTCTTTTAAGATACCAGCTTCCTTTGCGATGGCAACTGCTGTTTCCTCCGCATCACCGGTTACCATGACAACCTGGATACCGGCATTGTTTAAAATCTCAACGGTCTCAACCGCATCGGTTCTTACGTTATCTCTTAAGCAGAGCACTGCCATCAGAACTGTTTTTCCATCTGCGATTTTGGCAACAGAAAGCAATTTCATCGTTCTCTTTGCCTGAGCGAGCATCTGATCTTCCACAGCTTTTTTATCTGCTGCAGTAAATTCTTTTTCTTCACCGGATGGAAGCATATAATGTGTTACTTTATCAATGATGTTTTCGGTTGCACCTTTCCAGTAAACCAGTCCGTTTTTCAATGTAACGGTAGCGCATTTCTTTTCCGAATCAAATCCGCTGATGTCAGCGACTTTATCCGGATCGTTTTTCGAATCATCATAACCATGCTCTAGGGCATATCCCAAAAGGGCTCTGTCCATGTTATTACTTCCGATTGGTTTACCCTCGGATACTTTTGCAAGATTGTTTAATGTAATCGCCTCGATAAATTCCTGATTCGGAATGTTCTCTGCGATCTTACCGTCACCGGTGATAAATTCTACCAAAGATAAGTTACCCTGTGTGATCGTTCCTGTTTTATCACTGAATAAAACATTCATATACGCAGAATCGGAAAATGCTGCCTTGTGGCTGACAAGAATATTTTTCTTGTACATGGACTCTGTGTTCATGGACTGCACCAGACTGTTCATCATCGGAAGACCTTCCGGCACTGCCATGATAACGATAGATGCCATCAACATAACTGCCTCTGCAACCAAAAGCAGAACATAAACAACTGTGATTGGTTCATCCGTACGGATCAGGTTCAGTACAACATCTAATACGCCTGCAATGGCAGCCGCGGACACACCAAGTTTACCGATACCGGCAGCTACCACTTCCAGTTTCAGGCTTGAAGTATCTTTTCTCTCGTCCTCTTCATTATCATCCGTCAGAGCCTTGTTGATCTTTCCAAGTTCGGATGCATCACCGATGACGGTTGCAACCATATACCCTTCACCGGAGGTCACTACTGATCCCATAAATACTTTATTTGCAGATGCATAATCTGTAGATTCCGCTTCATCAAGATTATCAGCAGCCGTTTTATTCTCATCTCTTGACTCACCGTTTAATGCAGCCTGTGAAACTTTGATGTGTCCTTCAAATAACACACCGTCGGTCGGTACCTTATCACCAGCCTGAACGAGGATCGTATCACCTTTTACAATCTCACTGGTAAGGATATTGACCAGTTTTCCATTTCTCATGACTTTTGCATAAGTCTTGTTGTATTCTTCCTGTAATGCCTCACTTCTGGAACTGTTGCGGTACTCGGATAATGTACTGAATCCGGTTGCCAGTGCGATTGCTAAAACAATACTTATGATCTCAACAACATCATTTTCTCCCGCTAATGCCGGTACAAATACACCGATAACGGAAATAACGATTTTCATGACCAGTGCTGCACATAATACTTTGATCCAAATGTCATCAAATGCTCCGATGAACATTGACCACAGTGATTCTGTCTCTTTTTTTGCAAGAGCATTTGTTCCAAAATCCTGTTTGCTCTTGTTTACCTGTGAGTCTGACAGACCTCTCATCAGCTCTTCTTTATTTATGTTACTCATTTTGGGTAATTAACCTCCTCTAAAGTATCAAGTCTATTTATACAAATCTTCTGCTCAGTTCGCCAAGTCCAGGGTCATTTGTCCCCTGACCAACAGCACTGAACTTCCATTCTCCGTTATGTCTGTACACTTCTCCAAATATCATTGCCGTCATGCCGGAATAATTTTCAGTCAGGTTGTACTTGCACATTTCATTATTGTTTCTTGCATCAACTAAACGGATGAATGCATTCTCAATCATGCCAAAATGCTGATGTCTCTGAACCGCCTGATAAATATTTACAACGATTACGATTTTGTCGTACTCCTGTGGTACTTTTGCAAGGTCGATCACGATCTGCTCGTCATCTCCATCACCGGCTCCTGTCAGGTTGTCTCCCTGATGATTTACGGTACCTGATTTATGGTGCAAATTACCAAAATAAACGATGTCTGATTTATCTACCAGTTTTCCATTCTTTAACATCAGTGCAGATGCATCACAGTCGATCGGCTGCTGCTTTGATCCGCCCCCGAATAAAGCACTTAAAAATCCACCTCCGGATGAAGACTGCTGCACTTCATCCCATCCAAGACCGACAATAATCTTTGACAATCCTGCGTTATCTTTTGACAGACTGACCTTCTGTCCTTTCTGTAAACTAATTGACATTATAATCCTCCTTGTTTTGCGGAGCAAAATGCGAACCCTCTGGTGAGCAGAGGATTTTACTC
>ERZ791825.1479-NODE-1479-length-12564-cov-5.169718_pt1 | contig 12564 bp, 10 predicted proteins | sample MGYA00510298_ERZ791825 | MGnify/ENA primary metagenome ERZ791825 (study PRJEB30046, sample SAMN00792010) | human gut metagenome | study: EMG produced TPA metagenomics assembly of the A metagenome-wide association study of gut microbiota in type 2... | reverse complement strand
AGCTTTAATAGAATACCAAATCCGACAGCGAATGTCAAGCACTTTTTTTATTTATTTTTGTGCCACACAATGCCTGTATTATAATAGTATACCTGCCTTTCTCCGTCGCGTGCCCTGTAAGCCGCATCTAACCTTGACATTCCCCCCAATTTAGTGTATAATTTCGCTCTTGTGGGAACTTTTTTTACAAGGAGAACGGTTTATGAAAAAAGTTGGTTCACTGATCAGACAGCTGCTGCCACGGCGTGATATGCCGCTGCGCCAAAACACAAGGGCGCAAAAGCTGCTACTGCTGCTACTGACACCGCTTACCGCGTTTTGGCTGATGCAGCTTGTGCTCGGCTCTCCGCCGTGGAATATGAGCGCAGGCGTGGCGCTGGCTAACTGGCTATGCCTCAGCGCACTCTACTGGATCGGCTGTGCGGTTATCGGCTATCCGGCGGTCTGCTGCGTGCTACTGCACATTCTGGCCGGTATGTGGGGCGCTGCGAACTACTTCGTTTCTGTCTTCCGCGGCACACCTATTCTGCCGTGGGACTTTAAGGCGCTCGGTACCGCTGTGGCCGTTGCAGGCAGTTACAGCCTGTCTATGACCTGGCAAATTGCCATCTGCATTATGCTGGTTGCACTGCTTGCGTGGGCGCTGCGCCCTTATTATAAGATGGGGCATTTTCGGCCGCACAAAGGCGATCTGCTGCGCCGCGGTTCCGTGCTGATTGCCGGTCTGCTGTGTCTCATCCCGATCGCCCACCCGCAAATACTGAGCATGTTCGGCGTAGAGACCGACGTGTGGGATCAGCTCGGTGCCTACCAGACCGGCGGTGCCGCTGCAGAATTTCTGCGAAACACCGAATTTATGGAAGTGGAAAAACCGGATGATACCACGCCGGAACGCGTCAACGCTATTGTGAATGGTGCAGAGGATGACCCGACACCGAATGTCGGCGTTGATCACCCGAATATTGTTGCTATTATGAATGAGTCATGGGCGGACTTTGAGGACTTCGGCAATCTGACACTCACAGAAAGCCCAATGAATTACATCAACAGCGTGTCGAACGCGATCCACGGCCACGCCTACACCTCGGTATTCGGCGCGGGCACAAGCACGAGCGAGTTCGAGTTTCTGACCGGTAATTCGATGAACTTCCTGCCATCGGGCAGTATCCCGTATCAGCAGTACATTCTCGGTCCGACGGATTCACTGGCTACGCTGCTCAAGGGCTACGGCTACGAGACGCGTGCGTTTCATCCGGGTGAGCGAACCTCGTGGCAGCGTAATATCGCGTATCCGCGTCTGGGCTTCGACTCATTCAAGTGCGGCGAGGACATGGACGTACCGCAGACCGAGGAGCATGGCTACGTCAGCGACGATTCCGACTTCGAGCAGATTATTTGGGAGTTTGAGCATAAGGACGAAAGCACACCGCTGTTTCTGTTCAATGTGACGATTCAGAACCACGGCAGCTACACGGTTGAGGATTACCCCGCCGAGGTGCAGGTCGCCGATGAGCCGGGCGTGTACCCCAAGGCAGAGCAGTATCTGACGCTCGCCAATAAGACCGACGAGGCCTTCAAAAAGCTGATCGACTACTTCTCGGCACAGACTGAGCCGACCATTCTCGTTATGTTCGGCGATCATCAGCCGTCTGTCGAGCAGGAATTTCTCGATAAGGCTTACGGCGTCACCCAGGACGAAATGACCATGGCGCAGTATATGGATAAGTTTAAGGTGCCGTTCATCATCTGGGCCAATTACCCGCTGACCGGCGATTCGACAAAGATCACCAGCCTGAACTTTCTCGCGCAGTATGTGCTGCGCAACACAGGCATTGAAACCAGTGCCTACGGAAAATACCTGTGGAATCTGCAGAAAACCATTCCGGCGATGACCTTTGCCGGCTATTTCGATAGTGAAGGCAACGCATACAGCCATCTGGATACCACAAAATTTACCCCGCTGATTGAAGATTACGAGCGCGTACAATATAACAACCTGTTCGGCGGCGACGAACGCCAGGCAGAACTGTTTGCCTCTCCAGCAAGTACAACTTCAAGCGACGCCGCAAACGCAACCAGTGGCAATTAAACAGAAGCGACTGCTATTGAACAGCACCCCATTTGTTAGACAGTATGATACACTATCTAACAGATGGGGTGATTTATTATGTCAAGAGAAAAACCGAACAAACGATACACGCCGGAGTTTAAGAAGCTGGTCGTGGAAACCATGATGGAAGAAAAGTTGAGTACTGTGAAACAGCGAGACGATTTGAAGTACGCAGTGACACGCAGGTCAGAAACTGGGAGCGAATCTATCTGGAAGTAGGGTCTGAGGCATTGGCCGTCGAACGGCGCGGCCGCGGCAGCAGCGACAGACCAAGGAAGCTGCCCAAAGAGGGCGAAGAAGATCTGCTGGCAGAAGTTCAGCGGCTGCGTGCGGAGAATGAATACCTAAAAAACTTGCAAGCCTTGGTTTTAGAAGACGAACGACGCCAGCACAAAAAGCGCTGGTAGTTCAGAAACTAAGGCAAAAATATTCTCTCAATCTTCTGCTTTCAATCGCTCAACTGCCCCGTGCAACGTTCTATTATCACTCGAAACAAATGCAGAAAACAGACAAATATACATCTGTTAAGGAAGAAATCACAACGATTTACCACGAAAACAAGGGCAGATACGGCTACCGGCGGATTACAACAGTGCTGCGCAGCCGAGGATTCCTTGTGAATTATAAAACCGTACAGCGACTTATGAAGGAGTTAGGGCTGATTTGCCGCGTCCGAATGAAGAAATACCGTTCTTACAAGGGAAATGTGGGTAAAATTGCACCAAATCTGTTAAATCGGGATTTTCATGCAGACAAGCCGAATCAGAAGTGGGTCGCGGATGTGACGGAGTTTAGCCTGTTCTGGGAGACACTCTACCTGTCATCCATCCTCGATCTGAACAGCGGCGATCTGGTCAGCTACACGATTTCAGACCGCCCGGTACTGAGCATGGTAACGACTATGTTGGACAAGGCGTTTGCAAAGATTCCTGATGGTACAGACCTCATTCTCCATTCCGACTAGGGTTGGCAGTATCAGCGCATGCTCCGGGAGAAAGGCATCCGGCAGAGCATGAGCCGCAAAGGAAACTGTCTGGATAATGCTGTGATTGAAAACTTCTTTGGAATACTCAAAAGTGAGCTATTGTATCTGCAGGAATTTCAGTCCATGAAGCACTTCAAACAGGAACTCATTGAGTATCTGGACTACTATAACAACCGCAGAATCAAGGCAAAGCTAAAGGGCCTGCCGCCTGCAATTCACAGACAACAAGCCCTTTCGGCTGCTTGAACAATTTTTACTTCAAAATATTGTCTAACTTTTTGGGGGCACTTCATGCATTCCCGACTGCTTATTTCGACTTTTTTCTTTTTGCCGCCGTCTGTGCACGCAGATACTGCTGCGCCCACTCGAAGAAAAACAGTACATTCCGGAATCCCTTAATTGACAAGAGACCGCGCTTCAAGTTTTCGTTTGAAGCGCGGTCTCTTTGTTTATCATGATGAAATTTATAGTGATTTTTTCTTGTTTCGCGCTCAAAAGCGTGGTATACTAAAAAAATTACGCTTCTTACCCCAAGAAGCAATCCCCAAAGCAAAAGGTTTATGATCCTTTGCTTTGGGGATTGTTCTGTCCCCCGCTTATGCGGGGATAATTTGCCGATTTTCAAATCTAAGCGCTTACATCAAATTAGGGTGACCCCCGCAAATGCGGGGAAGAATTGTAAGACACTTTGCGTGTCTTCCATTCCTTTTTCGAGAGTTACTCATATTTTTAAGTAATACCCAAATCGGCGTCTATCAAGCGTTTTGACGGCGATATCGGCACATTCCTCAGCTGACAATTCTGTCAGCTCTGCAATTTCTTGAAAGGACAAACCGTCATAACGAGCCTGCAAAATAACATATTCAAGCTCAACCCATTCAAGAGCTTCCTTCCAAGGCACGCCAGGTTTATAGGGCTCCTTAGGCACCTTTGGACGACAGTTGTAACACACACCATCCCGTGCAGGAGTACGTCTTTTCCCACAGATAATGCAAATCTGTGCAGAATTAACCCTTTTCTTGTCCCGGCACCATTCACACAATCGATCCTCAGAATTTGTGAGGTGTTCCTTACAGTCTTTACATACATATTTATATTCTCTCATATTGATTCTCCTCATATATTTCCGCAGCATTTACTCATCCACATTCTGCGATGTGCTTGCGACGGCGATGCACACGCCTTGCCGCTTCAGGTACTTTCTCTTCAGCGCTTTTCGGTGCAAATAATCGGGTATTCTGCCATGCGTGTGTAACTGCTCCGACCGGTGCGACAGCCGCCATTGCTTTTCGCATCGAAGCATCGCGCGGGTGAACGTAGTAGTGCGTGGTCGTGGTTACATCCGCGTGTCCAAGCAGACCCGCAACCGTTGCAACATCGATCCCCTGCTCGATCGCACGGGTGGCAAATGTATGCCGAATGTCGTGAAAACGAACGTGCGGCAGGCCAAGACCATCCAGTACATCGCCCCAGTAACTGCTCAGATGGTCCGGATCCATTACACCACCGACTGTATTATAAATGATGAAATCATCAGCATTCGGCATGCGCTTAAAAAGAGACTCGAACCGCTGATACTGTACGGTAAGCAAACCCTGCAGTACTTCCGGCAGATACAGATCTCGCTCAGAAGCATCGCTTTTCGCAGAGCTGAAGATAAGTTTCGTCCGCTTGCCGTACTCTGCCTCAGGATCAACCATCACCCGGCGTACTGTTTGTGTAATGTGCAGCGTGCCGCTCATCGCGTCGTAATTACCCCAACGTGCAGCACAGACTTCACCCAGACGCATACCGCTGTACAATGCTAAGATAATACCTGCATTATTAAGCGACAGATCAGAAAACAGCCACTTTTCGAGCACTTTTTGATCGCTATCACTCATAATATTGTGTTTCTTCGAGCGGCAATGCGTATATACGGTCGCAGCAACCGGATTTGCAGCCATAAGGCCGTCCGCAACAGCACGCTTACAGCAAACATCCAGCACAACGCGCATATTTTTGATGCTTTTTGCGCTCAGCGCGCCTCCGGTCCGTAGATTGCCATGCAGGGATTCCTCGTTGAGAAAGTGCTGTACCACGGCAGTAGTCAGACTTTTCAAGGGCATATCACCTAATTTCGGCAGGATATGTTTGTGCATGTTGTCATAGTAGTGTTCATAGCCGCTCGGCTTGGCTACCGGCTTAACGTAAACCTCCAGCCACTGCTGCGACCATTCCCGTAAAGTTATACCCATGACCTCGTCTCCTTGCTCGGGAAAATAAAATCTCCCATGCGCGGTGCGTGATGATGTTGATCGATATACTGTGTGTACTGCGTCTGTACCTGCCTGCTCTGGCTGTCCGTCAAACGGATTTGTCTGCCGTTCGGAAAGGTCAGCCGCTGACACTCGAACTCGTAGTCTTTCCAGTGCAGCCTTTGCATATCTGCGAAGGAATACTTCTTCATCGTAATTTCGCCTCTTTCTATATGTGATTTTGAGCGAAAATAAAACCGTGCAGGCAATATAGAGCCTACACGGTGTCAAAATCACATAGCAGAAAGAAGTATAAATATAGCACTAACAAAGGTCTTGTGCAACCCTTAAAAAAAGGGTATACTAATACTGCGGTGCGGAGTTTTCCGTTGTGTAGGTGGTTGGTTCACCTGCGCAGGTACTTGGAAGTTGGCGCTTCCAAGTACTGCCGTTTTTTATTTTCTGATAAGATTATATCATATAGGACGCTCCCATACAATATATATTATTCACAAATATAGGAGCATCCCATATTGCAATTTTGCTATATTTTATCATGTAATCAAGGAGGTATCCACGTGGCAATTACTGAAGCTCAAAAACGCGCAACTGCAAAATGGAGGAAAGAAAAGACAGATGAAGTTCGCTTTCGTGTCCCCAAGGGCGAGCGTATTGTGATTCAAGCACACGCGAAAGCGCAAGGTGAAACCACCACGGCTTTCATCAAGCGCGCCATCCGAGAGGCTATGGAGCGGGATAACGCCGCCAAGTGAATAAATCTTTAAAAACGCTGATACCGTACACGCTTTCCACGAAAACTGTACAGTATCAGCGTTTTTCAACGCAAACTATCTTTTATATTGCTAGCTTACACATGTCATCGTCCCTTATTAACTATTAAATCAAGGCGCTACAAGCATTCAAATTCTCACTCTTTACACCGATTCTTACATCTCCGTCGTTGATAATCTGTCGAGCTTCTAATTTGATACTTTTTTATTCATAGTTCATTATACTGATAGCGAGTCCTAAAATTCTTTCTTAAAACTTTTAACTTCTGCATTTCCCGTTATACATTCTTGCTATTTATGTTTAATTTTGGTATATTTTTCTTTCGCTTATTTTCCGCATAAAGTTATAAAGACTCTATATTTTTAAATTTTTATTGTCATTTTTCATGATGTAAGTTTTTTCACCTGCAATCTCAAAAAGGTTCTCGCACTGGTACTGGCGTTCGCTTGCGCGTTCACTATGTTTGCCGGTGCGGCGTTCACGGATTCGGCTGACATCAAGGCTACCGAAGCTGTGGACACCCTGACTGCTCTGGGTGTAATCGACGGTTACACCGATGGCAGCTTCAAGCCGAACGGCACTGTAACCCGTGCTGAGATGGCGAAGATGATCTTCGTTCTCTGGAACGGCGGCAAGTCCGACGCTTCGGCTTATCAGTCTATGAACAGTGCATTCGCTGACACTAAGAATCACTGGGCAGCAGGCTATGTTAACTTCTGCGCTTCCAACCACATCATCGCTGGTAAGAGCGCATCCACCTTTGCTCCGAACGCAACTGTAACCGGCCAGGAAGCTGCTAAGATGCTGCTTGTTGTTGCAGGTTATGATCCGGCTAAGGCTGGTCTGACTGGTCCGCAGTGGGCTCAGAACACCATGTCTTACGCTGGTCTGGCTGGTCTGTTTGATGATGTTGATGCTCCGGTTGAGCAGGCTCTGCCGCGTCAGTACGCAGCTCAGATGCTGTACAACGCACTGGACGTTAACCGCGTTAAGTGGTCTACCGACTCCAATGCTTTCGATGACATCACTTCTTGGAATGGTTCTACTTTTGTTAAAGAAACCCTCGGCGAGAAGTATATGGACCTGGTTCGTGACGGCAAGGATGTAAATCATCCGGTATACCTGATCGGTACTGAGAAGGAAGACGGCCGCGACACCTACTCCCTGAACACCACTGGTTCTACCTACATCCGCGTAAAGGGTGATTACTCTGACTTGGTAGGTCAGCGCATCGTTGTTATGCACAAGCAGGGCAAGGTTGATCAGGTTTACGGCGTATCTGCATACGTTGATTCCAAGGTTGTAGCTTCCGGCACTGTTGGCCAGCTCGAGAAGGACGGCAACGACAAGGTTAAGCTGGACGGCACTTCCTACAAGGTTTACACCAACAGCTCTGACGTTGTTGTTTCTTACTTTGACAAGCAGAACTCCGGCGAGAAGCTGAGCACCCTGGTTGGTCTGGCTAAGAACGACGGCACTGCAGCTAAGAACGATGTTGCTCGTTCTGTTAAGCTGATCGATAACAACGGCGACGGCAAGATCGACGCAGTTGTATCCAGCCCGGTTGAGTTTGGTAAGGTTACTTACGTTGGCTCTTCCTCCATCACCGTTGACAGCGGCGTTGGCTCTCTGAAGTTCGACGATACCACTGTTTACGATGGCGTTAAGAAGGACGACTTCGTTTACGTAACCCGTGATGAGTACAACTCCTCTGATAAGGACGTTGTAACCAAGGCTGACGTTACCTCCGCTGAGGTTGCTGCTACCCGCACCTCTTCTGGCAACGTTGTTGAAGCTCGCGTAGACGGCACCTGGTACCGCCTGGCTAAGGACGTAACCGTTAAGAGCGGTTCTACCTATGACATGGTTATCTGCGGCAAGTACATTCTGAATGCAGACGAGACCAAGGGCACGCTGGAAGACCTGGCATTCCTCGATGAGATTGCTATTAAGGCTAACCAGGCTGACCTGGATAAGGGTGTTGGTTCTCAGAAGACTGAGGGTACTGTAAAGGCTCGCATGTACTTCGCTGACGGCACCGACGCTGAAGTTAAGCTGTCCAAGTACGACGGCGACAAGCTGACTCAGGCTATTGCTAATTCCAAGCTGGTAAGCAACAATCAGTCCAAGTCTGGTCTGGTAACTTACACCAAGCTGTCTGATGGCACTTACGACATCGAGTTCGTTTACTACACCAACTCTACCGACAAGAACATTGCAGGCTGCGATGCTCTGAAGATTGGTTCTGGTAAGGTCGACGAGAAGATCGACAGCATGCCGATCAATGACGATGCAGTAATCTTCGTTAAGGCTCGGACTGAGATCAAGGTTCTCTCTGGTAAGTCTGTTGCTAACTGGTCTGCTAAGAACAATGTAGGCTACACTGTTCTGACCAACGCGAAGAACGGTCTGGATTACGTTGCAGCTGGTCTGCTGACTGTATCCGACAACACTGTTCCGGGTGCAACTGCTGATACCAAGTACGGCTACCTGACCCGTGACGGCTACACTGTAACCGTAGACGGTGAGAAGAAGGCTGCTTACGAGGTATGGACCACCGAAGGCACCAAGACTCTGATCGAGGATTCTTCTGCACCGAAGGCTGGCACCGTTACCGGTAAGGTAATCTCCTACACCCTCGACGGCAACTACATCGACGATGTAACCGTAGTAGGCGCTGATGCTGCTATCATCGGCAGCGACCGCAAGGTTAAGGGCACCGCTAAGGTAGCTATGGATTCCACTGCTGCTAAGACCTACTCCTTCGACGAGGATTGCGTATTCGTAGCAATTGACGATTCCAAGACCGACGGCGCTGAGGGCGGCATCGAGGCAATTCCGGAAGCTCAGAAGTGCGGCAGCAACACCTACATGGCAAATGCTATCGTAGTTCTGAAGAATGACGGTACTGAGGACAAGATCGTTGCAGTATTCTACGATGTAGACAACATGCTGGATCGCAACACCGTTGTTAATGAAGTTCTGGGTTCCTCTACCCTCGATAATCATCAGCACTTTGTGGGCTAATCAACTTAGCTTAATAAGTAAACTCGAAAACCCCGAGGAAATCCTCGGGGTTTTCCCTATTTACCAGAAAACTGCGTAAGAATACTTATAATTGCTGATATTCAGCGCGCAGTTACGGTAATTGAGCACCTGAAAACCGGTATCAGTAATACCCAAGCCAACTTGATCGCCATACATGATATCATTTCCTTCGGAAGCGAAACCACCGTAAACGGCATTGCCATCGCCAACATACGAACCGGACTGGAACACGATTACGGCTTTCGGACGATAACCAAGGTAAATCGTGCGGTGCTCTTCGCCGTCACCGGTGTAAGATCCAAACGCACTTTCGGTTTTACTGGCCAGCGTAGTCTGGATAGAGGCTACATTTTGCTGTAGATTGGCATCCGTGCTGCTGCGCGCATTAGTTTCAGTAACCATCGCACGTTCGATAGTAGAAAAGCGGTCGCGCACATCCTGTGCCAGCTTGTCGCCGTCCACACTGCCGGACGGAATATTACCCATTACAGCATCCTGCACCTGCTTCTGCACGTTTTCGATTGCCGCCTGAACTGTATTGGCGGGCACACTTGCGCTGGCAGTATAGCCCATTTTCGCGGCAGCCGTGAATTCACCCAGCGCATTGCACAGTCGGTTGAATGACTGCCGCAGCTCCTCCGGCGAGGAGTCAAAGTAGGCTTTCAGCTCGTGCGCCTGCATGTTGGGCTGGTCAGCCAGATCTGCCAGCCGCTTGGTGAATGTGCCCTGTCGATACGCTTCAAATCCCATAAAAATACCTCCTGTTCGGCGGGTCGCCGTTTGTTTGAGGTATAGAATAGCCGATGAATTGCGTTTTGGCAAGAAAAATTTTCGGATTTTGTGTAAAAAGAAAACCCCCGAGGAATCGGGGGTAGCTGTAATTAGTGATATGCCTTGCGAACCAGACGGAACTGGCAGCCCTTACACTGACGGCAGGGCGGAACCTTATCGCCAGCAGCCAAGGTAACTTCCTGCTTGACGCCTTGTTCTTCACAGGTCATACACTTATACAGACCGGAAATCTCAGTGATTTCACCAGTTGTAACAATCGTAGCCATTATATGGTGTCTCCTTTCGTAGAATTTTATAGCTAAAGAGGGAAAGACCCCCCGATTGCTCGGGGGGAATTTCCGTCTTCACTTAATGAATTAAGCGATAGTTACATATAGATTAATACAGAGTGCCGTCTGCCTTAACCTTAACATCGCCATCCAGATGGTTGTTATCAGCGTCGAATACAACTGCTACAACGTGCTGGTCATCATCGTTCTCAACTACGATGTAAGCGTTTGCATAGTAAACGCCGGAATTCTTAGCGGTCTCCTCAGCGTTCTGAACAGTACCATTCATAGCTTCATGCTTGTCGTCGTTTACAGCAATGTATACAACATCGTCATCTACAGTGTAAACGGTCTTAGCAGCCAGCTTCTCGCTGATTGCGTAGTTCTTACCAGCATTGGAGAATACCTTGCTGCCCTGAACGATCAGGTTCTTGCCCTCGTTACCAGTGATAGCTACCTTGTAAACAGTTACATCAGCGTCGTTGTTCTCAACATTGATGAACTTGTCGCCATCGTTGGTATAGATCAGCAGATCGCCTTCGCCCAGCTTCTTAGCGTCGGTGCCGTCATACTTCAGGGTTACGTTCTCAGAACCAGTCCAAGCCTCGTATACCAGAGTCTTGTCGTTGTCTTCACCCTCGGTGCTCTCCTGCGTATCGCTGGTCATGTAAGCGTACTTGTAGTCAGAACCAGAAGCTTCCAGCTTCTTATCAGAAGCCAGAACCAGAACGCGGATGGATTCAACACCGCTGGACTTCTTGGTTGCATAAGCAACAGAGGTGCCCTTAGTGGTCTTGATATCCCAATCGTTTACAGTCTTACCAGACAGAACCTTAACGTCCTTGTAGACGCCAGTGCCCTTATTGTTCGCATCCTTGATTTCGTTGTAAACATTCAGTACAACTGCGTTATCGCTGATCAGCTTGCCATCAACGCGGTTCTTAGAGTCAACGCCAGTGGTAGAAGTATTGGAGATAGACTCATAACCAGCCTTATTATCCTTACCCAGAGCCTTCAGCGTGTAGTTGCCATTGCTGCGAGTAGAATAGCTGTACAGCTTGTTAACATCATCTGCATTAATGGAGTTAGCTGCGCTTACGTCCTCTTCATCCTTGCCATCGCCAGCGGTCAGGTCAAGCTTTTCAACAGTGATGGTCTTAGAAGAGCCATCCAGGAAGTAAGCCTTTACCTTCTGGGTGGTGCTGCTCTGCATGCCGTTCTTAGCATCCTCAAAGTCAGTTACAACCAGAACATCGGAAGAGTCAGCCTCGGTCTCGTCAGCGTTTACAACATAGTTGCCAACGATAGCGAAATCATAGGTGTTGCCAGCCTTCAGAGTATCAACCTCTGCGTTGTCGGCAATCTTGTACCACTCGTCGTTTACCTTAACCTCAGTAACAGTGCTGTTGTTCTTCTTGGTAGAAGTTACCTTAGCGGTGGTTACGTCGATCTTAGCAACAGCGGTGTCGCCGGAAGCGGTGTAGGTGTCGGAAGTAACTACGGTCCAGTCGTCCTTTGCGTAGCCTTCGTAGATGTCGAGGTCATCGATGTCCTTGGAACCAACCTTGTTGGAGATGGTAACAGACTTGGAACCTGCATAGGTAACCTGGCCTACAACAGCCGGGGTAACAACTACGGTATCAACCTTGTTGTTGCCGTTGGTGTCAACCAGCTTAACAGTACCAGCAACCTCGGAGATGTCCTTCTGACCTTCAATCTTAGACAGCTTGTCGGTGGACTGACCCTGGTTAGCGTAGATAACCTTCAGACCGTCGCGGGTCTCATCCATCTTGTACTCAGTGCCAGCCAGCTTGGTCTTCTTGTCAGAAGCCGCGCCAACAGACTCGAGCTGACCAACAGTACCGGTAGCGATTACCTTGGAATCGTCATCAGCGTATACGCCGTAAACGTCCTGATCGCCATTGGTCTTAACGCGAACCAGAACCTTAACCTTCAGGCCAAGCAGATCGGAAACGTCGGTCGGAACCTTGGTGAACTCCTGCTCCTTCTTGTCATCAGCATACTTAACCTTATCAGCAAGCTTGATCTCGTAGGTGTCCTTACCAGAGGTCTTCTTAACAGAAGTCAGAACTTCAGCAGAGGTCTTGTACAGATCCATGTACTTCTCGCCGATGGTCTTCTCACCGGAAACGTCGGTAGCATTCTTGAAGTCATTGATGTCGTTAGACCATACAACGCGCTTCATGTCCAGTGCGTTGTACAGAATCTGTGCAGCGTACTGACGCGGCAGAGCAGCGTTCAGGTCAGCGTCAACATCCTCGAACAGGTTGTTCAGCTGGCCGTACTTCATGGTGTTCTGAGCCCAAGCTG
>ERZ791825.1478-NODE-1478-length-12566-cov-7.596035_pt1 | contig 12566 bp, 8 predicted proteins | sample MGYA00510298_ERZ791825 | MGnify/ENA primary metagenome ERZ791825 (study PRJEB30046, sample SAMN00792010) | human gut metagenome | study: EMG produced TPA metagenomics assembly of the A metagenome-wide association study of gut microbiota in type 2... | reverse complement strand
GCACCGCTTTGCCCCGCCCTGCGGCGGCTGGCGGGCTGGTGCTACGGCGTGTACCTGGTGCATCATGTCCTGCTGACGCTGGTATTCCTGCCGTTTGTGCAGGGGCACGGCCTGCCGCTGGCCGGGATGTTCCCGGTGTATCTCGCCGCCAGCTTTGTGCCGGCGGCGGTGCTGACGGCGGTAAGCCGCCCGCTTGGCAAGGCCATAAAAAAGCTGGCATAAAAATAAAGGACGCATGACCTTTACGGTTGTGCGTCCTTTTTATGTAGTGGGTGGCGATGGGAAGGTGTGCGGGAGGGATGAATCCCTCCCCTACAAATCAACCGCAAAAAGGTCTACGGCGGTAAGCCGCGGGCCGGGCATGCCCGGCCCCTACGGACTGCTGTTTCCGGCATCGGGGGTTCGGGGGCGCTTGGCGGCGCACAACGAGCGCCGCCAGTTTGCTTCGCAAACACGCTCGTGCGGTTGTTTGCCCCGCAGGGGCAAACATTGCTCGCTCCCCAGTTTCGCTGCGCTCAACTGTGGCCCCGCGCTCGCAACCCCGCAACACCCGAATTTAAAGTGGAGGAAGGGGCGGGGGCGTTAAGAACGAAAAGTAATACTGCTTTCGTTTAGCCCCCGCCCCTTCCGACTTCCGCTTTGGGGTTCTTAGGGGCGTGCAGCCCCTAAGGCGCGGGTTCGCTGCGTCGCAACAGCGAGACTTTTCTTTGCTACTTTCTTTTGGTCACAAAAGAAAGTAGGACCTCCCGGGAGACTGCCGTTAATCTTACTGCCGCGCCTGCAGAGCTGCCAGCAGCGGCGGGATGAGCTGCTTCTTGCGGCTGACGACACCGGGCAGTTTGGCTATGTTCCCCTCCGGCTCGACGTGGAACGCATCGCGGATGATCTCCTCGGCGTTGTGGCCGTAGAACATCAGGTCGGTGCTCTGGGTCTTCATGTCGGTGAACATGTAGAAGATCAGCGGCAGACCCTCGCGGCGGCTCGCCTCTGGCAGGAACGGCTGCACAAGCGCCTCGGCGGCGGCGCGGGATTTGTCGGTCATGTAGGTGGACTGGCCGACGCCGAACTTGACGTCGCCGCGGCTGAACGCCTTGAAGTCCGAGCTGAACACATCCTCCGCCGTGCGGCCCGTCAGGTCGGCACCTGCCTCAAACATCTGCTCGGCGTAGGACTGGATGTCCTCGCCCGCCAGCGCGGCCAGCGCCTTGGCGGCGGCTTCGTCCTGCGGGGTGGACGTCGGAGAGCGGAACACCAGCGTATCGGACAGAATGGCCGACAGCAGCAGACCCGCGATCTCGCGGCTGGGCGTCAGGCCCTGCTCGCTGTACATCTGGTACAAAATCGTGGCCGTGCAGCCCACCGGAACATTGCGGAAATAGACCGGGCCGGTGGTCTCCAGACTGCCGATGCGGTGATGGTCGATGATCTCCAGAATGTCCGCCTGCTCCAGACCGTCCACGGCCTGGGTGCGCTCATTGTGGTCAACGAGAATGACCTGCTTGCGGTGCAGGTTCAACAGGTTACGGCGGCTGACGACGCCGCAGTACTTGCCGTTCTCATCCAGAATCGGGAAATAGCGGTGACGCACGCTGGCCATAACCTTTTTGGCGTCCTCAATCGGCGTATTTACGCTGAATTTCAGCAATTCCTTCGTGCGCATAAAGTGGCGCACCGGCGCGGCGGTGGAGATGAGCCGCGCGGCGGCGTAGGTATCGTAGGGGGTCGCCAGCACGGCGCAGCCCTTTTCCTGCGCACGTGCCACGATGGTGCGCGGCACCGCGGAGCCGCAGCAGACAATGATGGCCTGCGCGCCGCAGTCGATGGCGCACATCTGGGTCTCGTACCGGTTGGAGACCAGCACAAGGTCGCCGGGCTTGACCAGCTCCTCCATGATTTCCGGGCTGGTGCCAATGCAGATATTGCCGCTGTCAATGTGGGCGTCGGCGCTGCCGACCACCAACTCAGCCTCCAGCGTTTCCAGCAGGTTCGTGCAGCGGGTGTTGGCCGCGGCCAGCACTGCCGTGTCGAACAGGTCCATGTTCGCGTCGGCAATGTCCTTGATGGTGATAAGCCCCTGCAGCTCGTTGTCGCCGTCCACGATGCAGAGCGTGTCGATCTCAACGTCGCGCATCAGGTTCCAGGCCGCGCGCAGGCTCATCTCGCCGTCGATGCCCGCCTGCTTGCGGATGTCGATGTCCTTGATCTGCGGGCTGACGTCGGTGCAAAGCCGCGGCGGCTCCACGCCGAAGTGCTGCAGAACGAACCGCGTTTCCCGGTTCACATGTCCGGCGCGGCGGGCCTCATACAGGCCGGTCAGGCTGCCGCGGTTTTTCAGCCAGGCATACGCCAGTGCGGAGCAGATCGAGTCCGTGTCCGGGTTCTGGTGGCCGATGATGTTGATGTGGCGTACCGTGTTGTTTGCCATAGTGGTTCTCCCCTCTATCTCCTTGGCTCCCTCTGCGAGGGGGCTGCCGCCGCAGCGGCTGGGGGAGAGAGCTTCGCCATCGTCTGTAGCTTGGGGCAATGGCAGGGTTCTCTCCCTCCGGCGCTGCGGGCCACCGCTCCCCCTCTGGCGCAAGCGCCACCTCCCCCGTATCGGGGGAGTCTGTCTCGCAGAGGGAGGCAGGTCTGGCGGTCTGTTTAATTAGTGTAAAATATCACTATAATAATCCATATTATAGCACACATTTTTGCGTTTTGCGATTCTTGACAAATACCACATTATAGCGTATTATAAAATAGTATGTGGATATTGGGGCTTTGCCCCTGCAAATATCAGTCCATCGGCATTTTCAATTTGAGAGGGAACGTATATGATTCAGGAAAATCTCCGCAACGTCGCGATCATCGCGCACGTTGACCACGGCAAAACCACCCTGGTCGACCAGATGCTGAAGCAGTCCGGTGCTTTCCGTGCCAACCAGCAGGTGGCCGAGCGCGTCATGGACTCCGGTGACATCGAGCGTGAGCGCGGCATCACGATTCTGGCCAAGAACTGCTCCTGCGAGTACAACGGCGTCAAGATCAACATCGTCGACACCCCGGGCCACGCCGACTTCGGCGGCGAGGTCGAGCGCGTGCTGAAGATGGTCAACGGCGTTCTGCTGCTGGTCGATGCAGCCGAGGGCTGCATGCCCCAGACCCGTTTTGTTCTGCAGAAGGCTCTGCAGCAGAACCTGTCTCTGGTCATCGCCGTCAACAAGATCGACCGTCCCGATGCCCGCATTGCCGAGGTCATCGACGAGATCCTCGAGCTGCTGATGGACCTGGGCGCTACCGACGAGCAGCTGGACAGCCCGATGGTGTTCTGCTCCGGGCGCAACGGCACGGCCAGCTACGACTGGACCGATCCTGCCTCCGGCACGGACCTGAAGCCCCTGTTTGACACTATCCTGAAATATGTGCAGCCGCCGGAGGGCGAGCCCGACGAGCCGCTGCAGATGCTGGTCTCCAGCGTTGACTACAACGACTTCGTGGGCCGCATGGGCGTTGGCCGCGTGCAGAACGGCGTCATCAAGGTCGGCAGCCCGATCCAGGTCTGCGACTGGCACAACCCCGACGTACACATGAGCGGCCGCATCACCAAGCTGTTCGACTTCAAGGCCAATGGCCGTGAGCCGATCGAGAGCGCCCAGGCCGGCGACATCGTCGCATTTGCGGGTCTGCCCGATATTTCCATCGGCAACACGATCTGCGACCCCAGCAAGGTGCAGCCCCTGCCCTTTGTCAAGATCAACGATCCCACGGTGGAAATGACCTTCTCGGTCAACGATTCCCCGTTTGCGGGCAAGGAGGGCAAGTACGTCACCTCCCGCCAGATCCGTGACCGCCTGATGCGTGAGCTGCTGAAGGACGTCGCCCTGAAGGTCGAGGATTCCGCCACGAACGATTCCTTCCGCGTCATGGGCCGCGGCGAAATGCACCTGTCCATCCTGATCGAGACGATGCGCCGCGAGGGCTATGAGCTGCAGGTCAGCCCCCCGCACGTTCTGACCCACGAGGAGAACGGCAAGGTCATGGAGCCTATGGAGCGCGTCGTCATCGACGTGCCCGAGATCTACCAGGGCAACGTCATGACCGCTCTGGGCGCCCGCAAGGCCATCCTGATGAACATGCAGATGATGAACAGCCGCTCCCGCATCGAGTTCCGTATGCCCAGCCGCGGCCTGTTCGGCTATCGCAGCCAGTTCCTGACCGACACCCACGGCGAGGGCATCATGAACACGATCTTCGACGGCTACGAGGAATGGTGCGGCGACATCCAGACCCGCTCCACCGGCTCCCTCATCAGCTTTGATACCGGCGACGCCGTCACCTACGGCCTGTTCAACGCCCAGCAGCGCGGCACCCTGATCGTCAACGCAGGCGAGAAGGTCTACGCCGGTGAGGTCGTCGGCTACACCCCGACGGGCGAGGACATCACGGTCAACGTCTGCAAGACGAAGCACCTGACCAACACCCGCGCCTCCGGCAGCGACGATGCCCTGCGTCTGGTGCCTGTCTCCAAGTTCAGCCTCGAGGGCTGCCTTGAGTTCCTGGCACCCGACGAGCTGCTGGAAGTCACCCCCGAGAACCTGCGCATCCGCAAGCGCATCCTGGACCACGACCTGCGCATGAAGGCCGCCAGCAAGAAGAATAAGTAATTTATTCGTATAAAAACGAGCCGTCCCGACGATTGGGGCGGCTCGTTTTGGTTTTGTCGAGTTGCAGGGGCCGGGCATGCCCGGCCTCTACGTGCGGAGGTGTGTGAGACGGTGCGTGCCCGCACGCATGGTCCCCGGAGCGGTCAAGACCGCTCCCTACAAATTGCCCATAACCGGCGGGTCCGCATTTTACCGCCTCACTCCGTCCACATCTCCACCGCGGTATACTCCCGGCTTCCCGCCAGATACGCGCCCAAATCGATCAGCGCATACCGGCTGGCGGCCACGCCGCTGCGGTCAATGTACCCGTCCGTCACCAAAATGCGGCCATCGTCGGTCAGGGCTATCGGGAAATTCCTGTTCCCGGTGGCATCGGACCCGGCCTCCTCATAGGGGACCTCGTACCGTGCGCCGTTGTCGATGCTGTAGAGCGTCAGGGTGTCCTTCCCCCGCCACAGCACCACCAGCTTGAGCCGGCCATCCTGCAAAAACGGCCAGAAGCCGCTGCCTTCCCCGTTTTGGGCGTCGGCGCTGCATTCCTCCCGCCAGATGCCCGCGGTGCGGTCATAGCTGACCAGCGTGTTCTTCCGGCTGAGCGCGGACGCACCGTCCGTGCAGGAGACCACAAAATACAGCTTGTCGCCGCAGTAACCCAGATAGGATTTCAGCTCGTTGCGGTCCTCGGGATAGTACGGCTCATCGAACACCTTTTCAATCGTGTTCGTCGCCGGGTCGTAAAAGTCGTACTCCCGCAGCGAGTTTTGCAGCACGGCATCCAGCATTTCCTCGTTGCCCTCGCCCTGCGGCAGCGGCGTGTCGGACACGATGCGGGTCAGCAGCACCCGGCTGCCGACTGCGCCCAGAACGCTGTCCAGCTGCACAAACGGCAGCGACGCGGTGGTCAGCTCGCCGGTCTGCCAGTCCAGCCGCTTGCAGGTCGTGCCCCAAATGTCATACGCCGCGTACTCGTCGTAGAAATTGGGGTAAAATTTTTCCGGGATGGTCTGCTCCTCGACGCTGCCGTCGGGGCGGATGGCCGTGTGGGCAAACACGGTGCTGCCCTCGGAGTCCCAGAAGTATTCCACCGTGTCCCCGTGCTGCATGATGGCTACCGGGATCTGCCGCGACAGGTCGATGTCACAGAGCTTTGTCTGCACGCCCGCCGCGTAGTCGAGCTTCAGGATCGGCTCGGTCTCAAGCTCCGAGAACGGTATCTCAACCGAGGCGGTGCCTGTATCCATCACCTCCGGGATGGCCATTTGCAGCGTCCCCACCGGGAACGCCGCCGCAGCCTCGCCGATGGCTGCGGTCTCGGCGGGCGGGGCAGCTTCGGCGGGGGACGATACCTCGGGGGCGGCGGTGCAGGCGGTCAGGGCCAGCGCGGCGGCCAGCAGTAGGACGAGTTTTCTCATGGTTTGTCTCCTTTCCGGTTCCGTTTTCGCCATCATACCACCCGGTTGTGTCCGAGTTGTGACACGGGCGGGGTCTTTTGAAATTTTTTTGCGGCGAAGTTGGGACTGCCTGTAGGGGCCGGGCATGCCCGGCCCGCGGGCTTCCCGCAAGCGCCCGTTTACCGGACACAGCCGTCAGCATGTACGCCGTATAAATACACTTGACTTTACATTAAATTCATAGTATAGTTAATAAGTCGCCCGCATTGCGGCGGGGATTTTGGATGTAAAAGTTATGGGGGTCAGTATGGCGGCATTTACTACGTTTATTGAGCAGTTCAGCGATGTTCTGTGGAACTCGCTGCTGCTGTTTTTGCTGGTCGGCACGGGCGTGTACTTTACCGTGCGGCTGCGCGGCGTGCAGGTGCGCCGCTTTGGCGAAGGCTTCCGCCGTGTGTTCGGCGGCTTTACGCTGCGCGGCAAAAAGGCGGACGCCGAGGGCATGAGCAGCTTTCAGGCGCTGACGACGGCCATTGCGGCGCAGGTCGGCACCGGCAACATCACGGGCTGTGCCACGGCGCTGGTCAGCGGCGGCCCGGGCGCACTGTTCTGGACCTGGGTGTCGGCGTTTTTCGGCATGGCGACCATTTACGCCGAGGCCGTGCTGGCGCAGCACTACAAGACCACGGTGAACGGCCATGTCACGGGCGGCCCGGCGTACTATATCCGCGCCGCGTTCAAGGGCAAGGTCGGCAAGGTGCTGGCCACGGTGTTCTCGGTACTCATCATTCTGGCGCTGGGCTTCATGGGCAACATGGTGCAGTCCAACTCCATCGGTGATGCGTTCCACAACGCCTTTGGCCTGAACCGGCTGGCGGTGGGCGTCGTTGTGGCGGCCATTGCGGCGTTCATCTTCCTGGGCGGCGTGCAGAGAATTGCCGCTGTAACGGAAAAAGTCGTGCCGATCATGGCGGCATTTTACATTCTGGGCTGCATCGCCATTTTGGTCATCAACGCCAAGGCGCTGCCCGGCGCACTGGCGCAGGTGTTTGTGCTGGCGTTTGAGCCGCAGGCCATGGCGGGCGGCATTGCAGGCGTGACCGTACAGCAGTCCATGCGTTTCGGCGTGGCCCGCGGCCTGTTCTCCAACGAGGCGGGCCTTGGCTCGACGCCCCACGCCCACGCGCTGGCCAAGGTCGAGCGCCCGCAGGACCAGGGCGCTGTGGCGATCCTGGGCGTGTTCGTTGACACGTTCGTTGTGCTGACGCTGACCGGCCTGGTGCTGATCACGTCCGGCCTGATCCCGCAGGGCATGACCGGCACGGCGCTGACCCAGGCCGCCTTCAGCCAGGCGTTCGGCGGCTTTGGGCCGATCTTCATCGCGGTGTGCATGTTCTTTTTCGCGTTTTCGACGATCATCGGCTGGTATTTCTTCGGCCAGTCGAACTTCAAAGCGCTGTTCGGCGAGAAGCTGCTGCCGGTGTACAGCATTATTGTAGTTGCGTTCATTCTGGTCGGCTCTACCCTGAAGGTCGATCTGGTCTGGGCGCTGGCCGACCTGTTCAACGGCCTGATGGCCGTGCCGAACCTGCTGGCTCTGCTGGCGCTGGCCGGCGTGGTTGTGGCGATTGACCGGAAGTAATTTTTACGAGACGGGGATTTATTCCTTTTCTTAGAAGAAAAGAAACTAAAAAAATACCCTGCCTGCGAGAGGTCGCAGGCAGGGTATTTTTGTGTTTGAGGGGGCTGGGCGGTTATGCAAAGACCCTGTGGCTTGCCGCCCTACGATGCAAAGGATACGGGGTGGTAATGGCAGGGTTGCGTGAATGAGTCGCGGGCAAAGGCCCGCCCCACGGAATGTGGTAAAGTGGGATGTAGGGCGGCCTGCCCCCAGGCCGCCGCGGACGTTTGCGTTAATGAGAAGCCCTGCGGATTGTGTTGTAGGGGGCGGCGTCCCCGACGCCCCGCGGAGGGGTCAAGACCCCTCCCTACGATGCAAAGGATACAGGGGTGGTAATGGCGAGGCTGCGGGCCGGGCATGCCCGGCCCCTACAGACTGCCGTAAACGGGTCGTGGACGAGAGGGGCGAGGGAGGGCGGCAGCCCGGCCCCTTTTCGCGTGCGGAGGTTGCCCGGGAATGGGCGGCCACGCACAGCCCGTCGGAATCCCCCAGTCCGCTAACGCGGCCAGCCCCCTTTGACAAGGGGGCCTCCACCTCCCCCCTGCGGGGGTTCGGGGGAACTTCCGATTCAAAAGTGGAGGAAGGGCCGATGGCGTTAAGAACGGACAGTAATACTGCGTCCGTTTAGCCATCGGCCCTTCCGACTTCCTTATTGGGGTTCTTAGGGGCGTGCAGCCCCTAAGGCGGGGTCCGCTGCATTCGCAACAGCGGCAGTTTTCTTTGCAAGCTTTCTTTTGCTGCCAAAAGAAAGCGAGTTTCCGGGGGACTGCCGTTCCCGGTTTAGCCGATAACCTCTCCGTGCCGCACAACCTTCAAAATATCCAGCTTATCATCGACCAGCACGACGTTGCCGTAGCGGCCTGCGTCGAGACTGCCGTAATCGGCATCGATGCCGATGCTGCGGGCGGGGTTCAGGGTCGCGGCGCGGACGGCACTCTCAAGGGGCACGCCCATGTCGAGGACCGCACGCTTCATACAGTCAAACAGACAGGTCGCGCTGCCCGCAATCGTACCGGGCTGCTCGGTCAGCGTCGCGCGGGGTCCGCGCACCGTGACGGCCTGGCCGCCCAGACTGTACTGGCCGTCAGGCAGACCGCAGGCCATCATGCTGTCCGCAATCAAAATCACACGATCCGCCCCGAAGGTATTGAAGGTGAACCGCACCATCGCCGGGTGAATGTGGACGTTGTCGGTGATCAGCTCGACCTCGGCACCATCCTCCAGCGCGGCAATGATCGGCCCCGGCTCACGGTGGGTGATGCCCGGCATCGCGTTGTACAGGTGGGTCACGTGGGATGCACCTGCGGCAAACGCGGCCTTGGCCGTGTCGTAGTCGGTGCAGGTGTGGGCAATCGAAATGCGCACCTCATCGCGGCATTCCCTGATGAAATCCAGATTGCCCGGCTCCTCGGGGGCGACGTCAACCAATTTGATCAGCCCGCCGCTGCGCGCCTGCAGGCGGCGGAACATGCCCGCGTCGGCGGCCATGACGTACTTCGGGTTCTGCGCGCCAACCTTCTTGGGGCTGATGTACGGCCCCTCCATGTTGATGCCGACCAGATCCGCGCCGCGCTCGTTCTTGTGGGCCGCGGCCACGTCCATGATGCCGTTCAGGATCTCCTCGCTGAACGTCATGGTTGCGGGGCAGATGGCCAGCACGCCCTTGCTCGCCTCAAAATCAGCGATGGCCTGCAGGCCGGCCTCGTCGGCGTCGCAGAAATCGTGACCGACTGCGCCGTGGAAATGGATGTCCACCAGACCCGGCAGCGCATAGGCACCGCCCGCGTCAATGACATCCTCGCCCTCCTGCGGGGCCGCGCCAAAGACGATGCGGCCATCGCGGATGATGAGGTCCTTTTCCACAAAGCGGCAGCCGTCGCTGTAGACTTTTGCATTTTTGATAATCATTGCAGTGTCCCTCCGCAAATCAGATCTCGCTCAGGGCTTCCTCGTCGCCGACCAGAATGAAGTCGGGGTGCATCTGCAGGATGCTGGCGGGGACCTCCGGCGTGACGGGGCCGAAGAACGCCTTTTTGACGATGTCGGCCTTGCCCTTGCCGTTGGCGACCATCAGGACCTTGCGGGCCTGCATGATCGTCTTGATGCCCATGGTGTAGGCCTGCTTGGGGACCAGGTCGGCGTTGCCGTCGAAGAAGCGCTTGTTGGCCTCGATGGTCTCCTCCTTCAGGTCAACGCAGTGGGTGCCCAGCTCGAATGCCTCGTTCGGCTCATTGAAGCCGATGTGGCCGTCGTTGCCGATGCCCAGCAGCTGCAGGTCAACGCCGCCCACATTGTGAATGACCGCGTCATAGCGGGCGCACTCGGCGTCGGCGTCCATGTTGGTGCCGTCCGGCAGGTTGATGGCCTCGGGACGGATGTTGACATGGTCAAACAGGTTGCGGTGCATGAAGCTCCAGTAGCTCTCGGGGTGCTCCTTGGGCAGGCCGCGGTACTCGTCCAGGTTGACCGTCGTGACCTCGGAGAAGTCGATGTCGCCCTTGTTGTACCACTCGACCAGCTGCTTGTAGGTGCCCACGGGCGTACCGCCGGTGGCCAGGCCCAGCACGCAGTTGGGCTTCATGATGACCTGGGCCGAGATGATGTTGGCGGCCTTGCGGGACATGTCGTAGTAATCTTTTGCACGGATGATCTTCATAAGAAAATACCTCCTGATCTTTTCGGGGTGCGTTGCCCCAGTTTTCCTATTTTTCATTATACCACGCCATGGGGCGGGATACCATGACCGGTTTATGTGATTTGTACCAAGATTTTGTACCGTTTTTGCAGCAAATCACAGAAAAAGCCGCGGACGGGCTGATCGCCCGCCCGCGGCGGAGTTGATAAAGGGAACCAGACCTTTATCCGGTAATGCCTATTTTTACAGCATCTTCTTCAGCTCATCGTAGACGAACTGGACCTTGGGTCCGATGACGACCTGGCAAGCGGTCTTGCTGGGGCGGATGACACCGGCAGCACCGGCAGCCTTGACGGCCTTCTCGTTGACAGCAGTGCTGTCCTTGACCTCAAAGCGCAGACGGGTGGCGCAGTAGTCAACGTTGGCAACATTGTCCTTGCCGCCGACAGCAGCCAGAACGCCGGAGGCGATGGCGGTGAAGTCGTTGTTGGCGAGGGTGATGTTGGCCTCAGCAGCCTCCTCATCCTCGTCCTCGCGGCCGGGGGTCTTGAGGTCAAACTTGGTGATAGCGACGCGGAACACCAGATAGAACACCACGAAAGCAGCGATACCCAGAGGGATGATCATCCAGGTCTTAGCAGCAGCAGGCAGGCTGGCGGAGAAGATCAGGTCGGTAGCACCGGCGGAGAAGCAGAAGCCTGCGCGGAAGCCGGTGTAGTAGGTGATGATGGTGAAGATGCCGTACAGAGCAGCATAGACAACATACAGGGGGAAGCAGAGGAACATGAAGCCGAACTCGAACGGCTCGGTAACGCCGCAGACGAAGGCGCAGATAGCAGCGGAAACAACCAGACCGATAGCAGCCTTCTTGTTCTTGGCAGTCTGGACCATGGCCAGAGCAGCACCGGCAATGCCGAACATCATGCAGGGGAAGAAGCCGGACATGTACATGCCGAGGTCCCAGGTGACACCGTTCTGGCCGGTGACGTCGCCAGCCCAGTAGTGGCTCAGGTCGCCCAGACCGATGGTGTCAAACCAGAACACGTTGTTCAGGGCGTGATGCAGGCCGGTGGGGATCAGCAGACGGTTCAGGAAAGCGTAGATGCCGGCGCCGATGCCGCCCATCTTGGCAATGCCGTTGCCGAGGGCAACCAGAACGCCGAAGATGACGGGCCAGACGAACAGCAGGACAACGGAAACCACGATGGAAACAACGGCGGTCACGATAGCAACGCTGCGCTTGCCGCTGAAGAATGCCAGCCAGTCAGGCAGCTGGGTATTCTTGAACTTGTTGTAGCAGGCAGCACCGATGATGGCGGCCAGGATGCCGATGAAGGAGTTGCCGGCGATCTTGCTGAAAGCAATGTAATCGACGGTGCCTTCCTCCAGCGTGCGGACAGCGCCGACAACGCCGGGGCTGAGCAGCTGCTGCATCATCAGGAAGCTGACCAGACCGGCCAGACCTGCGGTACCGTCATGGTCATCAGACAGACCGACGGCAGCGCCGATGGCGAACAGCCAAGCCATGTTGTCGATCAGGGCGCCGCCGGCCTTGATCAGCAGGAAACCGAGAGTGTAAGCGAAACCGGAAGTTGCGCCCTCAGCACCCATAACAGCGGGAGCGAAAGCGTAACCGATGCCCATCAGGATACCACAGACGGGCAGTGCAGCAACGGGAAGCATAAGAGCTTTGCCGAGCTTCTGCAGATACTTCATCATAAAAGCATTCCTCCAAAAATTGTGAGTGGGTCTTTCCCAACTCGGCGCCGGGCTGTCTGGTTCCGCAGCCGCGACACTTTGTTAATCTCATATTAACATATTCTTCACAAAAAAGAAAGTGATTTTAGCAGAATTGTCGAAAAGCCGAAAAATCGACGCTTTCTTTGTGCAATATTCAAACACGCCATTGATTTTTGCCCAAATTTCTTTGAAAATTTAACTTTTTCGGAAAGTTATTTTCATAACGGGATGAATCTACGCCTCGGCTACGTCCTTCGTCGCCACCACATCCACGCCGGTCCCGGCTGCATCGGGCAGCAGGACCTGGCCGATGTGTACGGGGGCGGGCACCACGACGCTTTTCAGCGCGCGGACAACGTCAAAAATTTTCTCCTTCGGGATGTCGCTGCGGGTCTTGCAGCTCACGGCGGGCAGGGTGCCGCCGGTCACGCGCACCGTTGTGGTCACAATGCGCGTCGGGGCGGTGACCTCCCTGC
>ERZ791825.1470-NODE-1470-length-12622-cov-3.162728_pt1 | contig 12622 bp, 6 predicted proteins | sample MGYA00510298_ERZ791825 | MGnify/ENA primary metagenome ERZ791825 (study PRJEB30046, sample SAMN00792010) | human gut metagenome | study: EMG produced TPA metagenomics assembly of the A metagenome-wide association study of gut microbiota in type 2... | reverse complement strand
GAGGGCCTCTCGGACCCTGCGGTCCCCGGCAGCAGCAGGTTCCGTGTCTCCAGCCATATCCCCAGCCGCTTCCGCAATTTCCACCACAGCCGCCTCTTCTGTTTCCTCCGCAGCCACAATTCCCACCGCAGCCACCTCTTCCATCTCCGCCACAGCCCTGCGTTCCGTCCCAGCGGTCTCTTCCGTCTCGGCCACAGCAACAGTTCCCATCCCAGTGTCCTCTCTCGTCTCCACCCCGGCAGCTCTCTGCTCTGCAGTCCTCGTTCTCCCAGAAATCATATTCATAATTGCGCATGATCAATTCCCCTTTCAGCATATTTTCCTTGCGGACATCCCATACAGGTTGTTCGCTTACTATAATCTATGCTGCCCGTCCGAAGCTGCTACTTCTGCGATTTTTTGTCCAAAACTCCGGCTGTCACCTCTCTGTCTCCGTTCAATTTGCTGCACTTTTCTTTTCTCAAAATATTTCCTGTTTAACTGGCATGTCTCCGTCCCCGGCCGGCACCTCTCCGCCAGCTCATTATACCGTTCCGCCGTTTTCCATTCCCCCAGCCTGTCGTAGCAGACACACATCTGCAGATACGGAATATATCCCCGGCACTCCGGCATCACGAAACCGTCCTCCCCGGTCCACCTTCCGGTCCGGACTGCCTGCCCGTACCAGAAAATTGCGTCGCGATAGCGCCTGGCCGAGAAGAACCACCATCCGAGATCACAGCAGAGCTCCGGCTTCGGGATCCCCTCAGAAAGTCCGGAAAGCAGAAACTTTAGTGCCCGGTCCCGGTCTCCGATCCGGTACATACAGTACGCCCCATGCCTGCAGGCATCCACCCGGTCTTCCCGCCAGCCATCCGGCAGTTCCAGATATTCCGAAAATACGGAAGCGGCATCCCGGTATCTTCTGTGGTAATATAATTCCTTTCCGTAATAATACTGATCCCGCGGAGATAGTTTCCCCTTCTCCCGGAGCATCTGCTCAAATATCCGAAGATTCCTATCCGGATCCCCTGTCCCCACTTTCCGGTGCTCGATCATGATATCTTCCCGCACTACTTTTCCAAAGGGTTCCACCGCCTCATGGATGCGCCCTTTCCATACGGCTTTTCCGCACCGTCTTAAAAGGCGTTCTCTATAAAAGAAAAATGACGGTGCGCCATCCCCGTCATATCCAACCGCGTATTTTATCATCACTACATCCGGCCGTTCCATATCCAGCCGTCTTTTCAGATCCATCAGTTTTCTCCACTCTTCCTGCCTTATCACATCATCTGCATCCAGCCAGAACAGGTAATCCCCCGTTCCCCTGGAAAAAGCAAAATTTCTCGCCGCTGCAAAGTCATCCTTCCATTTAAAATCATAAACCTTGTCCGTAAAAGAAAATGCGATCTCCTTCGTCCGGTCCGTAGATCCCGTGTCCACAATTATGATCTCATCCGCAAATCCCTGCACGCAGGCCAGGCATCTCCCGAGGACCTTTTCCTCATTGCGCACGATCATGCATAGACTGATGGATGCCATTATTTCTCCCTCTTTGTCCTGTTTCTTCAATTTAATATATGATAGATTCTCCAATCTGCTATTCTCCCAGACGCAGCTGCAGGCAGATCCTATTACAGGTGAAACTACATTTCTGCAGAACCTGCCGCAGCCATCTGTGAACAGGGATTTCCTGTGGCACAAAAAGGCGCTGATCTGCCATGACCTCTCAGCCATACGCAAACCAGCGCCATTTACACTTCACTTTTTAACAAGCCAGACCGGTCCCGATTTTACTGTCCCTATTCCGCGTCTGCCACATAAGCCACAGCAATATCTTCGTAGCCATCTGTAGATGGAATCTCAAAATAAACTTCCTTGCCCGGATTCTTATATGTCATATTGATATCCATCTTATAGTTCATCTCATCAGCTTCGGATGTTGTATGATCTGTGACACTCATTCCGTAGTCCATAAACATCTTCATAGCCTCGCAATAGCCATCTTTGTTGACCGTCATCTCGCCGTTCGACTCATTGATCTTCATGTCCAGAGTGACCCCAAGCTCCTCGTAGGTCTCTGCGGTCGCGCTGGTAACTGCGGTCAGGATCTCGTTGATCTTCTGGTCATCAATAGTAAATGCAAGTTTCCTTGTGTCACCGCTTGTATACATTCTCAAGCCTTTGACAACATCCGTATCCAGATCCATGTTGATCTGTGTGGCCTGAGCTTTCGCAGCTTCCAGATCCATGGCCTGCCTGTACTTGATGCCCATAGTGTTCACATACATGTATCCGTCTGTGTAGAACATATCGATCGGCACTGCGGTTCCAAGCGTATCCGCGGTACCCTTGCATACAAACTGCATGTCTCCGTTCGCGTCCTCTTTCATCATCAGCTTCATATTCATGGACATATCAATATTCTGTCCGAGATAAGACATGGTGATCGTATAGTCCACATCGATATTCGCGCTCGGGAGAGACTCGCTAAGCTGCTGTGCTTCCTCATAGACCTTCAGCGCCTCCGGATCGTTCTCCGCGACAGCGGTCGGAACTGCCTTTACCTGGGTAACACCATTTACGCTCCAGGCACCATTTTTGTCGATCTCATATCCGTCCGCATGACCCGTATTTGTCTGCGCATATCCGGCATTCATCTGCAGATAACCGGAATTTCCAAAATAATAGCACTGTGCCCAGCCATCATGATCACCATCGATCCAGTACCAGCCGTTCCGGCAGTAGGAACCGTCATCGTTCTCATACCACCTGCCGTTCATATCCTCGTGCCATTCTCCCGCGAATGCTGGGAAGGACAGTGCCATTGCTAACGGCATCGCTGCAGTAAGGATCATTTTCCACTTTTTCATAAGAGAGACCTCCTTAAAATTCAACAACCGCGTCGGTCATCTGCACAAGTTTCCAGATGCCGGAGCGCCTGTTCTGTCACCCATCTGCCCACGTACTTCCGTGAGTTCCATATCTCAAGTATAGCAGTTCAACCATGCAATCGCAAACCCTTTTTCCTGTAGACTTCTTACGTTTTCTTTAACTGCAAAAATCCGGCAAAGCGCTTCTGCACGCTCTGCCGGATTCAATCTTTTTTCCTTATTCCAGATATGACTGCTCTGCCTGTATCACTGCGTAATAATCATCCCATTTCTCTGAGATCAGTTTCTCGATCCCCTGTTTTACCTCTTCGTTCGTTTTCCCATACTGGAATGGAACCACCGCGTCGAAAATCAGGTTCGTATGGGTTGGACCCTGGATCATGCGGAAATCATGGATGGTGACGCCCGGAAAATGTTCGTTGATCATGTCAACAACTTCCTTTTTTGTCTCATTGATTGCCTCGTTATTCACCACGATCGGATCCATGTGGATCACGGCCTCACAGCCAAGTTTTTCCTTCAATTCCTTCTCGATCCGATCGATCACGTCGTGGATCTCGAAGATGTCGCAATCCCCGGACACTTCCCCGTGAAGAGAGATCATGCGTCTCCCCGGGCCGTAATCGTGGACCACTAGATCATGGATCCCAAGGATCTCCGGATGATCCATAACGATCGTCCTGATCTCATTTACAAATTCTCTGGAAGGCGGTTCTCCGAGAAGCGGATTCAGGGTATCCTTCGCCGCGCTAAATCCGGCATACAATACAAAGCATGCCACAAGGCAGCCGCACCATCCATCGATACTAATGCCTGTCACATGGGCCACCGCCATGGAGATCAGAACCGCCGTTGTCGCGATGGAATCGCTCATACTGTCCATAGCCGTCGCTTTCATGGTCTCCGACTGGATCTTTTTGCCGACTGCCCGGTTGTAAAAGCACATGTATCCCTTTACACAGATGGAGACCACAAGGATCCCTACCGCCAGGGCACCTGTCTCCACCGGCTCCGGATGAAAGATCTTCTCTATGGAAGTTTTGAAAAGCTCGATTCCCATGAGAATGATGACCATGGAAACTCCAAATCCGGAGACATACTCGATGCGCCCGTGTCCAAAGGGGTGATCCGCGTCAGCCTTCATGCCGGAAAATTTAAATCCCACAAGAGAGATAAAGGATGATCCTGCATCTGACAGGTTATTGAATGCATCCGCCGTAATAGCGATGGATCCACTGATCACACCCGCCAGATATTTTCCGGCAAACAGAAATACATTGAGCGCGATGCCCACAATACTGCAGAGCATGCCGTAGGCACGGCGCACATCGCTGTTCCCGAATTGATCTCTGTTTTTAATAAATAAGCCGGACAGTATCGTAATCATGTAAAACACCTCCATCGGTCCGCACACTTGCCGCTCCAAGCCAAAAATCAAGAAATTGTAATTCAGGTCTTCTCACATTCAGCACAGAAAGCCCATCGGCTCGCCGAATCGTTACAAGTTGCTTTCTTCTAACCATCTGTATACTCAAACAGCGAGGAAAAACATGATCTTTCATGTTCTCCTCGCTGTTCTTATATGCCTCAGCATACGGAAAAGTTCCTGTTTCCAGAAAGCTTTCCGATATATTTATTTGTCAAAATACCGATCACTCATCGACATCCTGTGTATCATCCTCGTTGAGAATGATCTTATCTGCTTCCTCAAGCGGAGCATCCGTCTCCTCCTGCGGTTCTTCAGCAACCGGTGCTTCCTGCTCCTGGATCTTATCCTCGATCTCGCCTGTGCTGAGCTTGATATTGCGGTAACGCTTCATTCCGGTACCAGCCGGGATCAGCTTACCAATAATAACATTCTCTTTCAGACCGATCAGGTGATCGACCTTACCGTTGATCGCAGCCTCAGTAAGAACCTTTGTGGTCTCCTGGAAGGATGCGGCGGATAAGAAGGAATCGGTTGCAAGGGATGCCTTTGTGATACCGAGCATGACCTGTTTGCCCTCTGCCGGCTGTTTGCCTGCAGCGATGAGCTCCTCGTTCATCTCGTTGAAATCAAGAACATCCATGGATACGCCCGGAAGAACGTCGGAATCGCCGCTCTCCTCGACACGGATCTTCTTTAACATCTGACGCACGATCATCTCGATATGCTTATCGTTGATCTCTACACCCTGTAAGCGGTAAACACGCTGTACCTCACGGATCATGTAATCCTGTACGGCACGAACGCCCTTAACCTTTAACAGGTCGTGCGGGTTGATGCTACCCTCTGTAAGAACGTCGCCGGCCTCGAGAACCTGTCCGTCCGCAACTTTGATTCTGGAACCATAGGGGATCAGATAAGTCTTGGAGTTTCCTGTCTCCTGGTCCGTAACGATGATCTCACGTTTTTTCTTTGTATCTTTAATTGTAACAACACCACCGAATTCAGCGATGATCGCAAGTCCCTTTGGGCGTCTGGCCTCGAAAAGCTCCTCGACACGGGGAAGACCCTGTGTGATATCGCCGCCGGCAACACCGCCGGAGTGGAATGTACGCATGGTCAGCTGTGTACCAGGCTCACCGATGGACTGTGCGGCAATGATACCAACAGCCTCTCCGACCTGTACCGGCTGTCCGGTTGCCATGTTTGCGCCGTAGCACTTGGAGCAGACACCGATATGGCACTTACATGTCAGGACTGTACGGATCTTAACAGTATTTCTACCGAGCTTCTCAAGAACCTTGATAACGGCTGCGGCACGTTTCGGTGTACACATATGGTTAGCCTTAACAACAACTTCTCCGGTATCCGGATCTGTGATCGTCTCAGCGATATATCTGCCTGTCAATCTCTCCTGCAGCGTCTCGATGGTCTCTTTACCGTCCGTAAAGCCCTCGATCTCCATGTACGGGATCGTTCCCTTGCTTTCACAGCAGTCTGTCTCACGGATGATAAGGTCCTGGGATACGTCAACAAGACGTCTTGTCAGGTAACCGGAGTCGGCTGTACGAAGAGCGGTATCGGACATACCTTTTCTCGCACCATGTGCGGAGATGAAGTACTCAAGTACGTCAAGACCTTCACGGAAGTTGGACTTGATCGGGAGTTCGATCGTGTGACCGGTCGTATCCGCCATGAGTCCTCGCATACCGGCAAGCTGCTTGATCTGCTTATCGGAACCACGGGCTCCGGAGTCCGCCATCATGAAGATGTTGTTGTATTTATCAAGACCTGTCAGAAGGTCATGTGTCAGCTGGTCATCGGTTGCTTTCCATACATCGATAACTTCTTTGTAACGCTCTTCCTCTGTGATAAGACCACGGCGGAAGTTCTTAGCGATACGGTCAACGGTAGCTTCTGCATCTGCAAGGAGCTGCTTCTTTGTTGCCGGGACAGTCATATCGGAAATGGATACGGTCATAGCTGCTCTTGTGGAGTACTTGTAACCGATCGCCTTGATATCGTCCAGGGTGATCGCTGTCTGGATCGCTCCGTGTGTATTGATGACTTTCTCGAGGATCTGCTTTAACTGTTTCTTCTTTACGAGGAAATCGATCTCCGGCTTTAACTCGTTGCCCGGGATCGTTCTGTCTACAAATCCAAGATCCTGTGGGATGATCTCGTTGAAGAGGATACGTCCGACAGTTGTATCAACGATACCAGTCATTGTTCTTCCATCCGGAAGAGTCTTTGTCACACGGACTTTGATTCTTGCGTGAAGAGTAACGGCACCGTTCTCATATGCAAGAAGTGCTTCGTTCGGGCTCTTGAAGAACATTCCCTCGCCCTTTGCGCCCGGTCTCTCCTGTGTCAGATAGTAGATACCGAGAACCATATCCTGGGAAGGAACGGCTACCGGACCACCATCAGACGGCTTTAACAGGTTGTTCGGGGAGAGAAGAAGGAAGCGGCACTCTGCCTGTGCTTCCATGGTAAGCGGAAGGTGAACCGCCATCTGGTCTCCATCGAAGTCCGCGTTGAATGCGGTACAAACGAGCGGATGAAGCTTGATCGCCTTACCTTCTACAAGGATCGGCTCGAACGCCTGAATACCAAGACGGTGAAGAGTAGGAGCACGGTTTAACATAACCGGATGCTCTTTGATTACATCCTCAAGTACGTCCCAGACCTCTGTCTGGAGGCGCTCAACCATCTTCTTCGCGTTCTTGATGTTATGTGCTGTTCCGTTAGCAACGAGTTCCTTCATAACGAACGGTTTGAAGAGCTCGATCGCCATCTCCTTCGGGAGACCGCACTGATAGATCTTAAGTTCCGGTCCAACGACGATAACAGAACGTCCGGAATAGTCAACTCGTTTACCGAGAAGGTTCTGACGGAAACGTCCCTGTTTACCCTTTAACATATCGGAAAGGGACTTTAACGCACGGTTTCCAGGGCCTGTAACCGGTCTTCCGCGTCTGCCGTTATCGATCAGGGCATCAACGGCCTCCTGAAGCATTCTCTTCTCGTTGCGGACGATAATATCCGGAGCACCGAGCTCAAGAAGTCTTGCAAGACGGTTGTTACGGTTGATGATTCTTCTGTATAAATCGTTTAAGTCGGATGTCGCGAAACGCCGTCAAGCTGAACCATCGGACGGATATCCGGCGGGATAACCGGAATCACATTCATGATCATCCACTCCGGTCTGTTTCCGGAGCTGCGGAATGCATCTACGACCTCAAGACGTTTGATGATTCTCGCTCTCTTCTGTCCGGATGCCTCCTGAAGAGCTTTTCTAAGCTCTTCGGAGTCTTTATCCAGATCGATATTCTTTAAAAGTTCCTGAACAGCCTCAGCACCCATTCCCACACGGAATGTGCCGTAGCCGTACTTTTCAACAGCATCACGGTACTCTTTCTCAGAAAGGACCTGTTTTAACTGAAGGCCGGTATTGCCGGCATCCAGAACGATATAGGAAGCGAAGTACAGGACTTTCTCGAGGACTCTCGGAGAGATATCCAGAATCAGGCCCATACGGCTCGGAATACCTTTAAAATACCAGATATGGGATACCGGAGCAGCAAGCGCAATGTGTCCGATACGCTCACGGCGGACGCTGGATTTTGTTACCTCAACGCCGCAGCGGTCACAGATAACACCTTTATATCTGATTTTCTTGTATTTACCACAATGACACTCCCAGTCCTTGGTCGGTCCAAAGATTCTCTCACAGTACAGACCGTCTTTCTCCGGCTTTAAGGTTCTGTAGTTGATGGTCTCCGGTTTCTTAACCTCACCATGGGACCATTCCAGAATCTTTTCCGAAGAGGCAAGTCCGATACGGATCGCGTCAAATGTCATCGGCTGATAAGTTTCATTTGTCTCAGGCATGAACGGTACTCCCTTCTAATTATTTGTCGTCATCCTCGGTATAATCGTCATCGACATAGTCGTCTTTGGCACCGTCGTTTGTATAGTCATCTTCTTCCACATTAACGAGCTCGTCGCCCTTGAATTCCTGTTTCTGGAATCCATAGTCGGATAAGTCTTCCTTATCGTTGTAGCGGCGGTCTCCCTCGATGATGGAACGAAGGTCATAGTTGGTATCGGAGTAGTCGATGTTCTCAGACATATCGACCTCTTCACCGTTGTCACGCAGCACTCTTACGTCCAGTCCGAGAGACTGTAACTCTTTTAAGAGTACCTTGAAGGACTCCGGAATACCCGGCTCCGGAATGTTCTCGCCCTTGATGATCGCCTCGTAGGTCTTTACACGTCCTACAACGTCATCGGACTTCACAGTCAGGATCTCCTGAAGGGTGTAAGCCGCACCGTAAGCCTCAAGAGCCCAAACCTCCATCTCACCGAAACGCTGTCCGCCGAACTGTGCTTTACCACCTAACGGCTGCTGTGTTACCAGTGCGTATGGACCTGTGGAACGGGCATGGATCTTATCATCAACCAGGTGATGCAGCTTCAGGTAGTGCATGTGTCCGATCGTAGTCGGACCATCGAAGTATTCACCTGTACGTCCGTCGCGGAGCTGTACTTTACCGGTACGGCTGATCGGAACGCCTTTCCAGAGAGCACGATGGTCAAGGTGCTCGCCGAGGTATTCCATCGCATCCGGACGAAGGATATCCTTATACTTCTCCTGGAATGCATCCCATTCCATATTTACATAATCATTTGCAAGCTCCAGTGTATCCTGGATATCGTTCTCGTCCGCGCCATCGAATACCGGTGTGGAAACGTTAAAGCCGAGTGCCTTTGCAGCAAGGCTTAAGTGGATCTCGAGGACCTGTCCGATGTTCATTCGGGACGGCACGCCTAACGGGTTTAATACGATATCGAGCGGACGGCCATTCGGAAGGAACGGCATATCCTCTACCGGAAGTACACGGGAGACAACACCCTTGTTACCATGACGGCCGGCCATCTTATCACCGACAGAGATCTTACGTTTCTGTGCGATGTAGATGCGGACTGTCTCGTTTACGCCAGGAGCAAGCTCGTCGCCGTTCTCTCTTGTGAAGAGTTTTGCGTCGATGATGGTTCCGTAAGCGCCGTGCGGTACTTTTAAGGATGTATCGCGGACTTCTCTTGCCTTCTCACCGAAGATCGCGCGGAGAAGTCTTTCTTCTGCAGTCAGCTCAGTTTCTCCCTTCGGAGTTACCTTTCCGACTAAGATATCACCGGCACGTACCTCAGCGCCGATGCGGATGATTCCTCTCTCATCCAGGTCTTTTAATGCGTCCTCACCAACGCCCGGAACGTCTCTTGTGATCTCTTCCGGTCCTAACTTGGTGTCACGGGATTCGCATTCATATTCTTCAATATGAACCGATGTGTAGACATCGTTCATAACAAGCTTTTCACTTAAGAGAACCGCATCCTCGTAGTTGTAACCTTCCCAGGTCATGAATCCGATCAGCGGGTTCTTACCAAGTGCGATCTCTCCGTCCTTCGTGGACGGTCCGTCTGCGATAACCTCGCCCTTCTCTACATGGTCTCCCTTGTAAACGATCGGCTTCTGGTTATAGCTGTTGGACTGGTTGCTTCTTGAGAACTTGATCAGACGGTAAACATCGCGGTTCCCGTCAGAATCGCGTTTGATCACGATCTCATTGGATGCGGAGCGCTCAACAACGCCGGCATTCTTTGCAACAACGCAGACACCGGAGTCAACGGCAGCCTTGCCCTCGATACCGGTACCAACGACCGGAGCTTCTGTGGAAAGAAGCGGTACAGCCTGACGCTGCATGTTGGATCCCATCAGGGCACGGTTCGCGTCATCGTTCTGTAAGAACGGGATCATGGATGTAGCGACAGAGAATACCATTCTCGGGGATACGTCCATTAAATCGATCTGTCTCTTCTGGAAGGAGGAAGTCTCCTCACGGAAACGACCGGATACGTTGTTGTGGATGAAGTGGCCTTCCTCATCGAGCGGCTCGTTCGCCTGTGCTACGATGTAGTTATCCTCTTCGTCCGCGGTCATATAAACGACTTCATCGGTAACACGCGGGTTTGCCGGATCAGTCTTATCTACGACACGGTACGGAGCCTCAACAAAACCGTACTGGTTTACCTTTGCATAGCTCGCAAGGGAGTTGATCAGACCGATGTTCGGTCCCTCAGGAGTCTCGACCGGACACATACGGCCATAGTGGGTGTAGTGTACATCTCGAACCTCGAATCCTGCACGTTCTCTGGACAGACCGCCCGGTCCTAACGCAGAGAGACGTCTCTTATGCGTAAGCTCGGATAACGGGTTGTTCTGGTCCATGAACTGGGATAACTGGGAGCTTCCGAAGAACTCCTTCACTGCAGCGGTTACCGGTTTGATATTGATCAGGGACTGCGGAGTGATTCCGTCGATGTCCTGTGTCGTCATTCTTTCGCGTACCACACGCTCCATTCTGGAGAGACCGATGCGGTACTGGTTCTGAAGCAGCTCGCCGACTGCACGGATACGACGGTTTCCAAGATGATCGATATCGTCTTTTACGCCGATGCCGTACTCAAGGTGCATATTGTAGTTGATGGAAGCAAGGATATCTTCCTTCGTGATGCACTTCGGAACGAGCTCGTGGATGTTGCGGTGAAGTTCTGCTTTTAACGCTTCCTCGTCATCCCCTGCTTTTTCCAGAATCTCTTTTAATACCGGGTAGTATACTAATTCCGTAATACCTACTTCTGCCGGATCAAATGTCACATATGCGGAAAGGTCTACCATGAGGTTGGAGAGGACCTTCTCTACGCGTTCCTCAGTCTGGATCCATACGTACGGGATCGCTGCGTTCTGGATCGCGATCGCCTGGTCCTTTGTGATTGCCTTTCCTGCTTCAGCAAGGATCTCACCTGTAGATGTATCGACGATATCCTCAGACGGAATCTGTCCTACGATACGGTTCTTCATGTGGAGCTTCTTGTTGAATTTATATCTTCCGACCTTCGCGAGATCATATCTTCTCGGATCGAAGAACATACCATTTAACAGGCTCTCAGCGCTGTCAACAGACAGCGGCTCGCCCGGACGGATCTTCTTATATAATTCAAGGAGACCATCCTGATAGTTGTCGGATGTATCCTTTCCAAAGCTTGCGAGAAGCTTCGGCTCCTCACCGAAGAGATCGATGATCTCGGCGTTTGTTCCATATCCGAGCGCACGAATCAGGACTGTAACCGGGACCTTTCTCGTACGGTCTACACGGACATAGAACACGTCGTTGGAATCGGTCTCATACTCTAACCATGCTCCACGGTTCGGGATCACGGTACAGGAGTATAATTCCTTACCGATCTTATCATGATCGATTCCATAATATATACCTGGGGAACGTACCAACTGGCTGACGATAACACGCTCGGCACCGTTAATAACGAAGGAGCCGGTATCTGTCATTAACGGCAGATCGCCCATGAAAATCTCATGTTCATTGATTTCATCTTTATCTTTGTTGCAGAGTCTCACCTTAACCTTTAAAGGTGCCGCGTAAGTCGCATCACGCTCTTTGCACTCTTCGATCGTATATTTGATGTCATCTTTGCACAGCGTGAAGTCTACAAACTCCAGGCTCAGATGTCCAGCAAAGTCAGCGATCGGAGAGATATCGTCAAAGACCTCTTTCAGGCCCTCGTCGAGGAACCACTGATAAGAATCCTTCTGGATCTCGATCAGGTTCGGCATCTCAAGAACTTCTTTCTGTCTTGAGAAGCTCATTCTTACGCTCTTGCCGGCCGGCACCGGACGCATTCTGCTTTTCTCCATTTGACGTTTCACCCCTGTTTTCTTTCTCTATAATCAATAGCCAATTTTGGGCATACTGGTACCATATGCACATGATACCACAATAGTGCACATTTCATACTACCATGGGGTTGTCAATCTGTCAAGCACTTTTTTACAAGGTTTTCCTGGACGTTGTTCACGTAAATAAAAGATGTGCTGCAGAATCTTTCAGATGATCCTGCAGCACATCTTTTATCAGTCTATATAATTTTTACCATTCTACTCTACGCTTGTGTAATACCCCGGCGCATACATCTGGATCGAGTAGAAATCATCCCCTGACGGGCTTTCTTTACTTGCAAAAATCTCCGGTCCATAAGCTGTGGTAAATCCGTTGACACTGTCATCTGTCTTACTAACGATCATATCCTCGGTATTGATCAGTTCCTGATATACCTCCTGTCCGCTTAGATCCGTATCCAGATAGCCGAATTCCTGAAATGCGGCTTCCAGCACGTCCACGATCTGGTAGAAGGCCTCCTCATCGCTGCTGTAGGCACCGATCCCATGGAGATCATCTGTTGC
>ERZ791825.1469-NODE-1469-length-12626-cov-3.326068_pt1 | contig 12626 bp, 8 predicted proteins | sample MGYA00510298_ERZ791825 | MGnify/ENA primary metagenome ERZ791825 (study PRJEB30046, sample SAMN00792010) | human gut metagenome | study: EMG produced TPA metagenomics assembly of the A metagenome-wide association study of gut microbiota in type 2... | reverse complement strand
CGCAGTTGCCGAGAACGGGATCGAGGCGTTGGAAAAAATAAAAGAATTTTACCCGGATATCGTGATCACGGATATCCGGATGCCGGGATATGACGGGCTGGACCTGATCCGGCTGGGAAAAGAGGAAGCTCCGAAGGCAGAGTTTGTGATCATTAGCGGTTACCGCCATTTTGAATACGCGCAGATGGCGATCCGGTACGGGGTGAATGCGTATCTCTTAAAACCGATAAAAAAGGACGAGCTGACGGAGACATTAAAACGCCTCAGCACCCGTTTCCGGGCACAGACGGAACAGCTGAGCCAGGAGGAGAAGACCAGACTGGCGATCAGAAGCGATGAGAAGAACCTGAGACAGGCCTTTTTACAGGATCTTGTGGGGAGAAGAAATAAGGAGACCCTGTCGCAGCCGCTTTTGGAGATCAACCGGGAATTTCACTATCGTTTTGAGCCGGGGGAATTCTGCATTGCCATCTTAAAACTGGATGGGCGTGTCTGCGACGAGGAGCAGAATGTCCAGTTTATGGCGGAGAAAGTCCAGTCTGCGGCGGAAAGATTTTTAAAAGACTATGTTATGGAGACAGAGAATACGGAGCTCAACGGATTCCATTTCTTTCTGTTAAATTATGACGCAGAGGACCGGATGCAGATCCGGAGACAGATGAAAGCCCTGCTCTCGGAGATTCGGGTCCAGGGGGATATTTTAAAGAACCTGTCGGTGACACTGGCACTCGGAGAGGGCGTGGAAAGTCTCCCGGAGATCGGCAGTTCCTTGAAAAATGCCAGACTCCTCATCGAGGAGCGGCTGCTCGCAGGAACGGGAAAGCTGATGGAAGGAAAGATCGAAAGCGGGGAGTCCTTCGCGGACAGTGAGATCTTCGCAAAGTTTAATGACCGGATCGCCCACACGCTGGAGAGTCTGGATTCCTTTGCAGTGCGGGAAGAACTGATCTATCTGAAAACGAAAATGCTGGCTGAAAAGGAGATCAGCGGTCATGAGATCCTTCAGATGACGAAGGAGATCTGCAACCAGTACCTGTTTTTTATGAAAAAGTACCGCCTTCCGGTGGAAGAGAACTTTATGGAGAACTTCAGCGTCAGTGCCGACAACTGTGCAGATGCGGCGGAGCTTTTCGATTATCTGACGAGACGGATCACGACCTCCTACGAGAAGGCGGCGAGATTAAAGAGACAGGACGAAAACCGGCCGATCCGCGTGGTGAAAAAGTATGTGGAAGAACATTTTGGAGAGCCGCTGACGCTGGAAGAACTCAGTCAGGTTGTGGATCTCTCCCCGACGTACCTTAGCACGATCTTTAAAAAGGATACGGGGATGACGTTTCTGGAATACCTCTCGAAGGTTCGCATGGACATGGCAAAAAAGCTCCTAAAGGAGACGAATGACACGGTGGCTGATATCTGCGGGAAGGTCGGTTACAGCGATGTGCGGTATTTCACGAAGACCTTTACAAAATATGCGGGCTTAAAGCCCAAGGAATACAGAAAGCTGTACTCATGATGGAGAAGAAATATACCGATGAGAAAAATTACCTGTCTGTCCGGATCAAATGGTGTGCACTTCTCGCAGCCGGGCTGATCGGGGCATTCCTCGTGAGAATGTGGGTGGTGTGCATCCGGGAAATGATGGTCCCGGCTGTATTTACGGCGCTTTCCGCTGCTCTGGCGGTGATCGTCTACCGGACGGTGCTGATCCCATACCGGGAGACTCGGAAGATCTATGAGCAGTTTGTCATGGGCTATGTCATGGAGGACCTTTTTAAGGTCCGCTATCCGTTTTCACCGGAGAGTGAGCAGGCAGTCCTGCGCCTGAACGAGATCATCGACCGGAACAACCTGATCGCGATCTCGAAGAAACAGGCGGAGTATCTGGCGCTTCAGAACCAGATCAATCCCCATTTCCTCTACAACACGCTGGAGGGGATCCGGAGTGAGGCGCTGATCGCGGGGCTGGACAGCATCGCGGAGATGACGGAGGCGCTGGCGACCTTCTTCCGCTACACGATATCAAACCTGGAAAATCTCGTGACGCTGGAGGACGAACTTGCCAATATCGAGAATTATTACTATATTCAACAGTTCCGATTCGGTTCTAAACTGGACCTGAAGATCCAGTATGACCGGGATCCGGACGACGATTTCACGGAGATGGATTTTCTGCAGTGCAAACTTCCGAAGCTGACACTGCAGCCGATCATGGAAAATTCCATCTACCACGGGATCGAGCGAAAGATCGGAAAAGGTCATCTTGTGATCCGGATCAGTGCGAGTGAGGAACGGCTCTACATCAGGATTTCCGATGATGGGCGCGGAATGACGGACGAAAAACTGAAGGAACTGAATGAAAAACTGCGCCGTCTTGATGTGGAGACAGATGTCCCGGAAAAAGAGGAGGAGAAGAAGCCGGCCCGTGGCGGGATTGCGGTGGTGAACGTGAACAGGCGGATCAGGCTCCTCTTCGGCGAGGAGTACGGAATCCATGTCTACAGCAAAGAGGGGATCGGAACTGATGTCATAGTGGAGCTTCCGCTGGTGCGCGACGGGGATCGTCAGGGAGGATGGCGATGAGAAAAGAACTTCTTCGGATATCGCATGTCGATCTTGAACGGGACGGGGAGCAGCTTTTAGATGATCTGGAATTCCAGATGTTTGCCGGGGAGATCGTTGGCCTGGTGGCGCGGAACCGGAAAGGCCAGAAAGAGATGGTGGATCTGATCTGCCGGAACGATCCGATCAGCCTGGGATCCGTGTGGTATGACGGAAACGTTGTAAATAGCTACGCCTACAGCAGCGGCGAGTCCAACAAGGTGGCGCTGATCGAGCAGAAGAGCCATCTCGTGCAGGGACTCAGCGTTGTGGACAACCTTTTTATCCTGCGGGAAGGTTTCCGGAAATATTTTATCAATGAGCAGGTGATTTTCAGCCAGGCGGTCCGCTTTTTTGAAGAAAAAGGGCTGAAAGTGGACCTGGAAAAGAGAGTGGAGAACCTGACAGAGCTTGAGAGATGCTTTGTGGAGCTCGGAAAGGCGCTGCTTTCGGGCTGTCATCTCATTATCGTGGATAACCCGGCGAACTATTTGAGCCAGTATGAGCTCTTCGAGTTCCAGCAGATGTTAAAGAAGATCCGGAAAGAGGGGATCTCCGTGCTCTATGTGGGAAACCACCACCAGGAGCTCTTTAAGATCGCGGACCGGACCGCACTTTTTTCGGACGGTCACATCTACAAGGTCTTTGAGCGGGATGAGATGACGGACGAAAAGATGGCACCGTACATCTCAGAATGGAAGATCATGTCCACGGAGAATGATCAGGATGCCGAGGATGACGGGATCCTGCACTTTCACACCGTGGGAGTCGGAAATTTAAATGGTCTTCGCTTCATCCTGCACCGCGGTGAGTGTATGACGATCCTCGACAAGGAGAATAAGATCGCAGGGGACATGATGGATCTGATGACCGGGAAGAAGCGGTGCAGATCAGGATGGATCACAGTGGAACATGTGACCTACACGCAGAAAAAAGCGGCGGATTATCTCGCTGAGGGGATCGCCGTGATCCCGGCGGACGGGGTAAACCGGCTGCTGTTTCTGGATGGGAGCTACATGGAGAACCTGACATTTCTCCTGGACCGGAAACTCAAAAAAAGCCTGATTCCGGGGAAGATCTATAGGAGCATCCATTCAGAATATCTGCCGCTCGTGGGGCCGGTGATCGACGCGCCCTGTGTGCGCGATATTCCGCAGGAAGACCAGTTTGCCCTGCTCTATCATAAGATGAATCTTCTGCGTCCGCGGATCATGGTCTGCATCCAGCCGCTCGCAAAGGGCGACATGTTCTGCCGCATGAGAATTTTAAATGTGCTGCGCCAGATCCAGAAACAGGGGACGGCGATACTCATGATCACCGCGAGTATCTCCGATACGCTTGATATCTCGGACCGACTGCTCGTCGTGGAGCAGGGGAAGGTGGCGGCAGTGTATGAGAAGAGTGAGTTTAAGAGAATTGTGAGGTAGGATTGGAGCTGCCCCGTCCTGTTGTATACATCAAAATATTGTCCCCCATAACCGTAGGATTGTCCTCTGTTACGGGGGACATTTTTCATGTAAGATGGAACTAACAGGGGAGGTCTATATGAACGAGTACATAGGAATCGATATCGGCGGGACGAAAACAGCCATCGTTCGTGGAGACGAGAACGGAACGATCCTTGAAAAGAAGCGATTCGCGACGACAACGAAGGGAGAAACTCTGGAAATGATCTTTCAGAGCGTTGCGGATCTGAAAACAGATCAGACGAAAGCGATCGGCGTCAGCTGCGGCGGACCGTTAAACAGCAGGACGGGTGTGATCCTGGGACCTCCGAATCTTCCGGGATGGGACGAAGTTCCGATCACGGATATGCTGACGGAGCGGTTCGGACTTCCGGCATATTTAAGAAATGATGCGGATGCCTGTGCCGTGGCGGAATGGCAGTTCGGAGCCGGAAAAGGCGCGGAGAACATGATCTTTCTTACCTTCGGGACCGGGATCGGCGCGGGGCTGATCTTAAACGGAAAGCTCTACGAAGGAACATGCGGGCTGGCCGGGGAGATCGGTCATGTACGGCTTTTTGAGGATGGACACGTTGGCTACGGAAAGTCCGGCTCGTACGAAGGATATGTGAGCGGCGGCGGGATCGCCCAGTACGGAAAAGGAACCGCGGCGGAGCTAGGAAAACGGGCGGAAGAAGGAGATCCGGAGACGTTGCAGATCTGGGCGCAGACAGGAGAACATCTTGGAAGCATGCTGGCGATCCTGATCGACCTTTTAAATCCGGAGGTGATCGTCATCGGAAGTATTTTCGTCCGGGCGGAGAAGTATCTGAGAGCTTCCATGGAAGAAAAGATCAGGAAAGAAGCACTGAAACCGGGCGTAGAGATCTGCCGGATCGTTCCGGCGGGACTCGGGGAATCGATCGGAGATATCGCGGCACTCTGTGTTGCCATGAACCTGTAAAAGATGAAAATGCCGGGATTTGCGGAGAAACCACAAAAAGAATGTAACTGTCCGGAATCCCTGCAGTTACAGGAAAAACATTAGAAATATAGCCACAAAAGGATGTGCATGGCACATTTTCGCATACATAAAACGACCCGGGAGACCGGATCAAACGAGAAACAAAAACTGGAAAGCGGGGGAGAAGATGGGCGAAGTAATTGTTTCAATGAAAGACATCGTCAAGACATTCCCGGGTGTCAAAGCCCTGGATCATGTAAATTTCGAACTCCGGTCGGGAGAGGTCATGGCGCTTCTCGGGGAGAACGGAGCAGGAAAATCTACACTGATGAAGATCTTAAGCGGTGTTTATACAAAAGACAGCGGAACGATGACCATATTCGGAACGGAATATGACAATCTGACACCGAAGCAGGCACAGGCCGTCGGCGTTGCGATCATCCACCAGGAGTTAAACATGTGCCGCCACTTATCGGTTGCGGAAAACATGTTCCTCGGAAGAGAGAAGGTCAACGGGATCGTCTTAAATGACCGGGAGATGGAGGCAGAGGCGGCAAAGATCCTCGGAGATCTGAAGATCGACATCGACCCGAGACAGACCGTCGGAGATCTTCCGGTATCCAAACAGCAGATGGTCGAAATCGCGAAGGCACTTTCGATCCACGCGAAGATCCTGATCATGGATGAGCCGACTTCTTCCCTGACAGCAAAAGAGATCGAGGAGCTCTTCCGGATCATCCGCCAGTTAAAGGCAGACGGCTGCGGAATCGTCTATATTTCCCATCGTCTGGAGGAGCTGAAGGCCATCGTGGACCGGGTGACGATTATGCGTGACGGTCAGTATATCACAGACGGAAATTTCGCAGATATGACGATGGAACAGATCATCGCAAACATGGTCGGCCGTGAGATCAAGGAACAGTTCCCGAGAGTCTCCTGCCCGAAAGGAAAGAAGATCTTCGAGGTGAAAAACTTAAATGCCGGACATCTCGTCCGCGACATCAATTTCTCCCTCTATGAGGGCGAGATCGTCGGATTCGCGGGACTGATGGGAGCGGGACGTACCGAGACCACGAGAGCGATCTTCGGCGTTGACCCGAAGACCAGCGGGGAGATCTGGCTGGACGGAAAAGAAGTGAAGATCACCTGTCCGATGGACGCGATCAAAGCCGGGATCGTACTGGCGCCGGAGGACCGGAAAAAAGACGGTCTCTGCACGAAACTCAGCATCCGTCATAACCTGGCACTCCCGAACCTGGACCTCATCTGCAGCAAGCTCGGCGTGATCAGCAGTAAAAAGGAGGACGACCTCTGCGAGAAGGCGGTGAAGGACCTCCTGATCAAGACCCCGACGGTGGAGGTCAACGCGGGCAATCTTTCCGGAGGAAACCAGCAGAAAGTGGTTGTCGGAAAGTGGCTGGCGAGAAATTCCAGAGTCGTGATCTTCGATGAGCCGACACGAGGCATCGATGTAGGCGCGAAGGTCGAGATCTACAACCTGATGAACCAGTTAAAGAAACAGGGCATTGCCGTTATGTTCGTCTCCTCGGAGATGCCGGAAGTCCTGGGAATCGCGGACCGCGTCATCGTCATGTGCGACGGAAAGATCACCGGCGAAGTCATGGCGAAGGAGACAAGCCAGAATGAGGTTCTGAAGTTCGCTACCGAATTTGAGAAGAAACAACAGGTTAGCTGAGGGAGGACAGGAGAATGAATGAAAAGAAGCAGAGTACAGTAAAGCGGATCCTGGGGACACGCGGAATGGGCGCGGTCATCACGGCATTCGCGGGACTGATCATCATCTATGTAGCATTCGGTCTCATCGACCGTAAAGTATTTGCAGGACAGAACGTCATGAACCTTCTGCGTTCCATGTCAAAGTACCTTCTGATCGGCGTCGGACAGAGCTATCTTCTGATCACCGGAAATATCGATCTTTCCATCGGTTCCATGGTCGGAATGAGCGCCATGATCTCGGCAACCCTGATGGCGATGGGCGTCAATCCGTTCGTTGCGATGGCGGTTGCGATGGCGTGCTGCCTGGTTACCGGAGTGATCAACGGAATGTTAGTCGGAAAGTTCAAGCTTCCGCCGTTCATCGCTACCCTGGGTACCATGTTCGTGACACGAGGCGTTGCCTACATGGTCAATAACAACCGAAACACGGATGCCATCGCCACAGGTATCGGAAAGGAAGCAGGGGATAAGTTCCAGAACGTCTTCTACTATGGAAAGACACTTGGTGTTTACAACACCTTCTGGATCGCTCTCGTGATCTTTCTGATCTTCTTCTTCCTGCTCTCAAAGACCCGCACAGGAAGACATATTTACGCGATCGGCTCCAACGTGGATGCTGCGAAACTGTCCGGTGTGAATGTTGTAAATACAACAATTAAGGCATATCTGGTAAGTGCTGTCTGCGCGTGTGTCGTTGGTTACATCCTCTGCGCACAGGCAGGAATGGGCAACATGGAAGCAGGAAACATGTACGAGATGTACGGCGTTGCGGCCGGCGTTATCGGCGGCATCTCCCCGCTCGGCGGAACAGGACTTCTGCTCGGAACCTTTGCTGGTGCGGCTGTATGGCAGACACTGGAGAATGGTCTGAACATGATCGGTGCACAGGTCGGCATCCAGAGACTTGTCATCGGTATCATCGTTGTATTCTCTGTACTTCTTGATGTTGTCGTTCGTTCCGGAAACTTCGGAAAGAAAGCATCCAAATAAGACAGAGAAAAAACTGTTTTGTGTCTGCGGCATTTTGCAGCAACAGTCGGTCCGCAGTCCTGCATGAGAATAAGCAGGATGCTGGTCCGGAAATATCGTTACATGGATATCTAACTCCCATGATATACGGGAGTTACATATAAGAAAATCTTAAGGAGGATTTTTATGAAAAAGAGATTGTTCGCACTGTTAAGCTGTGCAGCCCTTGCGGCAGCCAGCATCACCGGCTGTTCCAGCCAGAAACCTGCAGAATCCGCAGCTGCGTCTGCAGAGGCAGAGTCCACCACAGGTGCTCCGTCCAAAGAAGTCGGCGATTATAAGATCGCGCTGATCACCATGGACTCCATCGACCAGCACTGGGTAACCTTAAACGAGGGTGCTCAGGAAGAGGCGAAAGAGCTCGGCGTGACAGTAAGCTTCATGTCCCCGAACACAAAGGATGATGCTCAGCAGATCGAGTGCGTAAATAACGCAGTCGCAGGCGGCTATCAGGCGATCATCGTAGCGGCAAACGGCCCGGACGCGATCTCTTCCGCACTGAAGGAAGCAAAGGACGCGGGCATTAAGATCGTATACGTTGACTCCCCGGCAAACGTGGAGGCAGAGGCAACCTTCTCTACCGATAACGAGGCAGCTGGTGAGACAGCCGGTAAAGAGATGCTCAAAGCTCTTGAAGAGTCCGGCATCACATCCGGTAAGATCGGTATTGTAAATGTAAACGCAGCAACAGACTCCACAGTCAAGAGAGAAGCCGGATTCCGTAAGGCATTCGAAGGAAAAGGCTTTGAGCTCATGGAGACCCAGTACGGCGAAGGCGATGCAGCGAAGTCCCAGACCATCGCTGAGAACTACATCACACAGGGTGTTGTCGGCATCTTCGGCTGCAACGAGGGCTCCACGACCGGTACCGGTAATGCCATCAAGGCATCCGGCAATACAGGCATCATCGGCGTTGGTTTCGATAAATCCGACGCGATCATGAACCTTATCAACGACGGATATCTTCTCTGCACAATGGCTCAGAACCCGGATCTCATGGGTAGAGACGGTGTTGAGGCAGCTGTCCGTGCGCTTCAGGGTGAGACATTTGGCGGTCTTGTAACGGATACAGGCGTTTCTGTCATCAAGGCAGGCAACACTGAGGATGCAGCAGGAACAACCGACGTGACAGCAACAAAGGACTGGAAGATCGCGCTGATCACCATGGACTCCATCGACCAGCACTGGGTAACTTTAAATGAGGGCGCTCAGGCAGAGGCAAAGGCACTTGGCGTAACCGTAAGCTTCATGTCCCCGAACACAAAGGATGATGCTCAGCAGATCGAGTGCGTGAACAACGCAGTCGCAGGCGGCTATGAGGCGATCATCGTAGCGGCAAACGGCCCGGACGCGATCTCTTCCGCATTAAAGGAAGCCGCTTCCACAGGCGTGAAGATCGTGTATGTTGACTCTCCGGCAAACGTAGAGGCAGAGGCAACCTTCTCCACAGACAACGAGGCAGCTGGTAAGACAGCAGGCGATGAGATGATCAAGGCTCTCGAGGCAGCAGGCATCACATCCGGTAAGATCGGTATCGTAAACGTAAACGCAGCAACAGACTCCACCGTTAAGAGAGAAGCAGGCTTCCGCTCTGCATTCGAAGGAAAGGGCTATGAGCTTATGGAAACTCAGTACGGCGAAGGTGATGCAGCGAAGTCCCAGACCATCGCTGAGAACTACATCACACAGGGTGTTGTAGGTATCTTCGGATGTAACGAGGGATCCACAACCGGTACCGGTAATGCCATCAAGGCATCCGGAAAGACAGACATCGTAGGCGTAGGCTTCGATAAATCTGATGCGATCATGAACCTCATCAACGATGGATATCTCCTCTGCACAATGGCTCAGAACCCTGATGTTATGGGTAAAGAGGGCGTAAAGGCAGCAGTCAGAGCGTTAGAGGGCGAAGAGCTCGGCGGCGCTGTCAGCGATACAGGCGTATCTGTTCTGAAAAAGAACTGATGTAACTGTGTACGGAACAGTTACGAACTGATAAAGAATTTCAATGGTTACAGTTCGTGCAGTGCATGAATGATGGCCCTGAATGAAAGAAAAGGTGCCGGGCAGGAAAATAAACTGGAAACCGGCACGAAAATGAATTAAAATAACGGTAGCTTCCGCGCGACGGACAGTTACTGAAACATGTAACGCAATGGAACGCCGGACCGCAAGGATCGGCGTTCCTGCATATAAGGGACAGGAGGACATTTGTATGAAACGCAGTGAGATCAACGCGGCTTTAAAAGAGATGGAACAGATGATCAGGGAATACCGATTTGCGATCCCGCCGTTCTGTAATTTCACACCGGAAGAGTGGAAGGAAAAAGGACATGATTACGATGAGATCCGTGACAATATGTTAGGCTGGGATATCACAGACTACGGTCTCGGGGATTTTGATAAAGTCGGGTTCTCCCTGATCACGATCCGGAACGGAAACCTGAAAATGAAGGACAAATATACAAAATCCTACGCGGAAAAACTCCTGTATATCAAAGAAGGACAGTATTCTCCGATGCATTTCCACTGGTCCAAGATGGAGGACATCATCAACCGCGGCGGCGGAAATGTTCTGATTCGTGTATACAATTCCACAAAGGATGAGGACCTTGATAAAGTGAACGATGTCCATGTCCATGTGGACGGCAGAGAGATGGTCGTTCCGGCCGGCACCCAGGTGCGCCTGACTCCCGGTGAGAGCATTTCCATCTACCCGTACATGTACCATGATTTCGAGGTGGAAGAGGGAACCGGTCCGGTCCTTTTAGGAGAAGTCAGCCAGTGCAACGACGATAACGTGGATAACCGTTTCTATGAGAAGATGGGAAGATTCCCGGAGATCGAGGAGGATGAAGCACCGTATCGTCTGCTGTGCAACGAATATCCGGAGGCAAAATAGATGGTAGATCAGAGTACACTGATGGCGGTCTGCGGTCATATGGATCAGGTCGCCGGAGTCCGCCGGATCGAATTTCAGGACGGGCGGGCGTCGGGACTCCGCTGTGCGCTTGTGGAAAACGGGCCGGTGGAGATGCCGTTAATGCTAGATAAATGCCTGGACCCGGCGTGGATCCGGTATAAAGGGATCAACTTAAGTCTCCTCACAAAACCGGGGCTTCAGGGGAGAAATCCCTATGATACTGCGGGAGACGAGGCGGTGCGCTCTATTATGGGCGGCGCGATGTTCACCTGCGGTCTTGGAAATGTCCACGGAAACCGGGTGGTGGACGGTGTGGAATATCCGGTTCACGGACGGATGCGGACAACTCCCGCGGAAAAGATCTCCATGGACGCGTTCTGGGAGAACGGGGAGTATAAGATTTTGGTGTCCGGGGAGATGCGGGAAGCGCGGATCTTCGGTGAAAATCTGGTGCTGAGAAGAACCGTGGAGACGGTTTATGGAAAGAACGAGATCGTGTTCACGGACGAGATCGAGAACCAGGGATTTGAGGACCAGCCGCTCTGCTTTCTCTATCACTGCAATGCCGGGTATCCGTTTCTGGTGCCGGGGCTGCGGGTCGTGATGCCATCGATCTTCTGCGGTCCGAGAGATGCGGACGCAAAGGCAGGCGAGGCGGCTTGGAACGTCATGGAGGAGCCGGAAGAGCATGCGCCGGAGCAGGTATTCCAGCATGAGCTGGCAGCGGATCGTAATGGAAATACGTTTGCGGCATTTGTCAATGACGAGCTGCAGATCGGGCTCTGCATTCGTTTTGAAAAATCTGTGATTCCCTACCTGACCCAGTGGAAGAGTCTGGCAGCCGGCGATTTTGCGATGGCGCTGGAGCCGACAAACTGTGGGTTTGATGGCCGCGCCGGGGCGACGGAAATTCTAAAGCCATTTGAGAAACATGTAAACCGGATCCGATTCCAGATCCTGGACGGAAAAGACGAGATAAAACAGATGGAAGATGAGTGCAGGGAGGTATTGGAATGTACGATGTGATCGCTCTTGGTGAGCTTCTGATCGATTTTGCGGCAAAGGAGACAGACTCGGACGGCTATCCGACCATGAAGGCGAATCCGGGCGGTGCACCGGGAAATTTCCTTGCAGCGTTAAATAAATACGGAGCGAAGACGGCATTCCTCGGAAAAGTCGGGGATGATACGTTCGGAAAGCTCCTCTTAAAGACATTTGAGAAAGCCGGGATCGAGACAAAGGGGATCGTGACGGATCCGTCAGTGTTTACGACGCTGGCGTTCGTGACCTTCTCGCCGGAGGGAGACCGTTCCTTCAGCTTTGCGAGAAAACCGGGAGCGGATACGAGACTGAGCTTTGAGGAGATCGATCTTACCATGATCGATGAGGCATCGGTGTTTCACTTTGGAACCCTGAGTCTTACCGATGATCCGGTCTGCACGGCGACGAAAAAGTGTGTGGAATATGCGAAAGAGCATGGAAAGCTCATCACTTTTGATCCAAACTTAAGACTTCCGCTCTGGGAGACAACGGACGCGGCGAAAGAGCAGATCTTATGGGGACTGGCTCATGCGGATGTTGTGAAGATCAGCGATGAGGAGGTGGAATTCCTCTGGGGGATCACGGACGAGAAGGAGGCGGCAGAGAAGCTGCTTGACGAGTTTGGAATCCGCCTCGCTATGGTCACTATGGGACCTAAGGGAGCGTATCTTGCAAATCAGAATGGCGCTGCCTATGCGAAGTGCCCCAAGGTAAAGCCCATCGATACGACGGGAGCCGGGGATATCTTCGGAGGAAGCGCGGTGTCCAGACTGTTAAAGACAGGAAAAGCGCCGGAAGAGCTCAGCACGGAAGAACTTGGATTTATCGGTCAGTTCGCCTGCACAGCGGCAAGCATCTCCACGACACAGTCGGGCGGGATTCCGAG
>ERZ791825.1466-NODE-1466-length-12661-cov-2.576630_pt1 | contig 12661 bp, 9 predicted proteins | sample MGYA00510298_ERZ791825 | MGnify/ENA primary metagenome ERZ791825 (study PRJEB30046, sample SAMN00792010) | human gut metagenome | study: EMG produced TPA metagenomics assembly of the A metagenome-wide association study of gut microbiota in type 2... | reverse complement strand
ATACTTATTACTTATTTTATCTTTTTTTTGTACGATTCGAACCGGGACTGAATATCACGTACGAAGTTGAACGTTTCTATGCCACGGAAATATCCATTTTTACAAACAGGATCGGTGAAGTATTCCTCATTGCTTTTGAGCAGGATGAAGTTTTCGACGTTGTCTTTCCATACGAGGTTATTCTTTCCGTATTTTTTTGCTAATGCCATGGCGTCGTAGATATGTCCTAGGCCGGCATTGTAAGAAGCCAGTATGAAGTTGAGCCGTTCTTGTTTGTCAGGGATCATATTGAAACTTCGGTCTGTGGCGGCAATGTATTTAACGGCTGCTTTTATACTTTCTTCCGGGTTTTGTTCTTTACCTGCGGGTACGCCCATTGCTCGTGCAGTGGCAGGCATCAATTGCATCAATCCTTTGGCTCCTGCCCAAGATACGGCTGTTGTGTCAAAGTTTGATTCTGTATAGGCGAGGGATGCCAGCATTCGCCAGTCCCATCCGATCTCTTTGGCGTATTTTTTGAATAAATCGTCGTAATGTGATATTTTTCCTTCTTTAAGTGAAAGGATGGGGGAGTGGGGCATCATTTTACTATTCTCGAAGTAACGCTTCATACTTGCCGTATAGGCAGGAGAGGTCATATTTTCTTTATGCCAGTTTGTGGCGGCGGCTGCCAGTTCGGGACTGTCTTTTCGCACAGCCCATGAAGAACGCTGGTCAAAACTGATAGAAAGATCGATATTCAGATTGGGATAGTAAGTTTTATTCAGTTTGGCTAAATCATTATCGGCTACGGTATAGGGAATCTTACCTTGTGCTACCTGGGTGATTAAGTCTTCCGCGGTAACGCTATCTCCCGTTATCTTATGAATATGGATACCACCTCCCAGTTCGTTGTTCAGATTCACGAGGCGATCGTAATATTTGCCTGGTTTGACATATATATCTTTGCCGATAAGTTCCGTTACATCTTTCAATGGTTTATGCTTTCCATTTCCTTGCTGGACGATAACCTGATGGGTGATTATGTCTTCTCCGCAATACAAAAGGCTGTCTTTCCATTCTTTGGTAATCGGCAGGTTGTAGGCGATCATATCTCCTTCGCCTGACTGTAATTTCTGAATCAATTCACGGACATTTCTGGCTACCTCGATTCTGAGTTTCAGTCCCAGACTTTTAGCGAACTGTTCACTGAGTTCGTATTGGAATCCCATTTCCTGTCCGCGATAAATGAAATATGAAGTAGAGCTATAGAGTGTCAGCACAACCAGTTCTCCACTGTCTTTAATCTGTGGAAGATCGTGTGCTGTTTCATTCTTTTCGGTATGATGTTTGTTCCGGCATCCGAATACACAGCACAAAAGTATAAGAAACAAGGGGAGGATCAGTGTCTTGGCACTCATTCTGAACTCTTTATCTTTCATTCTTCATTTTTCAAATGTTTCTTGATATACATTGTTAATATATCGATAGCTACTGCATTGCTGCCGCCTTCTGGAACGATAAGGTCCGCATAGCGTTTGCAGGGTTCTATGAATTGCAGGTGCATCGGTTTCAGAACACGGGTATAGCGTTCCATGACAGCTTCCGCTGTCCGTCCTCTTTCGATGACATCCCTTTGGATGACACGTATCAGGCGTTCATCGGGATCGGCATCTACAAATATCTTTAGATCCATCATATTGCGTAGCTTCTTGTCGCACAAGGCAAGGATACCTTCAATAATGACGACTTCACGAGGCTCGATGTGGATGGTTTCCGGTTGGCGGGTACAAGTCAGATAAGAATAGGTCGGTTGCTCGATGCTTTTTCCTTCTTTCAGCATCATCACATGTTTGGAAAGCAAGCTCCATTCAAAAGCATCCGGATGGTCAAAGTTGATATTCTGACGTTCTTCAACCGGCACGTGACTACTGTCTTTGTAGTATGAATCCTGAGGTAATAGTACTACTTCTCCAACGGGGAGGCTTTCTATTATTTTTCGTACGACGGTGGTTTTTCCGGAGCCCGTTCCACCTGCTATTCCTATTATTAACATCTCTTTATAGTGTTATTTGAACCAAATAGAGTAATTTTGCATTAGTAATGTAATGCATTGACAAGACAAATATAGAAACAATTCATTAAAATAACAACGTAATGGTGAAACACATTGTATTATTTAAGTTAAAAGACGAAGTTCCCGAAGCGGAGAAACTCGTAGTGATGAATAAATTTAAGGAAGCTATCGAAGCGCTCCCCGCTAAGATTTCAGTGATCCGTAAGATTGAAGTCGGACTGAATATGAATCCGGGAGAGGCTTGGCATATAGCTCTCTATAGCGAATTTGACACGCTGGAGGATGTGAAGTTCTATGCAACACACCCTGATCATGTGGCAGCCGGAAAGATTATAGCTGAAGCAAAGGACAGTCGTGCATGCGTGGATTATGAATTATAACCCCCAATAATGAAAATGAGAAAATTAATTTCTTTTCTGCTTTTAAGCTTTGTAGCCTATACATTGCAGGCGCAGATTAAAGATCCGGTAAAGTTTAAAACAGAACTGAACTCTCTTTCTGATACAGAAGCGGAGATCGTGTTTACGGCTGCCATTGACAAAGGGTGGCATGTTTATTCTACCGATCTTGGAGACGGAGGACCTATTTCTGCCACATTTAATGTGGAGAAGAAGTCTGGTGTAGAACTGGTAGGTAAATTGAAGCCTGTCGGCAAGGAAATAGCTACTTTCGACAAACTGTTCGAAATGAAAGTGCGCTATTTCGAGAATACTGCCAAATTCGTGCAGAAAGTGAAGCTGACTGGTGGAGCTTATGCGATAGAAGGTTATCTGGAATATGGAGCCTGCGACGATGAGAGTTGTCTGCCTCCGACAGAAGTTCCTTTTAAGTTCTCGGGTGAAGCAAAGGCCGGAACTACGGCTGCTCCTGTAGCCAAAGCTGATAAGCCGGAGACAAAAGAGGCGGAAGAAGTAACTGCTCCTGCTGCGTCCAAAGACTCTGCTGCGATGATGGAACTGGTTCCTGCTTCTGCTACGGCTGCAAATGCCGATATTCAACCAGCTGTAGCTTCCGGTGACCTTTGGCGTCCGGTAATCAGTGAATTGCAGGCACTGGGCGAGGAACATACTCAGGGAGATATGTCCTGGATTTATATTTTCGTGACAGGTTTCCTGGGTGGATTGCTGGCTCTGTTCACTCCTTGTGTATGGCCTATTATCCCGATGACAGTCAGTTTCTTTCTGAAACGTAGCAAAGATAAGAAGAAAGGTATTCGTGATGCGTGGACTTATGGTGCTTCCATTGTCGTTATTTATGTGGCATTAGGATTGGCTATCACACTGATATTTGGTGCCAGTGCGCTCAATGCTTTATCGACGAATGCTGTCTTTAATATCCTTTTCTTCCTGATGCTGGTAATCTTTGCCGCTTCATTTTTTGGAGCGTTTGAGATTAGATTACCGTCAAAGTGGGGCAATGCGGTAGATAGTAAAGCGGAATCGACTACCGGTCTGCTGAGTATCTTCCTGATGGCATTTACACTTTCACTGGTATCTTTCTCTTGTACAGGTCCGATTATCGGATTCCTGCTTGTACAGGTTTCTACTACAGGAAGCGTGGTGGCCCCGGCTATCGGTATGTTGGGTTTTGCCATTGCATTGGCATTGCCGTTCACACTCTTTGCTCTGTTCCCGTCATGGCTGAAGTCTATGCCGAAGTCGGGCGGATGGATGAATGTGATCAAAGTGACGTTAGGATTTCTGGAACTGGCATTTGCGCTTAAATTCCTGTCGGTTGCTGATCTGGCTTATGGCTGGAGATTACTCGACCGTGAAACCTTCCTCGCTCTGTGGATTGTCATTTTTGCATTGCTGGGTTTCTATTTGCTTGGTAAAATCAAGTTTCCGCATGACGATGATGACAATAAGGTGGGAGTGACTCGTTTCTTTATGGCACTTATCTCTCTGGCGTTTGCCGTATATATGGTTCCCGGTTTGTGGGGAGCTCCGTTAAAAGCCGTAAGTGCTTTTGCTCCTCCTATGCATACGCAAGACTTTAACCTGTATAAGAATGAAGTACATGCGAAATTTGATGACTACGATCTGGGTATGGAGTATGCACGTCTGAATGGCAAACCAGTGATGCTTGACTTTACAGGCTATGGATGCGTGAACTGTCGTAAGATGGAAGCCGCTGTATGGACGGACCCGAAAGTGAGTGATCTGATTAATAATGATTATGTGCTGATTACTCTGTATGTGGATAATAAAACTCCGTTGACCGAACCTGTGAAAATCGTAGAGAACGGTAAGGAACGTACTTTGCGTACAGTCGGTGATAAGTGGAGCTATCTGCAACGTGTGAAGTTTGGTGCTAATGCACAGCCTTTCTATGTATTGCTGGATAATCAGGGAAGTCCTTTGAATAAGTCTTATGCTTACGATGAAGACATTCCCAAATATATTGAATTCCTGCAAACTGGACTGGAGAATTATCGGAAGGAAAAATAATCCGAAGATATAACTATCAATGAGAAACGGTCTCACTCAGTAGAGTGGGACCGCTTCATTTAAATAGAATAGAATAAAACTAGAAATAATGTTTTTTACATGGGTACTTCCATTACCAGAAGTTTGGTCCCTTTAGTAGCACGGATAGAGAAGCTTTTGGTATCCCATATTCCGATGCCGTCACGTTTGGCCAGATGTTCATCGGCCACGCTGATCTCTCCTTCTATCACAAACAGATAAGCTCCGTTACCTTCCTGATGCATACAATATTCGATGGTTCTTTCCGTGTCGAAGTCTCCCATAGAGAACCAGGCATCCTGTTTGATGGAGGCCGGTGTCTTGCCGTTCGGTGAAATGAACAGAGATAACTCGTTCGGTTTCAGCAGCGGACGTATATCGAAATTGTTATATTCGGGTTTCGTATTCTCGATTCGGGGGAATACCCATATTTGCAGGAATTCCAATTGTTCTTCCTTGCTGTCGTTATACTCACTATGATAGATACCACTGCCCGTACTCATCACTTGGATATCACTGGGAGTAATCGTTTTCGTATTTTGTACACTGTCGCCATGTCTCAGATACCCTTTCAACGGAATGGAAATTACTTCCATATTTTTATGTGGATGAGTATCAAATCCCATCGACGGGTCTACACTGTCATCATTCAGCACTCGCAAGGCTCCGAAATGGATTCTTTCCGGATTGTAATAGTTAGCAAAACTGAATGTGTGGTGGGTTTTGAGCCAGCCATGATTAAAATAGCCTCTTGATGAAGCTCTGTCGATTACTTTTTTCATAATCTTCCTTTCTTTTTTATAGAACTTTGTTGTGTGCTTTGTTCGCACTTTTATAATAGGACAACAATTAAAGAGTACACAAAGTTCTCGGCCGGAAACTCAATAAGAAAGAAGGTTATTTTTTTATTTCAGAAAAAATACATACGTTTGTAACATCATAACAATACCTTTGTGCCCAAAAGTAAAGAAAATATGTACGCAACAGACACGCTTATGGACGAACGGGAGTTAGTTCTCCGTCTGATAGACGGCGATGAGGATGCCTTTTGCGAACTCTATGCCGCCTATAAGAATCGCTTGCTGTATTTTGCGATGAAGTTCGTCAAATCTCGTGAGTTTGCCGAAGATATTTTTCAGGACGCGTTTACGGTTGTATGGCAAAGCAGGCGTTTTATCAATCCGGATGCGTCTTTCTCCTCCTATTTATATACGATTGTACGCAATCGTATTCTTAATCAGATACGGGATATGGCGAATGAAGATAAGTTGAAAGAGCATATCCTTTCTCATGCGGTTGATTCGGCCAATGAAACGAATAATAAAATATTGTTCGATGATTTGAAGGATGTCGTTAGCCGCGCACTGGAACAATTGACTCCCCGTCAGCGTGAAGTCTTTAATATGAGCCGCGCTTTACAGATGTCCCATAAAGAAATTGCCGAAGCGCTGGGAGTCTCTGTCAATACCGTACAGGAGCATATTTCTGTTTCGTTGAAAGTGATTCGTGCCTACTTGACTAAATATTCGGGTACTTCTGCTGACATATTGCTGATTCTACTTTGTCTGAATTTATAATAAATGTTAATCATACCCTAGCTGTTTCCTGCCTTTGTGTATTACTAATACGAAGGGGAGAAATCAGCACCCTTATTTGAATATATGATGAAAGATACGAAGACAGAAAAAAATAAATTACGTCGCTATCTGGATGATATGTACATCCGGGAGGAAGCATCGCAGTTGCTGGAAAGTATGAGAGATGCTGACCATAAAGATATATTGGATGAGTTGTCTGCCGAAGTCTGGGAGGAATCCGTCAGCCAGCAGCCTGTTACTGACTTGGAGCGTGAGAAGTATAAAAAGGAGGCTCGCCAGTTGCTGAAACATATTGAACATAAGAAACGTACCTGGTTCCGTCGGGTAATGACGATTGCAGCCAGTGTGGCGGCTGTAATAGCCATCGTGACAGGAAGTATCAGTTATTTCCGGTATATGAGTGAGCAGCAGATAACTTTCGCTGAAATCTCAACCTCTTTTGGAGAGAAGAAACGGGTGGAATTACCGGACGGAACTATATTAGTGTTGAACTCTTGTTCACAAGTACGTTATCCTGATTCTTTTCAAGGGGATATCCGGAAAGTGGAACTGGAAGGAGAAGGATATTTCAGGGTTGCCCATAATGAAGATATGCCGTTTATTGTACAGACGAAGCGACTGGATGTTCGTGTTTTGGGAACCCGGTTTGATGTAAAATCTTACTCTACGGATGAAATCGTATCGGTAAGTGTAGAGAGTGGCAAAGTACAGGTTGATCTGCCGGAAGCAATGATGCGATTGACTGCAAAAGAACAAGTTCTGATAAATACCGTTTCCGGTGAATATAGTAAGAAGAAGGAAGAACGTGGGGTAGCAGTCTGGATCAAGGGAAGCCTGCGTTTTAACAGTACTCCGATCCGGGATGTGGCAAAAGAACTGGAACGTGTTTATAATTGTCAGATAACCTTTGCTTCCGGACAGGAATTTGATAATCTGATTACCGGTGAACATGACAATAAGAGTCTGGAGTCCGTACTTAAATCCATCGAATTTATCAGTGATATCAATTATAAGAAAGAAGGCAGGAATATACTTCTTTATAAAAAATGATAATTAAAAAATAGATCAATGTTTAACCCGTTAATAAGGACAGAATGAAAGCATCACCCTCATAGAAACTCCCTAAAAAGATAGAAGCACTCCTAAGGAATGCCTCTATCCGCAACCCGGACGGATATTCATTCGCTTCGACCCAAATGAATAACGTATCGCACGTTGCTTGTTTTTAATAACTTTAGTCAATTACTAAAACGCACAAATTTATGAATAATCTTCTTATTTGTAAAGGAAAAAGTAGAAATAGCTGCTCGTTTTTAGCTTTTTTACTATTCACCTTCCTTTTAGTTGCTCCGACTGCTGCTCAGACATTGAAAGAGAACAACATTACGCTCCGTGTACAAAACGAGCCGGTAGAAAATGTTTTCAATAAAATCAGTGAACAGACCAACTTTAAATTTATCTACGATCAGGAAACGGTAAATAACGCTCCGCATGTTTCTTTTGATGTAAAAAACGCTACGCTTAAACAAATTCTGGGAGTGATAACTACTCAGTCAAAACTTTATTTCAATAGGACCGATAATACAATTGCTGTCAGTAAACAGCCGCTTAAAGAAGAAAGCGCTCAACGTACACGTACCGTTCAGGGAGTGGTCGTAGATGATAAGGGAGAGCCAGTTATTGGTGCCAGTGTCCAGATCAAAGGAGAGGGCAGTGGTACGATTACCGATATGGACGGACGATATTCGTTGATGAATGTACCGGAATCGGCTACATTGACAATTTCCTATATTGGCTATAAGACCGTCAGCCTTTCTGCAAAAGATAAGAATACGGCTAAGATTACGTTGACCGAAGACAGCAAGATGATCGATGAAGTAGTAGTGGTAGGATATGGTGTACAGCGGAAACGGGATGTGTCTACTTCCATCTCTTCCGTGAAAGCCGAGCAGATTGCGGAGGTTTCTGCTTCCGACTTTCGTCAGGCATTAGCTGGAAAGATGCCGGGAGTGCAAGTGACTCAGCCGAGCGGTGACCCGGAAGGAAGTGTCAGTATCCGTGTTCGTGGTATCAGTACAGTCAATGCGGGGAGTGATCCTCTCTATATCATTGACGGTGTACCTGTGGAGCGTGGCTTTGCCAATCTGAATAATAATGATGTCGAGTCGGTAGAGGTACTTAAAGATGCTTCGTCTGCTGCGATTTATGGTAGCCGCGGATCAAATGGTGTAATTATTATCACTACCAAACAAGGGCAGTCGGAAAAAATGAAAGTACAATATGATGGATATTATGGTATCCAGAGTGTTTCAAAAAAACTTCCGATGTTGAATGCTTATCAGTTTGCGGAGTTTGCCAAAGACGGGCATGATAATTCTTATCTGGATGCTAATCCCGGTGGTTCACCCAATGACCCTAATGGTATGCGTCCGAATTCATGGGAACGGATTCCTGCAGAACTTTTTCCTTATCTGAACGGCGATCAGGGATTAACGGACACAGACTGGCAGGATGCAATTTTCCGTAGTGCGGCTACAACCAGCCATAATGTTTCTATCTCCGGCAGAGGAAAGACCGTTGGTTATTTTATTTCTGCCAATTATTATGATAAAGAAGGTATTATCATCAATTCTGATTTCAAGAAATATAGCATGCGTATGAATCTGGACGGAAAATATAAAAGACTGAAATTCGGTCTTAATTTTTCTCCTTCTTATTCGACTTCCAATCGGGTGGATGCTTCCGGATCGAATGGTATTGTTCAGTCGGCCTTGATGATGCCTCCTGTGTGGCCGGTATATAATTCCGACGGTAGTTATAACTATCAGGGAAATGGCTATTGGAGAATTGGCAATGACTATCAGCACAATGCGGTATTAAACCCTGTGGCAATGGCCAATCTGCAATCGGACGTAGTAGACCGTATGGCAATTGTAGGGAAAGTCTTTGCCGAACTGGAACTTTTCAAGGGACTTACTTATAATATTTCTTTCGGTGGTGATTATTATGGTTCTCATAATGATCAGTATCGTTCGTCAGAACTACCCTTACTGGGCCAGAAATATTATGATATCAAGTCGAACCCTACTGCATACAGCTCCTCCGGTTTTTATTTTAATTGGCTGATTGAGAATAAGATTAATTATAATACAGTGATTAATGAAGATCATTCGATTAATGCGGTTCTGGTGCAATCTGCACAAAAAGAAACTTATAAAGGAGATAATGTGACAGCTACCGATTTTCCGAATGATTATATACAGACGATCTCCGGTGGAACAGTTATAAAGGGGGCGTCTGATAAGACCCAATGGTCGATTGCTTCCTATCTGGCTCGTGTGCAATATAGTTATAAAGGTAAATATATGGCTTCCGGAGCTATTCGTGCGGATGGTTCTTCCCGTTTCGGAAAAAATAACCGCTGGGGATATTTCCCGTCCGCATCATTGGCATGGAGAGTTAGCGGGGAGGATTTCTTCACGAAGGCGAAATTTCTCTCCTTTGTAGATGACTTGAAAATCAGAACCAGTTATGGTGTTACAGGTAACTTTCAGATAGGCAACTACGATCATCTATCATTGATGGCTCTTGATAATTATATACTGGGTGCGGGTAACGGGCAACTGGTACAAGGTTATAAGCCCAATACAATTAAGAATGATGATTTAAGCTGGGAAAAGAATGCAATGGTCAATGTCGGTGTGGACCTGCAAATGTTCAAAGGATTATTGGGGATAACAGTTGATTACTATAATACCAATACCTCCAATATGTTGCTGAATGTTCCTGTTCCTCATCTGACCGGATACAGCACTGCCCTGATGAATATTGGAAAAGTAAATAACCGTGGTTGGGAAATAGCCTTGACATCTCAGAAAAATTTCACCAAAGACTTTGGGTATTCTTTTAATGCCAACTATGCTACGAATACCAATGAAGTAAAAGCTCTTGGTCCGGGAAATGCTCCCATTATCTCTACCGGAAGCGTAGATCATGCTTATTATATCACAAAAGTAGGCGAACCGATCGGATGTTACTATTTGCTGGTGCAGGACGGTATCTTTTCCAACGAAGAAGAATTGAAGAAATATCCTCATTTCAGCAATACTCAGCCGGGAGACTTCCGCTTTGTAGATGTGGATGGAGACGGTGTGATGGACTTGGACAAAGACCGTACGATAGTAGGTAACTATATGCCCGACTTCACCTATGGATTTGGTGGTAAAGTATGGTATAAAGGCATTGATCTTGACTTTAACTTCCAGGGAGTTTACGGTAATGAGATTCTGAATCTGAATCGTCGCTATATTGATAATTTGGAAGGAAACACCAATGGTACCACGATTGCCCTGAATCGCTGGAAAAGTGCGGATAACCCCGGAAATGGTCAGGTGAACCGTGCCAACCGCAAATCGAAAGGTTATAATGGCCGTACTTCAACCTGGCATCTGGAAGATGGTTCTTATTTGAGATTGCAGAATGTAACGTTAGGATATACTTTGCCTCAGAATCTGACACGTCGTTTCTTTGTGGAGAAGTTGAGAGTCTATGTCTCCGGACAGAACCTTTGGACATCTACCAACTACGGTGGATACAATCCGGAAGTAAATGCACGTCCGAGCAATTCACTTTCGCCGGGTGAAGATTACGGAACATATCCGCTGGCGAAAACCTTCTTGTTTGGATTAAATATAACACTTTAGTCATCCTTAAAAATATACGGTGTATGAAAATATATAGACAAATCCTATTCTTGGCAACTGCTTTTGTATCAGTGGCCTGTACAGATAGCTTTTTCGACTTGGAGCCAAGTAGCAGTGTGCCTACAGATAAAGTATACAAGACAGCAGACGATTTTAATGTAGCAGTGATCGGCTGTTATTCTAAATTGCAGGGACAGGTTTCCTACTTCACGGAATGCTGCGAATATCGGAGTGACAACCTGTCGTTGAGTGCTCCTACTGCCGGAACACAAGACCGTTATGATATAGATCAGTTTGCGGATAAAGCCTCTAATGGAATATTGGAATCCGCCTGGGCGAATTTTAATAACGGAGTATATCGCTGTAATTTGGTATTGGACAAAATAGACGCAGCTGACTTTGATGCTACGTTGAAGAAACAATATAAAGGGGAAGCGCTTTTCGTGCGTGCTCTTACTTATTTTAATATGTATCGCTTGTGGGGTGGAATTCCGATGACTGATAAAGTGGTGACGGTGGCTGAAGCTCTTAAAATCGGAAGAAGCTCAGAGCAGCAGGTCTTTGATTTTCTTACCGGCGATTTGAATCAGGTTATCAATGAGAATATGCTGCCTTCTTCTTATACGGGTACTGATACGGGACGTGCGACCTCCGGTGCTGCAATGACATTGCTGGGAAAGATTTATCTGACTTTCCATAAGTGGACAGAGGCACTCAATGTACTTTCGCAACTGATAGGCAGATATTCTTTGATGCCTACACCGGATAAAGTATTTGATGTCGATAATAAAATGAACGATGAAATCATTTTCGCAGTGCGCTTTAATAAGGACGTTGAGGGTGAAGGACATGGTTATTGGTTTTCAATTATCAACCTGACAGATGATACTAACCAGACAAAGGCTTTGAAGGAGTGCTATAAAGACGGTGATAAACGCAAAGACCTGATCACTTATGTGAAAGTAGAAGATAAAGTCTGCGTAATGAATAAATTCAAGGATTTGAAAAGTGCGACATACAATACCGTCGGTAACGATCAGATTATTCTTCGTTATGCCGATGTACTGTTAATGTATGCCGAAGCACTGAACGAAATCAGCTATAGCAACTCTCAGACTTCTGATGCAATGGTTGCTTTGAATGCGGTACATACCCGTGCCGGATTATCTCCGGTTCAGATTACGGAACTGGCAGATCAGGATAGTTTTCGTAAAGCCATTATGCTGGAACGCCAACAGGAATTTCCTTATGAGGGACACCGTTGGTTTGACCTTGTTCGCATGGGAGGTGCCAAGGAAGCTATGAAAGCGGAGGGACATACAATTCAGGATTTCCAGTTTCTGTATCCTATTCCTAAAACGGAATTGGAAAGAATCAATAATACCGAGTTGTTGTGGCAGAATCCGGGATATTAATATGGTTAAACTTAAAGAATTCAGACGATGAAAAAAATAATATATAGCTTGTTGTTTGTCATTACGGCAGTTTGCGCAGCTTGTGATGAAGAACTGCCAAAAGCAAGTTTTGATTTATATGAATTAAAGACGCTTACGGCAACGGCCGGAGATATGAATGTGGCACTTTCCTGGGAAGCATATCCGGACGCCCGTCCTGATGAATATCTTATTAGCTGGACTTCGGGCTCTTCGGGAGCGGAAGGAGGGCAAATGACTGTGGAGGCTGAGGCTTCCGGTGCAACTGTCAGTGATCTTGTCAATGATGTTGCTTATACATTCTCCGTACAACCTCGCTATACCGGAGGACTGGCGAGTAAGCGATCTGCTTCTTGTACGCCAAAGAATGCAAGATATCCGGTGACTGGTCTGACTGCGTCAG
>ERZ791825.1444-NODE-1444-length-12814-cov-3.823654_pt1 | contig 12814 bp, 9 predicted proteins | sample MGYA00510298_ERZ791825 | MGnify/ENA primary metagenome ERZ791825 (study PRJEB30046, sample SAMN00792010) | human gut metagenome | study: EMG produced TPA metagenomics assembly of the A metagenome-wide association study of gut microbiota in type 2... | reverse complement strand
ACGAGAAAGAGTAATTTTTATTGGAATCCGAAAAGACGCATTAAAAGAAGAAATAGCACAAATATTAAAAAATGACCTGATTCCTAATCACTTAAATCCATATCCTCAACCGACTCATAATTGTACATTAAATGATGAAACATTGGCTACTCCTGTAGTATTATGTGATGTACTTAAACAATTAAAAGAACCTAAGGAATCTTTTGATCCCTCTCAACGTTTCTACTCAAAAGCCAAATATATGGGAGCTCACTGTCAAGGACAAAAGGAAATAACAATGAACAGCATAGGTCCTACTATTCGTTCCGAACACCATGGAAACATAGAATATCGTCGTCTATCGCTAGAACATGGTGGTACGAATAAAAATGAGTTAGAGAAAGGACTAGCGGAACGTAGATTAACTCCAAGAGAATGTGCGCTTATCCAGACTTTTCCACCGGACTTTCAATTTGTAATTCCCAAAGATTATGATTGGAAACGATTCATCGTTAGTGCATCAGGAGCTTATAAAGTAATAGGAAATGCCGTTCCCCCTATTCTAGCTTATCACATAGCTATGCGAATACAAAACTTATGGTCAACATATTTCAAATGAAAGCCTATGGAAGCAAATAATATTATTGCTGTGTATAATAAAAACAAACAAATTGCGTTACAAGAGTTTGACTTGTTTATGAATAAGACCAACACCTATATGAATAAATTGGCACAAGATACCAATTATTATGTAGGGTGCGATTCTAAACAATTGGAAAAGGAAGTGCTTTCAGCTATGAAAGAGCAGTGTAAAGGAACATCCTTCCTTCCTGATGATATTCAATTAGTATCTGGTCAACGCTTTCCTGATATCATTGCCTCCAAACATTTTGGAGTAGAAGTAAAAAGCACCAAAGAAAACAAATGGGTTTCAACAGGAAGTAGTATAGTGGAATCTACAAGAATCGAAGATGTTAATCATATATATATGTTATTTGGTAAATTAGGAGGAAAACCTATTGAGTTTAAATGTAAACCATATTATAATTGCTTATATGATATTGCGGTCACCCACTCCCCTCGTTATCTTATTGACATGGAAATAACACAAGAGAGAACAATATTCTCGAAAATGGGAATCGAATATGATAAGTTTCGTCTTTCAGAAGATCCAATTAGCACAGTTAGATCATATTATTTAGAAAAAATCAAAAAAGAAAAGCGAATGGCAATGCCTTGGTGGATTGGAAGTGAAACTGTCACATCTCCAACATTACGCTTGTGGTCAGGAAGATCCTTGGATCAAGAAAAACAGAATATTTACAAAGCACAATTATTAATTCTTTTCCCTACAGAAATATGTAATTCAAATTATGATCGTGCTACTTTATGGCTTTGCATTCGCCATTCTATTATAAATACGCACTTCAGAGATTTATTCACAGCAGGAGGGCAAGTACAAATAGAAAATTGTTGTTGCCCAGCTATTATTAAACGGATTTTAAGAGTAGCTCCTATCGTGAAACAAATTCTTTTGGAAGAAAGTCTACTATTCGATATAAAAGACAATAATCCTGATTTGTTTTACGCTAAAGATAAATATGCATATTGGGTACTACAAGTTTCGAAACAATACCCACAAATTAAACAACTAAAAAATTGGCTAATGGAGATATAAATGGCAGATAAGGTAACACCCGAACAAAGACACCTCTGCATGTCACATGTTAGAAGTAAAAACACCAAACCCGAAATGATAGTTAGGCGTTTCCTCTTTTCACATGGCTTCCGATTCAGGATTCATGTTAACACCTTACCGGGAAAACCAGACATCGTACTTCGTAAGTATAAAACGGTAATTTTCGTAAATGGATGTTTTTGGCATGGGCATGAGAATTGTCGCATTTATTCTTTTCCAAAAACTAACGTCGAGTTTTGGAGAAAGAAAATTGAACGAAACAAAGAACGTGATTTATATGAAAGGATTCAACTCCGTATAATGGGTTGGCACGTCATCTTGTTGTGGGAGTGCCAATTAAAACCCAAAAAACGGAGTGATACACTTGAAGGACTTTCGCTAACGTTAAATCAAATCTTTCTAAAGGACAGAGAAAATAAAGCGGAACCTTACAAAGAGCATCAACCAAATAGTATTATCGCAGCAGAGCCAACCTCCGAGTACGGCATAGTGCACAAAGAAAAATAACAAAAGAATAATTATAAAAATATATTATGAAGATATTATTACTAGGCTCGGGCGGCCGCGAACATGCACTGGCATGGAAAATTGCCCAAAGTCCGAAAGTTGAAAAGCTGTACATCGCTCCGGGAAACGCCGGAACAAACGCCGTAGGCGAGAATGTCAACATCAAAGCTACCGACTTTGAAGCGATCAGCGCTTTCGCTCTGAAAGAAAACATCGGAATGGTGGTAGTAGGTCCCGAAGACCCGTTGGTAGAAGGCATCTACGATTACTTCCAGAATCGTCCCGAACTGAAACATATCGCCGTTATCGGTCCGTCCGCCAACGGAGCACAGCTGGAGGGCAGCAAGGAGTTTGCCAAAGGCTTCATGATGCGTCATCAAATCCCGACAGCCCGGTATAAAAGTATCACAGCCGAAAACCTCGAAGAAGGTCTGGCTTTCCTCGAAACGCTGGAAGCTCCATACGTGCTGAAAGCCGACGGACTCTGTGCCGGAAAAGGCGTTCTGATCCTCCCCACACTGGACGAGGCAAAGAAAGAACTCAAGGAAATGCTTGGCGGTATGTTCGGCTCCGCATCGGCAACAGTCGTAATTGAAGAGTTCCTGAGCGGTATCGAATGTTCCGTATTCGTGCTTACCGACGGCGAACACTACAAAGTCCTCCCCGTAGCGAAAGACTACAAGCGTATCGGTGAAGGCGACAAAGGACTCAACACAGGCGGTATGGGCAGCGTGACTCCGGTTCCTTTTGCCGACGAAGAATACATGGAAAAAGTACGTACCCGCATCATCGAACCTACCATCAACGGACTGAAAGAAGAAAACATCGTCTACAAAGGCTTCATCTTCCTCGGACTGATTCGGGTGAAAGGCGAACCGATGGTGATTGAATATAACGTCCGCATGGGCGACCCGGAAACGGAAAGCGTGATGCTCCGCATTCAGAGCGACCTCGTGGAGTTGCTGGAAGGTACAGCCGCAGGCAACCTCCACGAAAAGACACTGGTCATGGACCCGCGCTCGGCAGGTTGTGTGATCCTTGTCAGCGGCGGTTATCCCGAAGCATACGAAAAAGGCTTCCCTATCAGCGGTCTGGAACAGGCTGCCGCTACCGAAAGCATCATTTTCCATGCCGGAACAGCCATGAAGGACGGACAAATCGTAACGAACGGAGGACGTGTGATCGCTGTCTGCTCTTATGGCGCAACGAAGGAAGAAGCGCTGGCACAGAGCTATAAAGTGGCAGATATGATCGACTTCGACAAAAAATATTTCCGTCGCGATATCGGATTCGACTTATAATGAAAAGCAAGAGACTACAAGGTTTGGTCACAGCAGGGCGGTGGACACTCCCTGCTGCGATTTTCATCTGCACCCTTTGTTGGGTGCTGACCTCTGTCCTATTGCCCGAACTCACCATGACAGCGGGCGAAGAAGGCGGTTCCGTGCTTTGGCAGTCTGCCCGCACGTTGCTGCTCCCCGCATGGGCGGAGCATCTTGTCAGTTTCTTGATTTACGCGGCTATCGGCTATTTCCTGATCGAGCTGAACAACCGGTTCAGTATCATCCGTATGCGGGCTTCCGTGCAGACAGCTATCTATTTTCTGCTGGTCACCGTCTGTCCGGAGATGCACCTGTTATATGCCGGAAACGTTGCCGCCATAACCTTTTTATTCTCCATCTATTTCCTGTTCAAGAGTTACCAGCAGGCACAGGCGTCAGGATATCTGTTCTACTCGTTCCTGTTTATCGGTGCAGGGAGCATTCTCTTTCCCCAGCTCACCTTCTTCTCGGTGCTCTGGTTGTTTGAGGCGCACCGTTTTCAGTCACTTACGTTCCGTAGTTTCTGTGGCGCGCTGGTAGGATGGACAATGCCCTACTGGATGCTGTTCGGACACGCTTTCTTCTACGATCAGATAGAGCTGTTCTATCATCCTTTCAAAGAACTGGCTACTTTTGGAGATATATTCAACCTACAGATACTCCAGCCGTGGGAGCTGGCGACTCTCGGCTATCTGTTTGTATTGTTCATCGTCAGCGCCGCCCATTGCGTCGTTGCCGGATTCGAAGATAAGATACGTACGCGCGCCTATTTACAGTTTCTCATAGACGTGACACTCTTTCTCTTCGTACTGATTGTGCTACAGCCGTCACAATGCAGCAATCTCTTGCCATTGCTCATGATAAGCAACAGCATACTGATCGGCCACCTTTTTGTGCTGACCAACAATAAAACATCGAATATATTCTTCATTGTTGCTACGGTCTGCCTCATCCTTTTATTTGTTTTTAACGTATGGACGCTTTTATAGACTCAACGATACAACTCCTCATCGAATGGGGACTTCCGGGATTGTTTATCTCGGCCTTACTCGCAGGGAGTATTGTACCATTCAGTTCCGAACTGGTGTTGGTAGCACTGGTAAAACTCGGACTGCCACCCACTGCCTGTATACTGGCTGCCACCCTCGGCAATACGGCAGGCGGAATGACCTGCTACTATATGGGGCGCCTGGGCAAAATAAGCTGGATTGAGAAATACTTCAAAGTAAAGAAGGAGAAAGTAGACAAGATGGTAAGATTCCTGCAAGGAAAAGGAGCATTGATGGCATTCTTCGCTTTCCTGCCGGCCATCGGAGAGGTGATCTCCATCGCACTGGGATTTATGCGAAGTAATATATGGCTTACCACCGCCTCCATGTTTGTCGGCAAACTGATACGTTACATTCTGCTTCTGTACGTACTGGAAAGCGCATGGAACGTCGTTGCGGGATGAAATAATAGGTAATAAGTAACAGGTAATAGGTAATAAGTTTTTTGAGATGAAAAGAGTGATTGAAAAGACTGATGACGGGAGCGCCACCCTATTTGTTCCGGAATTGAATGAACATTATCATTCGACCAAAGGAGCACGTACGGAGTCCCAGCATATTTTCATCAACATGGGACTGAAAGCCTCCGCTGCCCCCTCCCCGCATATTCTGGAGATCGGTTTCGGAACGGGGCTGAATGCTTGGCTTACACTTGAAGAAGCAGAAAGAAGCGGACGTAACGTATATTATACAGGACTTGAACTCTATCCGTTGGAATGGCAGATGGTGGAGCAACTGGGATATATAGAACAACCAGCAGCCACCGACCTGTTCAGAGCGATTCATACATCACCGTGGGAAGAAGAAATATCCTTTACCCCCAACTTCACTCTTTGCAAAGTACAAGCCGACGTCAATAAATGGGTTAATGAACGAGTAGAAAATGGACAACAGACAATAAACCGCACCATTACACAGCGTAGCCATTCTCCATTATCATTCGACGTTATCTATTTCGACGCCTTCGCTCCGGAAAAGCAGCCGGAAATGTGGTCGCAGGAACTATTTAACCGTTTATATGTTTTATTAAATGAAGGAGGCATCCTCACCACTTATTGTGCCAAAGGAGTCATCCGACGTATGCTGCAGGCCGCAGGCTTTATCGTAGAGCGCCTTCCCGGTCCTCCGGGAGGAAAGCGGGAAATACTACGTGCCCGAAAACTGGAACAGAATCAACCCCCGATATTAATACAATAGTCATGAAACAACAACTAAAAGATTTGAAAACACTCCTTCTTCTCGGCTCCTGCCTCCTGTTGGCAGCCTGCACGGGTCGCACGTCCAAAGCAAGCGGCAGCGAAGAAGCGAAACCGGTGATTACCGTCACTATCGAACCGCAGCGCTACTTCACGGAAGCGATTGCCGGTGATAAGTTCACGGTAGTCAGCATGGTCCCGAAAGGTTCCAGTCCGGAGACATACGACCCTATTCCTCAGCAACTAGTCTCTCTGGGAGACAGCAAAGCCTATCTCCGCATCGGCTACATCGGCTTCGAGCAGACCTGGATGGACCGACTGATGAATAACACCCCTCATATCCAAGTATTCGACACCTCGAAAGGTATAGACCTGATTCTGAACAACGGTGAGCACAACCACGCAGCAGGACACCATGACCACGACGGGCACAACCACGCCGTAGAACCGCATATATGGAACTCTACCGCCAACGCCCTCATCCTTGCCGGAAACACCTTCAAGGCTCTTTGTATGCTCGACAAGCCCAATGAAGCATATTACCTGGCACGTTACGATTCCCTCTGCCAACGTATCCAGCACACCGACAGCCTTATCCGCCGGCAACTTTCCGCTCCGGAATCGGCCAAAGCCTTTATGATTTACCATCCGGCTCTCTCCTACTTTGCCCGTGACTACGGCCTGCATCAGATTTCAATCGAAGAAGGCGGCAAAGAACCTTCGCCCGCCCATCTGAAAGAACTGATAGACCTGTGCAAATCGGAGAAAGTAGGCGTCATCTTCGTCCAACCGGAGTTCGACAAGCGCAACGCGGAAACCATCGCACAGCAAACCGGCACAAAGGTAGTCCCCATCAACCCGTTAAGCTATGACTGGGAAACGGAAATGCTGAACGTAGCCAAAGCTCTCACCCCTATGGACCCCGAATAAAAACGGGCTTCCATAGCATTAATGACCGAATGATACATAAACGAAGTAATTCTCCAAATATGAAACCGATTATCGAAATAAAGAACCTTGCTGCCGGATACGACGGCCGTACCGTACTCCACGACGTCAACCTGAACGTTTACGAACGGGACTTTCTGGGCATCATCGGTCCGAACGGAGGCGGTAAGACAACACTCATCAAGTGCATCCTCGGTCTGCTGAAACCGACAGCCGGAGAAATCAACTTCCATGCCCCTACAGAAGCATCCTCCCACTCTCAACTTTCCACTTCCAATTCTCCACTTTCCCTCGGCTATCTGCCGCAGTATAGTACCATCGACCGGAAATTCCCGATTTCGGTAGAGGAAGTGATACTTTCCGGACTAAGTATCCAGAAATCCCTCACCTCCCGCTTCACTCCCGAGCAAAGAGAAAAAGGCAAGCATATCATCGCCCGCATGGGACTCGAAGGGCTCGAACACCGTTCCATCGGACAGCTTAGCGGCGGGCAACTGCAACGCGCACTGCTGGGACGTGCCATCATCTCCGACCCTTCGGTACTGATTCTTGACGAACCCAGCACGTATATCGACAAACGCTTCGAAGCCCGGCTCTACGAACTGCTGGCGGAGATTAACAAAGAATGCGCCATCATCCTTGTCAGTCACGACATCGGCACTGTACTGCAACAAGTGAAATCCATTGCCTGCGTCAACGAGACACTGGATTACCACCCTGACACAGGCGTCTCCACAGAATGGCTGGAAAGAAACTTCAACTGCCCTATCGAACTGCTGGGACACGGCACGTTGCCACACCGCGTTCTCGGTGAACATCATCATCATCACTAAACATTCATTTGCCGGTGCTACATCAAAGAACGGCCGCACTGCATATCAGTCATTTACAACGGTCACATCAAGCAGCAACAACTGACTTCTCAACTGTTAATGATTGAGATGTCAGATGTTAATAGTTGACATGTCAGGTATTAACAGTTGAGAAGTCAGCTATTAATGTCTGACAACGCAAGTATTATTGACCAACAAATGATTCATTGCTTGGTATAAAAGACACAAAATTGGTATCTTCATACCTACCGTTGTTTATACTGTTTAGTGATTCCACTGTTTCCCTAAAAGGACATAAGATAAAGTAAATCACCTTTCTGTTACTTAATATTTCTTACTTTCTGCCTCATTATCCTTACAAATCACTATCTTTGCGCCCACGTAATCTGTTTTTTAACGAAAAATCTAGATAGTGCTAATGAAACAGTACAGAACTATAAACAACCTCGTGGGTTGGCTTACATTCATCATTGCGGCAACGGTCTACTGCCTGACAATAGAACCGACCGCAAGTTTTTGGGACTGTCCCGAGTTTATAACTACCGGTTATAAACTGGAAGTAGGACACCCGCCCGGCGCACCTTTCTTCATGCTGGTAGCGAACCTGTTCTCTCAATTTGCCTCCGATGTAACCACCGTAGCGAAGATGGTAAACTACATGAGCGCACTGATGAGCGGTGCCTGTATCCTGTTCCTTTTCTGGAGCATCACCCATCTGGTACGCAAACTGGTAATCACCGACGAGAACAACATCACGAAAGGACAACTTATCACTGTCATGGGTAGCGGACTGGTCGGCGCACTGGTCTACACCTTCAGCGACACCTTTTGGTTCTCTGCCGTAGAAGGCGAAGTATATGCTTTCTCCTCCCTCTTTACAGCCGTTGTATTCTGGCTGATTCTGAAATGGGAAGATGTGGCCAACCAGCCCCACAGCGACCGCTGGCTGATCCTGATCGCTTATCTGACCGGACTGAGTATTGGTGTTCACTTGCTGAACCTCCTCTGTCTGCCGGCAATCGTATTGGTGTACTACTACAAGAAAACTCCGAACGCCACTGCCAAAGGCTCATTGCTCGCCCTGCTCGGATCGGGCGTACTCGTAGCAGCCGTGCTTTATGGCATCGTGCCCGGTATCGTTAAAGTCGGCGGCTGGTTCGAACTGCTGTTTGTCAACGGACTCGGCATGTCGTTCAACTCCGGCGTCGTTGTCTATATCATTCTGCTCGCCGCCGCCCTTATCTGGGGTGTGTACGAAAGCTACACCGAAAAAAGCAGACTCCGCATGGCCATCTCATTCATTCTGACCATCGCCCTGCTGGGTATTCCATTCTACGGACACGGCGTAAGCAGCATCCTTATCGGTGTCGTAGTGATCGCAATTCTTGGCATCTACCTTGCTCCGCAAGTACAGGAAAAGATCAAAGAGAAATGGCGCATCTCCGCCCGTACCATGAATACGGCATTGCTGTGCACCATGATGATCGTAATCGGTTATTCCTCTTATGCACTGATCGTGATCCGTTCTACCGCCAACACACCGATGGACCAGAACTCTCCGGAAGATATCTTCACGCTGGGCGAATACCTCGGCCGTGAACAATACGGAACCCGTCCTCTCTTCTACGGTCCTGCTTTCTCCTCGAAAGTGGCACTCGACGTGAAAGACGGATACTGCGTTCCCCGCCAGTCACAGACGGGAAGTAAATACGTCCGCAAAGAAAAAACCTCACCGGACGAAAAGGACTCATACATCGAACTGCCGGGACGTATCGAATACGAATACGCGCAAAATATGCTTTTCCCCCGTATGTACAGCTCCGCGCACTCCTCACTCTACAAGCAGTGGGTAGACATCAAGGGGCATGACGTCCCATACGACCAATGCGGCGAAATGGTGATGGTGAACGTACCGAACCAATGGGAAAACATCAAGTTCTTCTTCTCCTACCAGCTCAACTTCATGTACTGGCGCTACTTTATGTGGAACTTTGCCGGACGGCAGAACGACATTCAGAGCAGCGGAGAAATAGAACACGGTAACTGGATCACCGGAATCCCATTTATCGACAATCTGCTGGTGGGCAACCAGGAATTGCTTCCGCAGGACCTCAAAAACAACAAAGGACACAACGTATTCTACTGCCTGCCGCTGCTGCTCGGCCTGATCGGACTCTTCTGGCAAGCATACCACAGCCAGCGGGGTATCCAGCAGTTCTGGGTGGTGTTCTTCCTGTTCTTTATGACAGGTATCGCCATTGTGCTCTACCTTAACCAGACACCTGCGCAGCCGCGTGAACGTGACTATGCGTATGCCGGTTCGTTCTACGCCTTCGCCATCTGGGTAGGTATGGGAGTCGCAGGTATCATCCGTATGTTACGCGATTACTGCAAGATGAAAGAAGTTCCGGCTGCCGCTCTCGCATCAGTACTCTGTCTGCTTGTCCCCATCCAAATGGCCGGACAGACATGGGACGACCACGACCGTAGCGGACGCTTTGTTGCCCGTGACTTCGGTCAGAACTATCTGATGACCTTGCAGGAAGAAGGAAATCCGATCATCTTCACCAATGGTGACAACGATACTTTCCCGTTGTGGTACAATCAGGAGACAGAAGGTTTCCGTACCGATGCACGTACCTGTAACCTCAGTTACCTGCAAACCGACTGGTACATCGACCAGATGAAACGTCCCGCCTACGACTCTCCGTCACTCCCGATCACTTGGGACCGTGTGGAATACGTCGAAGACCAGAACGAATACATCCCCATCCGTCCGGAAGTAAAGAAGAATATCGACCAGATGTATGCACAGGCAGACAGCGCGCTCGAAAACGGAAATCCGGAAGCGATGAACGAACTGAAAGAACAGTTCGGAGAAAACCCGTATGAACTGAAGAATATCCTCAAATACTGGGTTCATTCGGATAAGGAAGGGCTGCGCGTCATCCCTACCGACAGCATCGTAATGAAGATCGACAAGGAAGCTGTCCGCCGTTCCGGCATGAAAATACCGGAAGCGCTGGGCGACTCCATCCCCGAATACATGACCATCTTGCTGAGAGACGCCAACGGCAACCCGAAACGCGCCCTCTACAAGAGCGAACTGATGATGCTCGAAATGCTTGCCAACGCCAACTGGGAACGTCCCATCTACATGGCTATCACCGTAGGCAGTGAAAACCACCTCGGCATGGACAACCACTTCACGCAGGAAGGTCTGGCATACCGCTTCACTCCGTTCGATACGGACAAGCTGAACAGCAAGATCGACAGCGAAAAGATGTACGACAACCTGATGAACAAGTTCAAGTTCGGCGGCATCGAGAAACCGGGCATCTACATCGACGAAAACGTAATGCGTATGTGCTACACACACCGGCGCATCTTCACACAGCTCGTAGGACAGCTCATCAAAGAAGGCAAAAAAGACAAGGCACTCGCCGCACTCGACTACGCCGAGAAGATGATCCCGTCATACAACGTACCGTATGACTGGGCAAACGGCGCCTTCCAAATGGCGGAAGCCTACTACCAGCTGGGACAAAACGAAAAAGCGAACAAGATCATCGACGAACTTGCCAACAAGTCTCTCGAATACATGATCTGGTATCTCAGCCTGACTGATTACCAACTTTCCATCGCCAGCGAAAACTTCATGTACAACGCAGGACTGCTTGACGCAGAAGTACGCCTAATGGAGAAATACAAATCAGAAGAATTGGCTAAACATTACTCGGAACAACTCGACCAGCTATACAATGAGTACGTTGCGAGAATGAAAGGGAAATAAAAACTAAGTAATAAGTATTAAGTAATAAGTAATAAGCTGCGCCATAAGCCGCACGGTTATTACTTATTACTTATTACCTGTTACTTATTAATAAAGACTCTTATGTTTATAGAACAACCACCTTGGTTCTTCCGAGCGCTGTATCCACAAGCCATCTTCCGGATGGACCCAAACGAACGGGCTGTCTACCTGACTTTTGACGACGGCCCTATCCCGGAAGTAACCCCTTGGGTACTGGAGCTACTGAAGAAACACGATATTAAAGCTACCTTCTTCATGGTAGGCGACAATATCCGCAAACACCCGGACGAATACCGGATGGTGGTAGAACACGGACACCGCATCGGCAACCATACTTTCAACCACATCCGCGGCTTTGAATATTCCAATCCGGATTATCTGGCCAACACCAGACGGGTAGACGAAATTATCCACTCGGACCTATTCCGCCCTCCACATGGGCACATGGGATTCCGGCAATATTACACTCTTCGCCACCATTACCGTATCATTATGTGGGACCTCGTAACCCGTGACTACAGTAAGCGAATGCGCCCGGAACAGGTACTGAATAACGTAAAACGCTACGTACGCAACGGTTCCATCATCACCTTCCACGACTCTCTGAAATCGTGGAACAACGGGAATCTGCAATATGCCCTCCCCCGTGCCATCGAATTTCTGAAAGCGGAGGGCTATGAATTCAAGGTATTTTAATGGAAAAGCTCCTCTCCTCAGACCGAATTAAAGCCGAAGCACTACGCCTCGGCTTTTCCGCCTGCGGACTGGCGCCTGCCGAAGCTGTGGATGAAACTGTGGCTACCGCCTTCCGTCAATGGCTGGCGGACGGTTGCCAGGCAGAGATGGCGTATATGCAGAATTATGAGGATAAACGGCTCGATCCGCGCTTGTTGGTGGAAGGGGCACGTACGGTGATCAGCGTTGCGCTAAACTATTATCCGGCAAAAAAACTTCCCGAAGGTGAGTATCAGATTGCATGGTATGCCTACGGGAAAGATTATCACGATGTGATGAAGGGGAAATTGAAGGAACTTTTTGAGTTTATAGAAAAAGAAGTTTCATTCTCCGAAGAAACAGACAGTACTATCGCCTCGACAAACAATATCGGCACATATACTGAAAACTACGCCTCAGCACCCCAAGCCCCAGTATCCCAAACCTCCGCTTCTCCGCTTCAAGGCCGCATATTCTGTGATACCGCTCCCATACTCGAACGTTATTGGGCATGGCGTACCGGCTTGGGATGGATAGGAAAGAATACACATCTCATCATTCCTCACGCCGGCTCCTGCTTCTTCTTAGGGGAAATTATTCTTGATAGGGAAGCTGACAATTATGACTCTCCACAACGAAATCAATGCGGTTCGTGTACACGTTGCCTGGATGCCTGCCCGACAAAAGCGCTGGAAGCCCCTTTCAGGCTCAATTCCGAGAGATGTCTTTCTTATCTTACCATTGAGTATCGTG
>ERZ791825.1427-NODE-1427-length-12916-cov-3.586891_pt1 | contig 12916 bp, 10 predicted proteins | sample MGYA00510298_ERZ791825 | MGnify/ENA primary metagenome ERZ791825 (study PRJEB30046, sample SAMN00792010) | human gut metagenome | study: EMG produced TPA metagenomics assembly of the A metagenome-wide association study of gut microbiota in type 2... | reverse complement strand
TGGTTGCCGCCCTGCGTAAAAATCCGGTGACCGTCTACCTGATCGCCGGTATTTTTCCACTGGTGCCGGGGGCTGGTATTTATTATACTTCCTATTATTTTATTATGAATGACATGAGTGAATTTTCACGTTACGGAATGGAAACGATCAAAGTTGCCGGTGCGATCGTACTTGGCATCATCTTCGGTTTTTCCCTGCCGCAGGCATGGTTTAACGCACTGCAGCACCGGACAAAACGGCAAAGCAGCCATGCCTGATGCCAGCATCGCAAAAGAACTTACAGAAAAACAGAACGGATCCCCTTCTGCTCTAATTGATTCTCAAATACATCGCAGATAGACCGGTCAAACTCCCTGATATCCGTTACCGTTTCGTCCATGATATATTTTCCGCTTTCAATACGCGCCATTTCTAAAACATCATTGAGAAGGGATAGCAGATATTCACTGGAACTTTTGATCTTGCCAAGATAGTCCTCCCGTTTTTCCACGTCATCCCCATATATTTCTAAAAGATCAGTATAACCAATGATGGCGTTCATCGGCGTGCGGATGTCATGAGACATATTAAACCAAAAGGCTGATTTTGCATGGCTTGCTTCCTCGGCTCTCTTTAACGCCTGCTCTAATTTTTGACGGCTTTCCCTTTCCTCTTCGACAATGTCATCGATCGGACGGTAGCCAAGAATGATCTTGTAGCTGTCATCATCTGAATAAAGACGCACTGCCCGCGCTTCAAAGTATTCCATTCCTGCACGGTTCGGCAGTGTTCTGTGCCGGTATACAAAGCTCTCATGATCATCCAGATATGCCATCAGATTCCTGTTGTCAAACATTTCCATAAAGCCCGGGGCCGACTCTTTCACGACAAAAGTATTATAAGAATGCCGTATCCATTGAGAATAGCATTGTATGCTGCCAGACTGGAGTTCTTCGGCAGCACAGTGGGAGAATGATTTTTTCTTGATGACAGTCATGGTATCTGCCATCAGGTCGCATAAGTATGCCGCAGTGTAGTCAATGCACAGAGCGTCATAAAAATGTCTTTCCTGTTCAGATTTATCAAGTGCGTGCTGTAATTCGACAAGCGTTTCGCGTACATTGGCATCCTTGTCTTCAATGTGCCTGACCTTGTCAATGGTTATATTTAGCATTGCAGTTTTCTCCCCGGGTTTATACTATCTTAAGCTGTATTTTACCTTCCCCCGCAGGCAAAGTCAACCTGGTGTGCTGTCCGTTTTACGCTCTATATCCCTTTTCTTTTGAGCATACCGTAATGCATTGTATCTGGTGTGTAGTTTTGGATTTTTATCTTATTTGCAAGTCAAACAGTCAGGATTTTACCGTTAAACAAAATATGATATCTCATTGCCATATCCTGTACCCAGTTCACAAAAGGATCCCAGCCATCGTTTAACACCTCTGCGCGAAAAACAATCTTTTTCTTCTCAAGATTTATCACAATCCTCTGTTTCTTGTATTGATCCAGATAGAAAAATTCTATGCTTTTTATATCACTCCACGGTATGCTTTTTTTCCTCAAAAAATGGATTACCTCTAACAAATATCCTGTACAATACACTTTATAACAGCAGTAATGCGCCAGCACATAAACGCCATAGATGTTAAAAAATCCCATACAAAACAGTGGAAAAATTCCATCTCTGCCTTGAAAAAATTCTATCATCACCTGTGCATCTTTGTTTCTCTCATGCAAAAAAGATAATACAAACATCATATCCAGCGCAGTAACTGCAATCGGGAGCATGTAGTATCTGCTGCTACACCGCAATACCTGAAAATTACCTTCCCCGAAACATTCCTTTTGGTTTTTTCGCCGAAAAATATATTTTTCAATTCTTTCAAAACATTCAATCAGTATCAATCCGACTATGTTTATTCCGACCAGACTTCCCGTGCTGATCGCAAAATCTTTTATCAGCTTCAAATTCGACTCTGCGTCATCACTGAGCAGCATACAGGCAACAGCAAATAAAATATTTGAAATAATGAACAGAAGGAAAAAAAGTATAATCAAATCTGTTGTTGAAGTTTCGCTTTTGTCTTTCATTTGTGAGTGTCCTTCCTGCCTTTGCATACTAACTGTTTTCTTTCCAATTTCATTGTATTGATTATATGCAAAATCAATCATAAAAACAATCGTATTTTTTTACGATTGATTTTATGACCGTTTTCAATCATATCGAAATCTTATCCACGCGGGAAAAAAAATCCTTTCGATATTTTTCAGGGGTTGTGTACAACACTGGGGCAACAGTTGACGGAAACAGCAGTTTAGCTATAAAATAGATAACAGATGGAGGAAGCTGCGAGCATGAAATTAAAACATAGTATTTTAGGGTTACTTTTACTTTTTACCCTGATACCGCTTGGTATCTTCGGAATATTTTCCATTTATGAAACGAACCGCAAGATTGATGAGCTGACGGAGCAGAATGTGCGGGCGATCAGCGAAAATCAGGTGATGAATATCAAAAACTTTACGCAGGACCGCAATAACGAGATGGACATGATCGCGAGTTATCAGCTGACGCAGAACGCGATCCTTTACAGTCTAAGGGAAAATGAAAGCCCTCTGGCACGAAACTATGTAGACAATCTGCTGAAGGAACGCAAAAAATACAGTATCTTTGTAGCGAGCATCTCTGTGGTAAACCGGAATTTTCATGTGGTCAGTTCAAGTGAAGAGTACGAACCGGGCACTGTCAGTGCAATGAAAGATGTCGATCCTAAATATCAGACCGGCGAATTTATTATCGGTGACGTGTATGAGCGTATAACAGATGACGGCAGGAAAAATGTCGTGCCCGCCTATACCGGCGTCTATTATAATAATGAACTGATCGGCTATGTGATGGAGGAGCTGGATACGGCATATTTTGACGACCTGCGGCTGAATATGGACACTCTTGCAGATGGAACTTTCTATCTTCTCGACGGCAATGGGGCGATCATCACGGCAGGTGACACAAAAAACAAGAGAAGCTTAAAGACATTTGTCTCTAAAAGTTCCGACCGCAATGATTTTCAGAAAAAATGGGATGCGATCGACCATGAGAAAAATCCGTCTGGTTATGTGCGCTACCGCTATCACAGACAGGATTATATTACATATTATTCCGATGTGGAAAATACCTGCTGGGGCATCCGTGTGACTGAAAATCTGAGTGCACAGAAGCAGACTGGAAGAACCTATGGCATGCTGATCACGCTCGGTCTTTCTGCACTCATCATCGGCGTGTGCTGTACACAGTATTTTATGACAAAGAAAATTTTCGCACCGATTACCCATATTCTGCAGGTATTTGCGCAAATCAGGGAAAGTGAGGATTATTCCCTGCGCGTTCACATTCAGGAAAAACATGAGACAGGTGAACTGGCTGCGGGTATCAACGAGCTGTTAGACTATGTGGAACAGGCAGACCGGAAAGAAAAAGAGCGTCAGCAGAAACTTTTACAGATGGCAGAGAACGACCCTCTGACCGGTATCAAAAATAAAAAAGCGATTGAAAAAGAGATGCTTTCGATGGTGCAAAGGGCGGTTGAAAGCCATGAACAGATCACATTCGGCTTTGTCGATATCGATGATTTCAGGGATTATAATACCAATTACGGTCATCAGGAGGGCGATGCTGTCATCCAGTTCGTAGCGCAGACACTTAAAGAAAACATACACGGTGCAGTCGGCAGGATCGGAGGGGACGAGTTTGCATTTTGCTATGCCGGTGAGTTAGAACCGGAACGCATCCGGCATAATGCCGACAAAATTCTTGAGATTCTGCGCACGCAGCATGTAAACGAACAGACCGGCGAGGTGCTGCCGGTGCCGTGCAGTATCGGCATTGTCATGTCCCAGGGCGATACGCTTGACTATACACAGCTAATCCGCAAGGCAGATCTGGCAATGTATCAGGCAAAAGAGAACGGCAAGAATACATTTGTCCTGAACGTGGACTGACAGGCAGGCTTTCCAGTGTACTGTATCAATGATTCAGTACACTAGCTCTGCTGCCCTGCGATCTTTGCCGCCAGCTCTTCTAAATACTCCCACCTGTCCATCTTTTCTTCTAACATTTTCTCTGCGTTTTCTTTCTCCTCAACCAGCTCCCGCAGCTTTGCTGCATTGGTGGCATTCGCTGCCATCTCGTTATCTAAATCTTCTAACTTTAGTTCGAGTGCTGCAATATCATCCTCGATCGTCTCGTATTCTTTCTGCTCTTTATAGCTGAATTTCAGTTTCTTTTTTTGCTTCCAGGTTGCAGTCGAATCATTTTTTTCGATCACACTTTCTTCGGATTTCTGGTTTTGTGAATTACCCGATATATCGGCACCAGCAGACCGCGCCGCAATGTTTCCACCCGGTGTCCTGCCCTCTGCCGCAAGTCGGTTTACATAATCTGTATAGCCGCCTTCATATTGTTTCAGTTTTCCGTCTCCCTCAAAGGCAAAGATACGCTTCATTGTTCTATCAAGGAAATAGCGGTCATGCGATACCGTGACAACAATGCCATCGTAACGATCCAGATAGTCCTCTAAAATTGTCAGCGTAGCTATATCAAGATTGTTTGTAGGCTCATCCAGCAGAATAAAGTTCGGGGATGTCGCCAGTACCCGAAGCAGATTTAATCTTTTCTTTTCCCCGCCGGACAGTTTTCCAATCGGACTGTACTGTTTTTCCGGCGGAAATAAGAAACGCTCCAATAAAACAGACGCAGATATGACTCCGTCCACAGTCTGAATATATTCTGCTGTATCCTTTACATAATCAATCACTCTCTGATTTGGGTCCATATATGACAGATCAATTTCATTTTCATCCTCATTTTTTTCTGAGGCTATTTCCTGCGCATAATATCCCATTTTCACAGTCTGTCCGATGATAACCTGCCCGGAATCCTGTGGAATAATGCCTGCAATAATTTTCATTAAAGTAGACTTTCCACAACCGTTTGGTCCGATAAATCCAACCCTGTCTCCCTTCAAAAAGATATAAGAAAAATCATCGATCAGTTTTCTTTCTCCATAGGCCTTGCAGATGTTTTCTAACTCCACGGTCGTTTTTCCCATTCTTGTAGAAATAGAACTTAATTCTACCTGCGAATCCTGCACCGGAGCCTGACGGTCTCTCAGCTCTTCATAGCGCTGGATATGTGCTTTCTGTTTTGTGGAACGTGCCCTTGCACCCCTGCGTATCCATTCCAGTTCCACACGCAGGATCGACTGACGTTTTCGTTCACTGGCTGCTTCCATTTCCTGCCGCTGGGTTTTTAATTCCAGATACCCGGAATAATTCGTCTGATAACTATAAATTTTTCCTTTATCAATCTCCACGATCCGGTTGCACACACTGTCTAAGAAATACCGGTCATGTGTTACCATGATAAGCGCACCTCTCCATTTTTTCAGATAATCCTCCAGCCAGTCTGCCATATCATTATCTAAATGGTTTGTAGGCTCATCCAGCAGCAGAATATCTGCCGGGGAAAGAAGTACGGATATCAGCGCAAGACGCTTTCTTTGTCCACCGGATAACTGTCCTGCAGGCTGCATAAAATCTTTAATGCCAAGCCGCATCATCATTGCCCTGGCATCACTTTCAACAGACCAGCGGTTTTCATCCGTTACATTTCCTTCCAGCACACATTCCAGACTGCTTTTTTCCGGTTCGAATTCCGGATGCTGCGGCAGATAACGCATGACCACATGGTTAGCAGTCGTAACAGTTCCCTCATCCGTCTCCTCTTCCCCCATGATCATCCGCAGAAGCGTTGTCTTTCCGGTTCCATTGATACCAATAACACCTATCTTCTCCCCATCCTGCAATGAAAATGATGCACCATCAAACAGCTTTCTTTCGGCATAGACCTTTGTCAGATCTTCTATATTAATCAGATTCATGTTATTTCCTCTTTTACTTTATTCTATGGCTCATGATACATCAAATAAATTTAGTACAGCTTCAATCCACTGCGTACAGGTTCACTTGTCAGATCCACACCCAGTTTTTTGAAGATTTTAATATCCACCTCGGAAAGCATAACCGAAGTATGCACCTGACAGCCGCGGAGTGCAGGAATCTGCTCAATGGCGCATTTTGCATTTTCATTGGAAACCGCCGCGAGAGATAACGCAATCAAAACCTCGTCTGTGTGAAGTCTTGGATTCTTTCCTCCTAAGAAACGTACCTTCAAATCCTGGATTGGCTCAATTGCCTCCGGGCGGATCAGCTTCTCGTCATGTTCAATTCCAGCTAAATATTTTAAAGCATTTAAAAGCAATGCCGCTGATGCTCCAAGGAAATCAGACGTTTTTGATGTAATAATTGTTCCATCAGAAAGTTCGATTGCTGCGGTCGGAACACCTGATTCCTCCGCACGTTTCTTTGCTGCAACGGTAACTTTTCTGTCGTCTGTTGTAATCTTCGCCTGTTTCATTAGAAGCTCGATCTTGTAAACTTCATTTTCGGTCGCTTCTTCTTTTACCAGCTTATTCACTGCGGTGTAATAACGTCTGATAATTTCCATTTTAGATGCCACGCAGCAGGCTTCATCATCGATGATGCAGTTTCCTGCCATATTTACTCCCATATCAGTCGGCGATTTGTAATAGGTATTTTCACCGTAAATCCCCTCAAAAATTGCATTTAAAACAGGGAATATTTCTATATCACGGTTGTAGTTTACCGTGGTCTTTCCATATGCTTCCAGATGGAACGGGTCAATCATATTCACATCATTTAAGTCTGCTGTTGCAGCCTCATATGCAAGGTTGACCGGGTGCTTCAACGGAAGATTCCAGATTGGGAATGTCTCGAACTTCGCATAGCCGGCTTTGGTTCCGCGAATGTTTTCATGATAAAGCTGTGAAAGACAGGTTGCCATTTTTCCGCTTCCAGGCCCCGGCGCAGTAATAACCACAAGCGGTCTTGTCGTCTCAATATAATCATTTTTTCCAAAACCATTCTCGCTGACGATCAGTGGAATATTCGACGGATACCCCTCGATCTTATAATGCTGATATACTTTGATTCCACGTTTTTCGAGTTTTTCCCGAAACTGCACTGCACCATTTTGTCCGGCAAACTGTGTGATGACCACACTTCCGACATAGAGTCCTTTTTTCTCAAACTCTCCGATCAGACGGACAACATCCACATCATAAGTAATGCCAAGGTCTCCACGCACCTTGTTTTTCTCAATATCCGCCGCACTGATCACAATTACGATTTCTGCAACATCTGAAAGCTGCATCAGCATCTGGAGCTTACTGTCCGGTGCAAATCCCGGCAATACTCTTGACGCATGGTAATCATCAAATAATTTTCCGCCAAATTCCAGATAAAGCTTATCACCGAACTGACTGATGCGTTCTTTGATATGCTCCGACTGAATTTTTAAGTATTTTTCATTATCAAATCCTGTTCTCATTTTAACTATCCTCTTATGGTTTATTTCTCTCTCAGACACGGAATATATTATACTATATAATCCAGTCAAAATACACGTTTTCTTTTTCCTTTGTTCATTATAAAAAGCTGCCTAATGATATTATCACTATCATTGGCAGCTTTTCTCCTACACATTCATTTTCACTTTATACCTGTCTCTCTTATTTGACCACAACTTTTATTTTTTGTGCACATCCGTTTGTTGCATATACATATATAGAACAGGATCCTTTTCCTTTCGCGGTGATCTTACCATTTTTAGATACCACTGCCACTTTACTGTCTGATGTAGCATATCGGAATTCCGATATATGATTAATGATCGGACGTTTCTTATCCTTCTTGACAATCGAAGCTTTTACGACAGCTTTTTTCCCTTTTGCCAATACATAAGAAGTCTTTTTCAGTTTAATGCTTTTTGCATCTGTTACTGATTTATTCTTCTTTCCTGCTGCATGTATCGTGATCGATTTCGCAACTGTTACTTTTTTGCCATCAACCATCTTATATGCAAGAACATGACATTTTATATTTTTTTTCTGATTGATTCCTTTCTTTTTCAATTTGCTGATCTCAACAGATAAACTATCCGCTGCCTTTACGGACTTTACAACCTTTTCCTTATCTTTTCCGCAGTATGCCATATAAACATCATAACCATCTGCATCTTTAACTTTTCCCCAAGTTACCTTGACCGTCTTTCCTGCTTTCACATTAAATTTCGAATTTAATGCTGCGTCTTTTGCCTCTGTCCTTTTTACTTTTACCGGTTCACTTTCCGTATTCTTTTTATCTGCTGCCTCAGCTTCTCTTTTTCTTGTTTCACTTACATATTTGCAGACACTACAGGTATATCTTTCCGCACCTGCTGTTCCATAAACATGAGCTGCTTCATCTTTTTTTTCTGTGGTGTGTTCACACGTGGCAGCATGCCAATGGGAAGTATCATTGCTGCTCCACTCATCCCTAAATGTGTGCCTGTGTTCTACCCATTTTGCATAAAGAGTCGTGTCGGCAGTAAGTGCCTGTCCCGGCCGCGCAATCGTCGTAAAAGCTGCATCTGTATACCAGCCGACAAAATCATATCCATCTTTCGTCGCAGCTGGCAGCGGATCAGGCAGGTTCGTCTGCTTTTCTTCTGCTATCTGACTGCCACCGTTTGTATTGTAGATAATCTTATATTTAATGTTAGCATTTTCTACGATCGTATATGGCGTATTTTTTAACAATGGGCCGGAGCTGTCAAGATTAAAATACCAGTTAAACTCGCTATACCCCACCTTATTCGGATGATCCTTATGGGCTTCCGTAGCCACCACCTCAGAGCGTTTCGTGTCTCCGGTACCGTAATCCGTGCCCGTCGTAATCCATATCATATTGCACTTTTTACAAACCACAATCTGTCTGTCTACCGTTAACTGAACCCCCCTGTAAACCACATCTCCAGCTTTCAATTCGGCAGGATCAATCGTTCCTGTTGTATATTGTGCTGCATGTACCTGTGTCGTTCCCATTGCAGCAAGCATCAAAAATGCCATCATCATTGATACAACTACATTTATGTACCTGCTTCTGTGTAACTTATTCATCCTTTGCATCTCCTTTTCTGCTAATTTTCTACCAGATAATCCCGTTTTTCAAATCCGAGCATATGTGCAAGTACACTGGTTGGGAAAATGTGAAGCTCTCTGTTTAATTTTGTCACCGAATCATTATAAATCAGCCGGCTGGTCTGCACCATTTTTTCATAACACTCTACCGCGTCCATACATTTGATGTATTCATTTTCATCAGTCGAACCCGGATATTCTTCTAAAACCGTCTGTGTCCGGAAAAGCACCTCGTTTATCACACCTTCCTGGCGCAAAACCTCCTCCGGTGTGGAAGTTTCCATAATGATACACCGTTTTTCATTTACTTCATCTGTAAGTGTCTGTGCCTCGTATCCTGCATATTTTTTTGTAAAATCAAGCAGGGAAAGTAACGCATCAAACCGTGACGAAAGCTGCACTCCGATCTGATTCATGGAATGATTGATATTTTCATCCATGATTGCTAATTTTTTCCGTACAGAAACAATCCATATGGCAAGCAAAATCACAAGCAAACAAACAATTACAGAGATTTCCATTCAAAAACTCCTTTACTGTACAAAATATACTGCATTGTATCCGGAAGTATCGGACAATGCTACCATTGTCAGTCCGTCAAAATCTGCAAACACGCAGGCATATACCAGATCTGTGCCGTTATTGTCAAATGTTAAACGCACACCTTCATCCTCATAATGATATTCGCAGACACCGTCTAACGTTCCACCTCCCTGTACCATCTGTACAGTGGAACCATCATCGCTAAACACGATCTCCAATTTTCCGCCATACTGCTCTAATGCAGCATCATAATCGTCCTGTGTCATTTGCACACCGCCAAGGTTACCCCCACAGAAACTCCAGGTTGTGCCTGCTAAGTCCGGCATCTCTAAAATCGGCACATCAAGCAGGCAGAATAAGTCTTCGGTAGAATCTGTTTCCACATCTTCGCTTTGTGCATCTGCTGCCTCTGTGTCCACAACAATATCTGCTGCATCGGTCTCTGCCACATCGGTCTCCACATCAGTGCCAGTATCTGCCACATCTACATCTGCCTCTGCGTTTGTCACTGTGCCATCAGCAGTCTCCTCGGTATTCCCGCAGGCGGTAAAAGAGAATGCCAGCATTGAACTCAACATAATTGCTAAAATTTTTCTTTTCATAATCTTTCTCTCCTTTGTCATTTGTTTGTCATTTGTTTTTCATTTCTCTCTGTTGACATTAATGTACCGTATTTTGTGCTGCAGTGGATTAACTTGTTCTGAATCGACTATAATGTGCACTCAATCTACATCTTTTTATTTTTCATATGTAGTTTTGTTGTTTCTTTTAAAGTGCAGCATAAAGCTGCACCTTATAAAGAAACGCGTAAAATAAATTTATTATCTTCTACCAGAAAGCTGTACATACCGCCATACCGGTCAACAATTGCACAAATACTGCGTACGCCGATTCCATGCCCCGGCCGGTCGGTAACCGGAACACCGTTTTCAAATGCTACTTCTTTTCTGCATGGATTCGTGACCTGAAAAAAGAACCTCCCGTTCTTCTCATACGCTAAAATATCTATCGTTCCCTTCTGCTCCTGTGCTGTACACGCATGGAGTGCATTTTCTAACGCATTTGATAAAAGCACACACAAATCTGTCTCCGAAACCGGAAGAATATATGGCACCACCGCTTTTATGTTCATTGTGGCACCAGCACTTTCCGCCCTTCCTGCAAAAGAGGAAAAAATAAGATTGACCGTCTCATTCTCACAGTAATTTTTTACCCTGCCTGCCTCAATCTGCACACATACTTCATGAATGTAGCCTTCTGCCTGTTCAATTTTTCCATTCTCGATACATGATAACAGATGCTGCATATGATGTCTTAAATCATGCCGGTAGGTACTGGCATCTTTCTGCGACTCCCTCAAAGCCTCAATCTCGCGGACCGCCTGGGAAATCTGCAGATTCAGACAGCTCTGCATCTGCTCAAGTTCATTTTTCTTCCGCTCCTCCTCCGAAGTACGAAGCACAAACACCAGATAAGCAATACAGCAGACGAACGGCATAAATTCCACTGCCGCCGGTATGCCTTCTGAAAGTAAATCCGTATAAACTCTCGTCAGGTAATCAAAGCCGTAGCCCAATGCCGGAATCAACCCGAACTGAAGCTGTATTGACACGGGATAATTTGATATTGCCCGCACCGAGGGTGCCACAAAGCGCAGTAAAAGAAATAATAACGGCAGTGTAACAATCAGTTCCGTCACATTTTGCACCGTTTCACTGTTCACAAACACAGCCATTATAAAAAGTGCCACCCACCTGCGAAGCTGACAGCAGAGATAAGCAGTCAGCACGGAAATCACTGTCCACAGACGTTTTTTCGTTAAAATGTAAAGGGCAATACACATCGGGACATGTGTGATCACAGGATAAAGATAACGGATCGTCGCTGCCCCGGCCAACAGATACATCACGCCCTGTATGGCAAGCAGCACAAAAATACTTCCAACAAGAAATTCCCGTTTTTCTTTCGTCCAGTGAATATCACAAAAAGCCCCGGACAAAACCATGCCGAATATCCCGACTGCTGCACCATTTGTTACATAAAGAAGATTCATGATAAAAATACCTGCTTTCTGTTAAACGCATACTCGAGATATTTATTCTTTATCTCCGAGCATTTCCCATGCGGGATTGGTATTTCTGCAAGACTTATCAGTTTAATTGCACGGTAAGAAATATTCTGTATATAATCCATATTTACCAGAAATGACCGATGTGGCCGTAAAAAATTGCCATAAGGCTTTAACTGCAAAAATAAATCGTCTAAACTGCCGACACTCTCAAATACTTTTCCATTTCCGAGATGAAAAAAGAGCGTCCGTCCTATCACTTCACAATATTCTAACTTTTCAAGGTCAATTCTTGTAATTCCTTCTTTGCTCCGCAGAATCAGACTGTTTTCCTGTGTCTTTGTGCACTCTGCAAGCACGGAATCCATCAGCCGGAAAAAACTTTCCTCCCAGACTGGCTTTAACTGATAAAAATATGCCCCGACCGTATAAGACTGTACTGCAAACTCCGGAGAGGATGTAAGAAAAATAATTTTCATATTATTATCATACTGTCTGATTTCTTTTGCAGTCTCAATTCCGTTTTCCCCCGGCATTAAAATGTCCAAAAATAAAATATCGAAAGAAAACCCTTTCTCAATCGCGGCCAGTAACTCTAAGGGACTCTGAAATACCGTACAGGTAAGATCTTCGTCTCTTTCTTTTTTATATTTGTCCAATAAGATACCAAGTTCTTTTAATATCTCTAAATCATCATCACAAAATGCTATTTTTAGCATAAACTTTCCATCAACTCTTTCCATATTCCTCTTTGGCAAAATGCATTCTTCTGATATAGCGCAGACACTCCGTCTCCGGCATCGGTTTCCCGTAATAATATCCCTGGATCATATCTACACCAAGCGCCTCTAAGGCATCATTCTGTTCTTTCTTTTCCACGCCCTCCATGATCAGTGGGAGACCGAGTTTTTGTATCGTCTTTATCTCATTTTCAATCACGATTTTTGCGGTTGGATTTTCAAAATAGGACCAGGTCATGTTTTTATCAATCTTAATTTCCCGAAATGGAAAACGGATCAGATAAGAACAGTTCGAATTGCCGCTTCCATAGTCATCCATCGCAAACCCCATGCCAATTTTGCCAAACTCCTGCATGTGCCATAACATCAGCTTTGGTGCCTCAACTGCTGTCCGCTCCGTCAGTTCCAGCGTGATCATATGTGCCGGCACATAATAACGCTCTAACACTGGCAGTATGCTTTCTTTCAGATTCCGGTTCAGACACTGC
>ERZ791825.1426-NODE-1426-length-12925-cov-13.486869_pt1 | contig 12925 bp, 6 predicted proteins | sample MGYA00510298_ERZ791825 | MGnify/ENA primary metagenome ERZ791825 (study PRJEB30046, sample SAMN00792010) | human gut metagenome | study: EMG produced TPA metagenomics assembly of the A metagenome-wide association study of gut microbiota in type 2... | reverse complement strand
GGAAATATGGCATCAAGCAAGGAATACTTAGAGTTTATTTTAGGGCAGCTATCTGAGTTAGAAGAAATTACTTATCGAGCTATGATGGGAGAATTTATTATTTATTATCGTGGCAAGATTGTAGGCGGTATCTATGATGATAGATTACTTGTTAAACCAGTAAAATCAGCAATTAGTTATATGCCGACAGCTCCGTATGAATTACCCTATGAGGGAGCAAAAGAGATGTTGTTGGTAGATGAAGTTGATAATAAGGAATTTTTGACAGGCTTGTTTCATGCAATGTATGATGAACTGCCAGCCCCAAAACCGAAAAAGAAGAAATAAACAACTTCCAGTTTGTGGGGAAGGAACACCTATATGTCAAAACCCAAAATCGCCTTTATCTGTGTCCATAATTCCTGCCGCAGTCAGATTGCCGAAGCCTTTGGCAAGGTACTGGCCGCAGATGTGTTTGAAAGCTACTCGGCTGGAACCGAAACCAAACCGCAGATCAATCAGGATGCTGTGCGCCTGATGAAAGAACTATATGGCATCGACATGGAAAAGACACAGTATTCCAAGCTGATTTCTGCAATTCCAAAGCCGGATATCGCTATTTCCATGGGCTGCAATGTCAGCTGCCCGTTCATTGGCAGACCTTTTGATGAGAATTGGGGTCTGGATGACCCTACCGGAAAAAGCGATGATGAATTCAAAGCAGTCATAGAGCAGATTCGTCAGAACGTTCTTGCTTTGAAATCGAAACTTTGCGGTTCCAGTTTTTGAAACCCTCAAAAGTGAGGTCTTGATAGAACGCTTCGATTCATGCTATACTAAAACCAGTTTTAATTCCATAAGCGAGTGACCTGAAAAGGCCGCTCGCTTTTTTGTTTACAACGAGATTGAAGGGAGGAACGCTATGCCAAGCAAAACCGAAGAATATCTCGCCCTTGCCCAGCGCACGGCCAACGGCTTGACCCGGTACTGGGAAAGCTGGACGGACTATTTGACCACTGCATCCCGGCTGTACAAGTACCCCTTTGCAGACCAGCTCATGATCTACGCCCAGCGGCCTGATGCCACTGCCTGCGCCAGCTTCGACATCTGGAACAATCGCATGAACCGCTATGTCCGGCGCGGCTCCAAGGGCATCGCACTGTTAGACCAGTCCAGCAGTGTGCCGCGTCTGCACTATGTCTTTGATGTGAGCGACACCGGGGTGCGCCGCAATTCCCGTGACCCGGAGGTGTGGCAGCTCGGCCCCGATCTGGTGCAGCCTGTGTCGGAAATGATTGCCAGAGAGTACGGCGTTTACCATGAAAGGCTCAGACGGCAGATTTCTGACCTGACGGGCAAGCTGGTGGATTCCTATTGGGACAACAACGGTGGCGACATCCGTGCCATCGTTGACGGTTCGCTGCTGATGGATTATGATGATGCCGGGGTGGAGATGCAGTTCAAGTCCGCCGCCGCCATCAGCGTCACCTACACGCTGCTGGAACGCTGCGGCTTTGAGCCGACAGGGTGGTTCGACAAGGACGATTTTCAGGCAATCTACAATTTTTCAACCCCGGATGCCGTCTTTGCCCTCGGCGCAGCGGTCAGCGACATGAGCCGGGAGGTGCTGCGGAATATCGAGCGCACCGTAAAAACAACCATTCGCCGCCGCAATGCAGAAAGGAGCCAATATGAATACGAACAGCAGGAACGTGACTTACTCGACCGTCGGGGACTATCAGCTCCCGAACCTGACCCTGAACCAGCCCCGGAAGCCGCTGGGCAAGTACGGCAGGCTGCGCCGGACGTACCTGATGAACCATCGCCCGGTGCTGTACAACACGATGCTCCTGAACGGGAGCCTGTACCCGCACCTGATGGAGGTGGAGCAGACGGCAGAGAGCCAGATGCAGCAGACCATGCAGGGACTGCTGAAGCAGAACCCGGCTCCGAACAAGGAGCAGCATCAGATGGGGTGGGTGCAGCACATGAACAGTCTGAAAGCACAGGCCGAGGAACTGGTGCTGAACGAACTGATTTACAGTTAAGTTTCTTCGATGCCCACATTCCCACCGAAGCCAAACAAATTGAATCCATCGACCAAGCGGAGAGCGAAAAATCGCCCTCCGCTTTTGTTTTGTCGCAGGCTGAAATTGAGAACGAACTGCGCAAGCACGGTTCGGGATTTATGGGCGGTAAACAGCGCATTATGGCACTGTACCAGACCCAGCCTGATCGCAATCTCCGTGCCAAAGCGTTGGCAAAGGAGTACGGAATCGGTGGGCACTCCCACGATTTTCTGGACGGCAGTCGAGGCTTCGTGAACCACGACGGGAGAGGAATGGAATTTGACCATTACCCTGAGCACCAGAAAATCACCCTGAAATGGGCACAGGTGGAAAAGTATATCGACCTGATGATCCAGTCTGACCGCTACCTGACGGACAAGGAAAAGGAGCATTACACGCCGCCCGTCAGCGCAAAGCCAGATGCCACCCTGACCCATGCCAAAAACCTGATCCGGGATTTCTGTCTGGAGGAATGTGATTCTGAACCGGACTTTTCTGACCTGTCCAAGATCGGCGTTGCCTACACCAACGCCACCGATGAGGATATTCCCATTCAAGTTAATGTGGATTTGGTGGGATACCGGGTGGAACGGTATCTGGGTGAAGTGCTGATCGACGAACGGCAGTACGAAAGTCTGGAAGATCTGACCGAAACCGAACTGGAGGCTCTGGATTTTTCGGAATTGGTCAGCGTTACTGACGAAGAACTGGAGCACTACCACAGCAAAGTGGAGGAACGCCCTGCACTACTGCCGCTGGATGCCGCCACCGAGTACAATGCCCTGAAGGAGCAGCACCCGGATGCGCTGGTGGGCTTTGAGCAGAACGGACAGTTTGAGTTTTACGCAGATGACGCGCAAAAAGTCAGTGAACTTCTGGGCGGCAAACTTCTGGAAAAAGAAACGGCACTGGGTACCGTCCCTGTCACCGGCTTCCCTAGCGACCAGTGGGCGCACCGTGCCAAACAACTGTGGCAGTGTGGCGAGAACGTCTATCTTGCTGGGCTGAACGAGGATGGCACCCATCACCAGACCAAGTATCTGCGCCGGGAGGATTATCTGCCGCTGGGTGCCACCGTCCACATGGAAGAGCGGGCTTTCCGAGTGGATACGGTAAACTATGATAGGGGTAGCGTGACCCTGCAGGATGTGGCACTGGCAGAAATGCGGATGCCAGTTTTCCGGGAGGAACCGCTGGCGCTTGTCCGGGAGTTGTACGAGGAGCAGGATATGATGGAATCCCCCCTGCCCGATTACAAGGTCGGTGACAATGTTGTGGTCGAACTCCCCACTCGAACTATTGAGGGGAAAGTTGGCTATGTGGGTGAAACGGATGTGCGCATCGACACCAGTGCGCACGGGCAGTCATGGGATAACGAAGTTGTCAATAAGCAACAATTCGAGGAGGGCTTGCGGCAGAACGAACCAAATTCTACCCGGCCAGTTCGTACTGAAAAAACGGTTGCCGTATACCCCGCCAAGGAAAACAATCTGCCGTTTGACATTGTAATTCAGACGATAAGCACAGAATCGCCCACAGTTGAAGCGGAACATCCTGCGCCAGAGCCTGCCGGGAACTTCCGCATCACGGACGACCATCTGGGCGAGGGCGGTGCAAAGCAGAAATATGCCCGGAACATTGAAGCCATCCGCACTCTGTTCAAGCTGGAACAGGAGCATCGTGGTGCCACCGCTGAGGAACAGCAGGTGCTTTCCCAGTATGTGGGCTGGGGTGGTCTGGCGGATGCCTTTGACCCCAGCAAAGATAGCTGGGCAAAGGAATACGCCGAACTGAAAGGGTTACTCTCTGAGGACGAGTACGCCGCTGCCCGTTCCAGCACCCTGAACGCCCACTACACCAGTCCCACCGTGATCCGTGGCATCTACGATGCCGTGGAGCGTATGGGCTTCCAATCTGGCAACATTCTGGAGCCGTCCATGGGTGTGGGCAACTTCTTTGGAATGCTGCCGGACAGCATGGCAGACAGCCGCTTATACGGCGTGGAGTTGGACAGCATCACCGGGCGCATTGCGAAAAAACTGTACCCACAGGCTGACATTACCGTGGCAGGCTTTGAGACCACCGACCGCCGTGATTTCTACGATCTGGCGGTGGGCAACGTGCCTTTTGGTCAATATAAAGTCAACGATAAGGCGTACAACAAGCTAGGATTCAGCATCCACAATTATTTCTTTGCGAAAGCCATCGACCAAGTGCGTCCGGGCGGCATCGTGGCGTTTGTGACTTCTCGCTACACCATGGACAGCAAGGACAGCACCGCCCGCAAACACATGGCGGAGCGTGCCGACCTGCTGGGGGCTATCCGTCTGCCCAACAATGCGTTCAAGGCGAATGCAGGCACCGAAGTGGTTTCGGACATTATCTTTTTGCAGAAACGAGACCGCCCTGCGGACATTGAGCCGGACTGGGTGCAGCTGGGCAAGACCGAGGACGGCTTTGCCATCAACCAGTATTTCGTAGACCACCCGGAGATGGTGCTGGGCGAACTGATCACCGAAAGCACCCAGTACGGACGGGAGGAACTCACCGTTGCGCCCATCGAGGGCACCAGTCTTGCAGACCAGCTTGCAGAAGCGGTGCAGCACATCGAGGGCAATTACACTGCGGTGGAGATTGCTGCCCCGGACGTCGCAGATGCGGAAGCACAGCGCAAAACGCTGCCTGCAGACCCGACTGTGAAGAATTTTAGCTATACGGTTGTTGATGGCGAGATCTACTACCGAGAGAACTCTATCATGACGCAGATTGAACTGTCCGACAACGCCAAAGGCCGTGTAGCTGGTATGGTGGAGTTGCGGCAGATCGTCAACGAACTGATTCAGCAGCAGCTGAATGACTTCCCGGACGAGGACATTAAGGCATCGCAAGCAAAATTGAACGCCGCCTACGATGCCTTTACTGCAAAATACGGCCTGATTAACGACAAGAAAAATGCCCGCCTGTTCGATGATGACAGTTCCTACTATCTGCTCTGCTCACTGGAGAATCTGGACGAGAATAAAAATCTCAAGTCCAAGGCAGATATGTTCACCAAGCGGACGATTCGGCCAGAGCGTGTTGTCACCAGCGTGGATACCCCCAGTGAAGCACTGGCAGTGTCCATCGGGGAACACGGCAAAGTAGACCTGCCTTATATGGCAGAACTGCTGGGCACACCCGGCGAGTACAGGCGCATTACCACCGAACTGTCCGGTGTGATTTTCAAAGATCCCGCCGCCGATGCAGACGACCCGGAAGCCGGCTGGCAACCTGCGGACGAGTATCTTTCCGGCAATGTGCGGAATAAACTGCGCATGGCTCAGCTTGCCGCTGAAAGCCACCCGGAGTTCAAGATCAATGTGGAGGCTTTGACCAAAGCGCAGCCGAAGGACCTTGAAGCATCAGAAATCGACATCCGACTGGGTGCCACATGGCTGAATCCCGCCATTGTGCAGCAGTTTATGATGGAGACTTTTCAGCCGCCCTACCGCATCCGCTATAACAACCTGATCCAAGTCCGCTACTCTCCATTTACGTCCGAATGGCGCATCGGCAACAAATCTGCCGCCGGAATGTATGATATCATGTCCACCGAAACCTACGGCACCCACCGGGCCAACGCCTACAAGATTTTGGAGGACACCTTGAATTTGCGGGACTGCCGCATTTATGATACCATTGAGGAGGACGGTAAAGAGCGGCGTGTCCTGAACCAAAAGGAGACGATGCTTGCCCAGCAGAAGCAGCAGGCCATCAAGGATACCTTTGCAGGCTGGGTTTGGCAAGACCCGCAGCGGCGGAATCTGCTGGTGAAGCAGTATAACGAATTGTTCAATAGTACCCGGCCCCGCGAGTATGACGGAAGCCATATCCATTTTGTCGGTATGAACCCGGAGATCAATCTGCGGGAACATCAGCGCAATGCAGTTGCTCATGTGCTTTATGGTGGGAACACCCTGCTCGCCCACGAGGTGGGTGCCGGCAAAAGTTTTGAGATGGCAGCTTCGGCAATGGAATCTAAGCGTTTGGGCCTGTGTCAGAAAAGCCTGTTCGTGGTACCCAACCATCTGACCGAGCAGTGGGCCAGCGAGTTCCTGCGGCTATACCCCAATGCAAAGCTGCTCGTTACCAGCAAGAAAGACTTTGAACCCGCCAATCGAAAGCGTTTTTGCGCCCGCATCGCAACCGGCGACTACGATGCCGTCATTATCGGCCACTCGCAGTTTGAGAAAATCCCTCTTTCTGCGGAACGGCAGGCACGGATCATCGAAGATCAGATCGAGGAAATCGAAAATGCCATTGCAGAGGCCAAAGAACAGTCCGGTGAGCATTTTACCGTGAAACAGATGGAAAAGACACGGAAAACACTGGAGGTGAAACTGAAAAAGCTACAGTCCACCGACCGCAAAGATGATGTGGTCACATTTGAACAATTAGGCGTAGATAGGTTATTTGTGGACGAGAGCCAGAACTACAAGAACCTATATCTTTACACCAAGATGCGCAATGTTGCTGGCCTTTCTACCTCCGAAGCACAGAAGTCCAGCGATATGTTCGGCAAGTGTCGTTATCTGGATGAAGTGACTGGCGGGCGCGGCGTGATTTTCGCAACGGGAACGCCCATCAGCAACTCCATGACGGAAATGTACACCCTGATGCGCTATTTACAGTACAGCACTCTCCAGCAGAAACAACTGACCCACTTTGATGCATGGGCTTCTACGTTTGGCGAGACCACCACGGCCATTGAGCTTGCGCCGGAAGGAACCGGCTACCGTGCGCGCACACGTTTTGCCAAGTTCTTTAACCTGCCGGAGCTGATGAATATGTTCAAGGAGGCAGCGGACATCAAGACTTCCGACCAGTTGCATCTGCCTGTTCCGGAAGCCAAGTTTGAAACTGTCGTGGTCAAACCCTCGGAAATCCAGCAGGACATGGTGAAATCCCTGAGCGAACGTGCTGCTGAGGTGCATAGCGGTGCGGTTGACCCCTCGGTGGACAATATGCTGAAGATCACCTCGGACGGACGTAAAATCGGCCTTGACCAGCGGCTGATGAATCCGCTCACCCCGGATGACCCGGACAGCAAGCTGAATGCCTGCGTCGACAATGTTCTGCGTATCTGGAACGAAACCAAAGAGGATAATCTGACGCAGCTGATTTTCTGCGATATGTCCACGCCCAAGGGAGACGGCTCGTTCAATGTCTACGATGATATTCGCACAAAGCTGCTTGCCGCCGGGGTGCCGGAATCGGAGGTCGAGTTCATCCACAACGCTGATACTGAAGGTAAGAAAGCGGATTTGTTCTCCAAAGTCCGCAGCGGCAAGGTGCGTGTCCTGCTGGGCAGCACTGCAAAGATGGGCGCAGGCACCAATGTCCAGACCCTGCTGGTGGCCGTGCATCATCTGGATGTAGGCTGGCGACCGTCCGATATGACCCAACGCAACGGCCGAATCATCCGTCAGGGCAACAAAAACAAACAAGTTTACGTCTATAATTACGTCACGGAGGGGACATTCGATGCCTACCTCTGGCAAACGCTGGAAAACAAGCAGAAGTTTATTTCGCAGATCATGACGAGCAAATCTCCGATGCGCTCCTGTGATGATGTGGATGAGCAGGCTCTTTCGTATGCCGAGGTCAAGGCCCTATGCGCAGGCGACCCGCGCATCCGGGAAAAGATGGATCTGGATGTGCAGGTAGCAAAGCTCAAGGTGCTGCGCTCGGATTACCAGAACCAGAAATATCGTCTGGAAGATAAGCTGCTCAAGCATTACCCGGAGGAAATTCAGAAAGCGAAGAACCGTATTGCGGCTCTGAAAAACGATGCCCAAATCGCAGACGCACACCCGCAGGATAAGGAGAACTTCTGCGGCATGACGATCAAGGGCATGGTGTTCGATGAGAAAAAAGCAGCTGGTGAGCGGCTGATGCTCGCCTGCAAGGAGATGCCGAATGCGGATATGATGCTGCTGGGCACCTATCGCGGCTTTGAGCTGAACATTCGCTTTGACAGTTTCAAGAATGAGCATCAAATCGTTCTCCGCGGCGAGCTGAGTTATCCGGTACCGCTGGGCGATGACCCTCGCGGCAACATCGTCCGTCTGGACAATGCCATCGGCAATTTTGCCGACCGCATTGCCGATGCTGATGCCGCACTGGATTCTCTGGAACAGCAGAAGCAGGCCGCAGAGGTTGAAATCGCCAAGCCGTTTGCGCAGGAGGAAGAACTGCAAACCAAATCTGCCCGCCTTGCAGAATTGGATGCGCTGTTGAACATGGAGCATCAGTCCAGCCGGACAGAACCCGAAGCGGAAGAAAAGCCGGATGCCCGCCCCTCTGTGCTGGCAGCTCTGGAAGAAAAGGCTGATAAAGTGGAGCCTGTCCGACCATTCAAATCTTACTTGGATAAGGATGGTGATGCCCGGTGACGGAGCACCGTGACCAGCAGATTCATTTTCGTGTCAGCAAAGTCGAACTGGAACGCATTCGTCAGAAGATGGAAAGTTGCGGTATTTTGAGCATTGGCTCTTATCTGCGAAAAATGGCTCTGGATGGTTACTGCCTGAATCTTGATTTACCACAGCTGCGTCGGATGGCGTACCTTCTTCAGAATTGCAGCAACAACCTGAATCAGGTGGCGAAACGGGCCAGTGAAAGCGGGCAGCTCTATGACGCCGATTTAGAGGACTTGCGTAGTCGGTTGGATGAGCTGATAGCTATTGGCAAGCAACTTCTCGCCAAACTCACCGAACTCTAAAAAATTTCCCGCAGTAGGAGGCTGCGGGTTTACATAACGGTTGACACCCTTGCAAGGCAAGGGGCGATACCTTTATAATAGGGGCGAAAAAGAAAGGCTGGTGTTTGATATGAGGTTTTTATTCAAGATGATGCTTGCCCCGATCTCTCTGTTCGTGGCTTTTCTGGCTCTGATGGCAAAGTGGCTGCTTACTCTGTCCAGCTATGTTGTCGCGCCGTTGATGCTGTATATCTTTGGCTGCGGCATCTACACCGTCTACCGCCAGACTTGGGATCAATTTCTGATTCTGCTGGTTGCCGAATTTCTCTGCTTTGTCCTTTTTGTCGGCGCAACTGCAATGGTGGAGGGCGTTGAGAAATTCAGCGGTTGGCTCCGGGACCTGATTTGATTTTGAATCTTCTTGCCGCCTTCGGGCGGCTTTTTCATTTAGGAGGTGATCTGCTCTGGCTGCTACTCGTCTGATCGCACTGCATCAGCACAAAGGAAAATCTATTGCCGCCTGCCTGAAAGACCGCACCAACTATGCACAGAATCCTGACAAGACTGAAAAAGGCGAACTTGTCAGCAGCTATCAATGCAGCCCGCTTACTGTGGACGAGGAGTTCATGCTCACAAAAAAGCTGTACGAGCAGGCCACCGGGCGCAGCCAAAAAAGTAACATTATCGCCTATCAGATACGGCAATCTTTCCGACCTGGTGAAATTACGGCTGAAGAAGCAAACCGCATCGGTTATGAGTTGGCCTCCCGGTTTCTGAAAGGCAAACACGCTTTTATCGTTGCAACGCATACCGATCGGGAACACATTCACAATCACATTATCTATAACTCGACCACTCTGGACGGCACAAGAAAATTCCGGGATTTTTTCTTTTCCGGTCTGGCAGTGCAGCGGTTGAGCGACCTGATTTGTCTGGAGCATCAGCTGTCAGTCATTGAAAAGAAGCCTTACCGGGAACGGCAGAAGCGCATCACTTACCCACCAAAGGAGAGCAACCGCGACCGGCTGTGCAGTGTAATCGACGAGATTTTGCAGCAGAAGCCCACCGACTACGAAGATTTTCTGCAAAAGCTGGAACAGCAGGGCTATGAAATCAAACGCGGCAAATACACTTCCGTTAAAGGCGCACGGCAGAAACGCTTTATCCGGTTAAAGACACTGGGTGCCGGGTACAGCGAGGATGAAATCAAAGCAGTCATTGCCGGAAAAGCCGAACACCGCCCACATCAGAAGCAACCTCCCAAAGAGCAGCCGTTCCAGTTGCTGGTTGACATTCAAGCAAAACTTGCCGAGGGCAAAGGTGGCGGCTACGAACGCTGGGCGAAGAAGTACAACTTGAAAGAGATGTCCAAAACGCTGATTTTTTTGCAGGAGCAGAAAATCGGCAGTGCGGATGACCTGAAAGAGCGTGCTGATGCTGCACTTTCTCGCTATCACAAACTGGGCGATTCCATCAAGGCCGCCGAGAAGCGTATGGCAGAAATCGCCGTCCTCCGGGCGCACATCGTCAACTATGCCAAGACACGGCCTGTATACGATGCTTACCGCAAATCCGGGTACAGCTCCAAATTTTTGGAAGCGCACCGGGAAGAAGTCACGCTGCATAAGACGGCGAAAGCCGCTTTCAATGAATCTGGCCTGAAAAAGCTGCCCAAAGTGAAAGACCTGAATGCAGAGTATTCGGCTTTGCTCACCAAGAAAAAAGCACTCTACCCAGAGTACCGAAAGACACGGGATGAGATGCAGGAAATCGTAAAAGCACAGAAGAATGTGGAACTGTTCTTTGCGGAGGAAAAGGACTCCAAGCAAGTCGAGCAGATCCGATAAAACAGTCCCTGAGAACTTTGCCGCTTATCCGGCAGGGTTCTCAGGGTCTTTTTTGCTTATTGCTCAGTCTGTACTTGGAACGGCTTTTCCGGCAGTTTCAATTTGTTTGGCAACCATATTTTCCAATTCCCCCGTAATCGTTGCACAATTTGCAACACGATAATTCCAGAAGTAAGAAACGCCTTCACACTCCTCAACGGACAAATCGCTGTTGACCAAAAGCAGTCGGTCGGAGGTTACTTTCAGCTTTTCGCACAGAGCAGCATATTTTCCATAATCAATGCTTCGGCTGGACGATTTGGCTTCCACCCAGAAGAATTTTCCGTTGATGGAAAACGCAACATCCAGTTCATGCGTGCTCCCTGCGGATGCCGCTTCTGAAAGAATCACATTGGAGCAAAGCGAAACTTCTGCGCCCTGCTCCTCCTGATAGCGATTCAAAATCTGCTGAACCTGATGCTCCACAAAAAGTTCCAGCCACTTCCCGCTCAGGAAATGCCGGACAGTCTCATTTTGCGCAAGCTCATAGACGATATTCTGCGGATAGATCACAATGGATGCAAAAAGTCCCATTTTATCCCACGTCTGAGCGATTTCCGAAAGTGTGGCAAACAAATTCTTGGAAGTACCCTTTGGGATACGAAACGAAAAAGAGCCGTCACTCTGCATATGTGTCCGAATAAACTGCAAGAAATCCACCACTACCGGGTCGCAAAGAGCTTCGCCTGTTTTCCATGCCATCCGCTGAACGGCAATCGGCGGAAGTTTTTTCGGTACGACCTGCTGAACGATTCTATACCCACAGCGTTCCAGATGCTCCAATGCGGTCAAAGGCTTCGGAGGGATTTTTTCTTTAACTTCGGACTTTTCTGCACCGGATGTATTCTCAGTCAGATAGTTAAACTTCCATCCGTATTCCCAAGCAGGCGAACGGGTCAACACACCAACTGCATGAAATCCGCTGTCCGGTTCCTCCATCGGAAATGTGATTTTGTTCTTTTGGATATTGATTTGGAGCGTTTTATTTTTCAGCGCTATCTGATAAGCGTCAAGAAGGAATTCCTTTCCCTTATATGTCAGCTCACTGGAACTATTTGCAGAAAGGCCAGCATTTTTTGCCAAAGAGAGAAGCAGACAGGTCGCTTTGGGCAGCTCAAGGATATGCTCCATCTGCGCAGCGTCCGGAATCACTTCCGCATTTGCGTTATCGGGCTGCGGCAATTCGTCTGCCGGAGTCTCCTTTGCTGGTGCAGAAACTTCGGGTGTCATTTTTGAAGCAGCCTCAGATTTTCCAGACTTGGGCAAAGGTTTCGGCTCCGTATAGACCTCAGCAATAAATAATTCATAGGAATCGATGCACGAAAGTTTTCCTGCCGCTGCAAGTCCCACATAAATCGCAGCCGCCCGTGAGGAATCGCCATAATACTTTTTAGAATCCGCTGCGGCAGCAATATCAGAAAAAGCATTATATCTGCTCAGCGGCTCCGCCTTTTCCGGGAACTGCTTCAACGCACGGCAGTAGAGCCACTCAAAGAACGAATCCATGTACGGCTCTGTCGGATACTCGTTTCCTTCCAGAGAGTAACGTAGCAGCTCTCCACTGGTTCGCAGCCGAGTGTCCTTATGGACTTTGGGTGGCTCACAGGTCAGAAGGTCAGCGAATGGCCCACCATGTTCAAACACTTTGGTGGCTTCAAAAACCGTGCTGATGGGTACATCCTGCGCAACAGAATCCAGATGCAGCAAAAGCCGCAGAGAAGAAACAGCTTCACCCTCCGGCTGAACGGATGCAGAGCTGACTTCCAGAATCGAAACATCAGGGTCTGTTGTATGGACGGCATCATGGACGGCACGGATATTCTGCCGCTTGCTGCCTTTTATCCATGTGAATGTCACCGGCTGTTCTCTGCAATAGGGATAGCCGGATATGGGAAAACAAATGGTTCGTGTTGCCATGAACACCTCCAACTTTTTAGGACAAACAAGTTTATGTAAATCAAGTATAGCACAATCCCGGATGTGCTGCATAGCACTATTTTCTGCTTCCGGGAATCCATCTGTGCAAAAAGTGCCGATACCACAGGCATCGGCACTCAGATTAAAAAGCATTTTTCAAAAATGTGCAGCCTGCATCCACTGGATGCAGAACACAAGGGGTTTGGGCACAGCCCAACAAGCATTTTGAATTTGATTTTTAGAAATCGGATTCAAAAATTGCAAGTTGGTACCAGCTTGCACTGCTTGCCACAACAATGCGTCCTTTTTGTCCGCAATTTGTAATTTTCAGA
>ERZ791825.1425-NODE-1425-length-12949-cov-3.565069_pt1 | contig 12949 bp, 10 predicted proteins | sample MGYA00510298_ERZ791825 | MGnify/ENA primary metagenome ERZ791825 (study PRJEB30046, sample SAMN00792010) | human gut metagenome | study: EMG produced TPA metagenomics assembly of the A metagenome-wide association study of gut microbiota in type 2... | reverse complement strand
TTCGTCTGGGTGATGTGGCGACGGTGACTGACTCGGTGCAGGATGTGCGCAACGCCGGGATGACCAACGCCAAACCAGCTATTTTGCTGATGATCCGCAAGCTGCCGGAAGCCAATATTATCCAGACGGTTGACAGCATCCGGGCAAAATTACCGGAGTTGCAGGAAACCATTCCGGCGGCGATTGATCTGCAAATTGCCCAGGATCGCTCCCCCACCATTCGCGCCTCGCTGGAAGAAGTCGAGCAAACGCTGATTATCTCGGTGGCGCTGGTGATTCTGGTGGTGTTTTTATTCCTGCGCTCGGGTCGCGCCACTATTATTCCCGCCGTTGTGGTGCCGGTTTCGCTGATTGGTACGTTTGCGGCGATGTACCTGTGCGGATTCAGTCTCAATAACCTGTCGTTAATGGCGCTCACCATCGCTACTGGTTTCGTGGTGGATGACGCCATCGTGGTGCTGGAAAACATTGCCCGTCATCTGGAAGCGGGGATGAAACCACTACAGGCCGCGCTACAAGGTACTCGCGAAGTCGGCTTTACGGTGCTGTCGATGAGTCTGTCACTGGTGGCGGTGTTCCTGCCGCTGCTGTTGATGGGCGGATTGCCGGGCCGACTGTTACGCGAGTTTGCCGTGACGCTTTCTGTCGCCATTGGTATTTCGTTACTGGTTTCTCTGACATTAACGCCAATGATGTGTGGCTGGATGCTGAAAGCCAGCAAGCCGCGCGAGCAAAAGCGACTACGTGGTTTTGGTCGCATGTTGGTAGCCCTGCAACAAGGCTACGGCAAGTCACTGAAATGGGTGCTCAATCATACCCGTCTGGTGGGCGTGGTGCTGCTTGGCACCATTGCGCTGAATATCTGGCTGTATATCTCGATCCCGAAAACCTTCTTCCCGGAGCAGGACACTGGCGTGTTGATGGGCGGGATTCAGGCGGATCAGAGTATTTCGTTTCAGGCGATGCGCGGTAAGTTGCAGGATTTCATGAAAATTATCCGTGACGATCCGGCAGTGGATAATGTCACCGGCTTTACAGGCGGTTCGCGAGTGAACAGCGGGATGATGTTTATCACCCTCAAGCCACGCGACGAACGCAGCGAAACGGCGCAGCAAATTATCGACCGTCTGCGCGTAAAACTGGCGAAAGAACCGGGGGCGAATCTGTTCCTGATGGCGGTACAGGATATTCGCGTTGGTGGGCGTCAGTCGAACGCCAGCTACCAGTACACGTTGTTATCCGACGACCTGGCGGCACTGCGCGAATGGGAGCCGAAAATCCGCAAAAAACTGGCGACGTTGCCGGAACTGGCGGACGTGAACTCCGATCAGCAGGATAACGGCGCGGAGATGAATCTGGTTTACGACCGCGACACCATGGCACGGCTGGGAATCGACGTACAAGCCGCCAACAGCCTGTTAAATAACGCCTTCGGTCAGCGGCAAATCTCGACCATTTACCAGCCGATGAACCAGTATAAAGTGGTGATGGAAGTGGATCCGCGCTATACCCAGGACATCAGCGCGCTGGAAAAAATGTTCGTTATCAATAACGAAGGAAAAGCGATCCCGCTGTCGTATTTCGCTAAATGGCAACCGGCGAATGCCCCACTATCGGTGAATCATCAGGGATTATCGGCGGCCTCGACCATTTCGTTTAACCTGCCGACCGGAAAATCGCTCTCGGACACCAGTGCGGCGATCGATCGCGCAATGACCCAGCTTGGTGTGCCTTCGACGGTGCGCGGCAGTTTTGCCGGCACGGCGCAGGTGTTCCAGGAGACGATGAACTCGCAGGTGATCCTGATTATCGCCGCCATCGCCACGGTGTATATCGTGCTGGGTATCCTTTACGAGAGTTACGTACATCCGCTGACGATTCTCTCCACCCTGCCCTCGGCGGGCGTTGGAGCGCTGTTGGCGCTGGAGCTGTTCAATGCCCCGTTCAGCCTAATCGCCCTGATAGGGATCATGCTATTAATCGGCATCGTGAAGAAAAACGCCATTATGATGGTCGATTTTGCGCTTGAAGCCCAACGGCACGGTAACCTGACGCCGCAGGAAGCTATTTTCCAGGCCTGTCTGCTGCGTTTTCGCCCGATTATGATGACTACCCTGGCGGCGCTGTTTGGTGCGCTGCCGCTGGTATTGTCGGGCGGCGACGGCTCGGAGCTGCGGCAACCCCTGGGGATCACCATTGTCGGCGGACTGGTAATGAGCCAGCTCCTTACGCTGTATACCACGCCGGTGGTGTATCTCTTTTTCGACCGTCTGCGGCTGCGTTTTTCGCGTAAACCTAAACAAACGGTAACCGAGTAAATGACAGATCTTCCCGACAGCACCCGTTGGCAATTGTGGATTGTGGCTTTCGGCTTCTTTATGCAGTCGCTGGACACCACCATCGTAAACACCGCCCTTCCCTCAATGGCGCAAAGCCTCGGGGAAAGTCCGTTGCATATGCACATGGTCATTGTCTCTTATGTGCTGACCGTGGCGGTGATGCTGCCCGCCAGCGGCTGGCTGGCGGACAAAGTCGGCGTGCGCAATATTTTCTTTACCGCCATCGTGCTGTTTACTCTCGGTTCACTGTTTTGCGCGCTTTCCGGCACGCTGAACGAACTGTTGCTGGCACGCGCGTTACAGGGCGTTGGCGGCGCGATGATGGTGCCGGTCGGCAGATTGACGGTGATGAAAATCGTACCGCGCGAGCAATATATGGCGGCGATGACCTTTGTCACGTTACCCGGTCAGGTCGGTCCGCTGCTCGGTCCGGCGCTCGGCGGTCTGCTGGTGGAGTACGCATCGTGGCACTGGATCTTTTTGATCAACATTCCGGTGGGGATTATCGGTGCGATCGCCACATTGCTGTTAATGCCGAACTACACCATGCAGACGCGGCGCTTTGATCTCTCCGGATTTTTATTGCTGGCGGTTGGCATGGCGGTATTAACCCTGGCGCTGGACGGCAGTAAAGGTACAGGTTTATCGCCGCTGACGATTGCAGGCCTGGTCGCAGTTGGCGTGGTGGCACTGGTGCTTTATCTGCTGCACGCCAGAAATAACAACCGTGCCCTGTTCAGTCTGAAACTGTTCCGTACTCGTACCTTTTCGCTGGGCCTGGCGGGGAGCTTTGCCGGACGTATTGGCAGTGGCATGTTGCCCTTTATGACACCGGTTTTCCTGCAAATTGGCCTCGGTTTCTCGCCGTTTCATGCCGGACTGATGATGATCCCGATGGTGCTTGGCAGCATGGGAATGAAGCGAATTGTGGTACAGGTGGTGAATCGCTTTGGTTATCGTCGGGTACTGGTAGCGACCACGCTGGGTCTGTCGCTGGTCACCCTGTTGTTTATGACTACCGCCCTGCTGGGCTGGTACTACGTTTTGCCGTTCGTCCTGTTTTTACAAGGGATGGTCAACTCGACGCGTTTCTCCTCCATGAACACCCTGACGCTGAAAGATCTCCCGGACAATCTGGCGAGCAGCGGCAACAGCCTGCTGTCGATGATTATGCAATTGTCGATGAGTATCGGCGTCACTATCGCCGGGCTGTTGCTGGGACTTTTTGGTTCACAGCATGTCAGCGTCGACAGCGGCACCACACAAACCGTCTTTATGTACACCTGGCTTAGCATGGCGTTGATCATCGCCCTTCCGGCGTTCATCTTTGCCAGAGTGCCGAACGATACGCATCAAAATGTAGCTATTTCGCGGCGAAAAAGGAGCGCGCAATGAAGTTCTGGCGACCCGGTATTACCGGCAAACTGTTTCTGGCGATTTTCGCCACCTGCATTGTCTTGCTGATCAGTATGCACTGGGCGGTGCGTATCAGTTTTGAGCGTGGCTTTATTGATTACATCAAGCATGGTAATGAACAGCGATTACAACTGTTAAGTGATGCGCTTGGCGAGCAGTATGCGCAGCATGGCAACTGGCGCTTCCTGCGCAACAATGATCGCTTTGTCTTTCAGATCCTGCGTTCATTTGAACACGATAATTCGGAAGATAAACCCGGCCCGGGTATGCCACCGCACGGCTGGCGTACCCAGTTCTGGGTGGTTGATCAAAACAACAAAGTGCTGGTTGGTCCGCGAGCGCCGATTCCACCTGACGGTACACGGCGACCCATTCTGGTCAACGGTGCGGAAGTTGGCGCGGTGATCGCCTCCCCCGTTGAGCGGTTAACGCGCAATACTGATATCAATTTCGATAAACAACAGCGGCAAACCAGCTGGTTGATTGTCGCCCTGGCAACGTTACTCGCGGCACTTGCCACTTTTCTGCTGGCGCGCGGTTTACTGGCACCGGTAAAACGACTTGTCGATGGCACGCACAAACTGGCGGCGGGCGATTTCACTACCCGCGTAACGCCCACCAGTGAAGATGAACTGGGCAAACTGGCGCAAGACTTCAACCAGCTTGCCAGCACACTGGAGAAAAACCAGCAAATGCGGCGCGATTTTATGGCCGATATTTCTCACGAACTGCGTACGCCATTAGCGGTGCTGCGCGGTGAACTGGAAGCCATTCAGGATGGCGTGCGTAAATTCACGCCGGAGACGGTGGCGTCTTTACAGGCGGAGGTCGGTACACTGACCAAACTGGTTGACGATCTCCATCAGTTGTCGATGTCTGATGAAGGCGCTCTCGCCTATCAAAAAGCACCGGTAGATTTGATCCCACTGCTGGAAGTGGCGGGCGGCGCATTTCGCGAACGATTCGCCAGTCGTGGCCTGAAACTGCAATTTTCCCTGCCAGACAGTATTACCGTATTTGGCGATCGCGACCGTTTAATGCAGTTATTCAATAACTTACTCGAAACAGCCTGCGCTACACTGATAGCGGCGGCAGCCTGAAAATCTCTGCCGAGCAGCACGACAAAACGGTGCGCCTGACCTTTGCCGACAGTGCGCCAGGTGTCAGTGACGATCAGCTACAAAAATTGTTTGAACGTTTTTATCGCACCGAAGGTTCCCGCAACCGTGCCAGCGGCGGTTCCGGGCTGGGGCTGGCGATTTGCCTGAACATTGTTGAAGCACATAATGGTCGCATTATTGCTGCCCATTCGCCTTTTGGCGGGGTAAGCATTACAGTAGAGTTACCGCTGGAACGGGATTTACAGAGAGAAGTATGACCGAGTTACCAATCGACGAAAACACACCGCGTATTTTGATCGTGGAAGATGAACCGAAGCTGGGGCAGTTGCTCATTGATTATCTGCGTGCTGCGAGCTATGCGCCGACGCTTATCAGCCACGGCGATCAGGTACTGCCGTATGTGCGCCAGACACCACCGGATCTGATCCTGTTAGATCTGATGCTCCCTGGCACCGATGGCCTGACGCTGTGCCGGGAAATTCGTCGTTTTTCTGACATTCCGATCGTGATGGTGACGGCAAAAATCGAAGAGATCGATCGCCTGCTGGGGCTGGAGATTGGCGCAGATGATTATATCTGTAAGCCGTACAGCCCACGGGAAGTGGTAGCGCGCGTCAAAACCATTTTGCGCCGTTGCAAACCGCAGCGCGAGTTGCAGCAACAGGATGCTGAAAGCCCGTTGATTATCGACGAAGGTCGTTTTCAGGCTTCATGGCGCGGTAAAATGCTTGACCTGACGCCTGCGGAATTTCGTCTGCTGAAAACGCTCTCTCACGAACCAGGAAAAGTGTTCTCCCGCGAGCAATTGCTCAATCATCTTTATGACGACTACCGCGTAGTAACCGACCGCACCATCGACAGCCACATTAAAAACCTGCGCCGCAAGCTGGAATCTCTCGACGCCGAACAGTCATTTATCCGCGCCGTTTATGGCGTCGGTTACCGCTGGGAAGCCGACGCCTGCCGCATCGTTTAGTTTTAGCGACATTATTTTGTTAGCCGGAGATGGCGTTCAGACCAGATCCGGCAACATTATCCCACGCATGGTCAGCAAACTGACATTATCTCTCCGCCCTGGCAGGCATCAGAAAATCGCTCATACTTTAATCGGTAAACAGCACCTTTAGATGCTGTTTTCGATACACAATTTCAATCAAGGAGTCATTATGGCTGGTTGGTTTGAACTCAGTAAGAGCAGTGATAATCAGTTCCGGTTTGTGCTAAAAGCGGGCAATGGTGAGACTATCCTCACCAGCGAGCTTTATACCTCAAAAGCCTCTGCGGAAAAGGGCATCGCGTCGGTGCGTAGCAACAGCCCGCAAGAAGAACGCTATGAGAAAAAAACGGCAAGTAACGGCAAATTCTATTTCAATCTGAAAGCCGCTAATCATCAAATTATCGGCTCCAGCCAGATGTACGCCACCGCGCAATCTCGTGAAACCGGAATTGCCTCCGTTAAAGCCAATGGCACAAGCCAGACGGTGAAAGACAATACGTAATTACGATGCCGGGCGTGGGTTGTTGGCGTCCGGCGCTTTACCAGATCCCCCCACAGCGCTACAATGCCCGCCCTTAAAGTGGGGGCACTCCCCTAACCGCTTCATCAGGTGAAGCGGATCTGACCTGTCATCAGAACGAGAAAATTATGTTTAAACCGGAACTCCTTTCCCCGGCGGGAACGCTGAAAAATATGCGTTACGCTTTCGCTTATGGCGCAGATGCTGTTTATGCGGGCCAGCCGCGTTACTCCCTGCGTGTGCGCAACAACGAATTCAACCACGAAAATCTTCAGCTCGGCATCAATGAAGCCCACGCGCTGGGGAAAAAGTTTTATGTCGTGGTCAACATTGCACCGCACAACGCCAAGCTGAAAACCTTTATCCGTGACCTGAAACCGGTGGTGGAAATGGGGCCGGATGCGCTGATTATGTCCGATCCAGGGCTGATTATGCTGGTGCGTGAGCACTTCCCTGAAATGCCGATCCACCTCTCGGTGCAGGCTAACGCCGTAAACTGGGCGACGGTGAAATTCTGGCAGCAAATGGGCCTGACCCGCGTGATCCTCTCTCGCGAGCTGTCGCTGGAAGAGATTGAAGAGATCCGCAATCAGGTGCCGGATATGGAGATCGAGATCTTCGTTCACGGCGCACTGTGCATGGCCTACTCCGGTCGCTGCCTGCTCTCTGGCTATATCAACAAGCGCGATCCGAACCAGGGTACCTGCACCAACGCCTGCCGCTGGGAGTACAACGTCCAGGAAGGGAAAGAAGATGACGTTGGCAACATCGTACACAAGTACGAGCCGATTCCGGTGCAAAATGTTGAGCCGACGCTGGGTATCGGCGCGCCAACCGACAAAGTGTTTATGATCGAAGAAGCCCAGCGTCCGGGCGAGTATATGACCGCGTTTGAAGATGAGCACGGCACTTACATCATGAACTCGAAAGATCTGCGCGCCATCGCCCATGTAGAACGCCTGACCAAAATGGGCGTGCATTCGCTGAAAATCGAAGGCCGTACTAAATCTTTCTACTATTGCGCACGCACCGCACAGGTTTACCGTAAAGCTATCGATGACGCCGCTGCGGGCAAACCGTTCGATACCAGCCTGCTGGAAACTCTGGAAGGTCTGGCGCATCGTGGCTATACCGAAGGTTTCCTGCGTCGTCATACTCACGACGATTATCAGAACTACGAATACGGTTATTCAGTTTCTGACCGCCAGCAGTTTGTTGGTGAGTTTACCGGTGAGCGCAAGGGGGACCTCGCGGCGGTAGCGGTGAAAAATAAATTCTCCGTTGGCGACAGCCTTGAGCTGATGACGCCGCAAGGCAACATTAACTTTACCCTTGAGCACATGGAAAACGCCAAAGGTGAAGCGATGCCGGTCGCACCAGGCGATGGTTATACTGTGTGGCTCCCGGTCCCGCAGGATCTTGAGCTCAATTACGCTCTGCTGATGCGTAATTTCTCCGGGGAAACCACGCGTAACCCACACGGTAAGTGATTAATTTCGATTATTTTTCCCGGATGGAAAATTCTTAGAAACCGATCACATACAGCTGCATTTATTAAGGTTATCATCCGTTTCGCTGAAAAACATAACCCATAAAATGCTAGCTGTACCAGGAACCACCTCCTTAGCCTGTGTAATCTCCCTTACACGGGCTTATTTTTTATGCATAAGCCCTATCCCTGGTCACCGTCTTCCATTGACCACATCGATAGAATCTCCCTTCATAGCACGATGCCTTTCACGTAACGGCATCGTGCTCGCACAGGTTCCGGCTAAGCACAACCAGAACGCACATATTTGACGCTTACCAAAAAATATTCTCACTCTCCACATTTGAATGTCAGACGAGCGACACCATGTAATCCTACACCTTCTGTCTTCAGCTCAACTATTTGCATTTTTTTGCCCTGAGTAACACAGAAATGGGCTGCATCATTTTTTACTATATTTTCTGCACCAGATATTCTGCCCCTGGCTAAAGAAGCTTCGGCTTCGGTGTAGTATTGGTTATCGAGTTTACGCTGAATATTACTTTTATATGCAAGGCCAAATTTACCGATACTTGTCTCATCATTATGCACAGCACAACCAGACATAAGAAAAACACTAATTAATGATATAGCAGCTATTTTATTCACCTCACCTTCCCCCATTAAATACCAACGACACTCTCTAGTGTTTAAGTATAATAATGGCCGATCATTATAATTGAATAGGATTATAATAAATGTTTTGTACAACATTTCCTACATAAGTAGGAATTACAGACTCAGAGGCCCTTCCGGGTAACCCTATGGGAGCTTTAATATATTTGGAATAGTATATTGAAGATGCCACTGTTTAGTTGAATATTAGATATTTGCTCTTTTTTCAAATTTACCGGTGGCTACCGTTAACATTCACTGCCCCCATTGCAAGCTCCTGGTGGTAACAACTGAATTACCCATGCTTGAACTGACTTTTTATCCTCCGACTTTCATCCTGTTCTGACTCCACCTTTTGTTTTCTGCTCTACACTATCTACAGACCAATCATAAAGGCACATACGATCATGGCAGAATTTCCCGCCAGCTTACTGATTCTTAATGGCAAAAGTACTGACAATCTACCCTTGCGCGAAGCAATTATGCTGTTGCGTGAGGAAGGAATGACGATCCATGTGCGGGTCACCTGGGAGAAAGGCGATGCCGCACGATATGTAGAGGAGGCCCGGAAGTTGGGCGTCGCAACGGTGATTGCCGGTGGTGGCGATGGCACCATTAATGAAGTTTCTACGGCGTTGATTCAGTGTGAGGGGGATGACATACCCGCGCTGGGAATTTTACCATTAGGAACCGCCAATGATTTTGCCACCAGCGTAGGGATTCCTGAGGCACTGGATAAGGCGCTGAAACTGGCAATTGCCGGTGACGCCATTGCGATAGATATGGCGCAGGTCAACAAACAAACCTGTTTTATTAATATGGCGACAGGCGGATTTGGGACGCGTATTACCACAGAAACGCCGGAAAAATTAAAAGCCGCGCTGGGTAGCGTCTCTTACATCATTCATGGCTTAATGCGTATGGATACTCTGCAACCGGACCGTTGTGAAATCCGCGGTGAAAACTTTCACTGGCAAGGTGACGCCCTGGTCATTGGTATTGGTAACGGGCGTCAGGCCGGTGGCGGTCAGCAATTGTGTCCGAACGCGTTAATTAACGATGGCTTGCTGCAACTGCGCATTTTTACCGGCGATGAAATACTTCCGGCTCTCGTATCAACCTTAAAATCTGACGAAGATAACCCGAATATTATCGAAGGCGCTTCGTCGTGGTTTGATATTCAGGCACCACACGACATCACCTTTAATCTTGATGGCGAACCGTTGAGTGGGCAAAATTTTCATATTGAAATACTTCCGGCAGCGTTGCGTTGCCGTCTGCCACCAGATTGCCCGCTTTTACGTTAAATAAAAGCAAGCGCAGAAGCAGGATTAGCAGACCGGCATCATCCCTGGGATCTTCTGCGCTCACCCTTTTTTGTTACGCAGCTACGGCTAACGCTGCCAGTAATTCATTCATCGATAAATATCTTGCACTCGCCGCATTAAAGCAGGTTTGTTGGGCATCTTCTGATACCACAATGGTGTTTATTCCTGCCGCCTGTGCTGCCTGAAAACCACTCACGCTGTCCTCTATAACCAAACAATCTGCAGCAGACAGTTGCAATTCTCGCAGTGCAGAAAGATAAACTGCCGGATGGGGTTTCCCATGCTTTTCGTCATCAGCACTACAAATCACCGAAAAATAATGCTGAATATTGAGTTTTGTCAGTACAGCATCGATCACCTGGTAAGATGAAGAGGTTGCCAGCGCCAGTTGATAGCCACTCCGGCGCAAAAAAAATAACACGTCCTGAACGCCTGGCATCGCTTCGCCCGTCCCGGCAATCAACGTAGTGATCAGGCGGCGAATCTCACTTTCCAACAGTGCGGGTTCAATGTGTAAATGACAATATTCACACCAGGTTTGGGCAATCTCATCCAGCCTTTTACCTTTAGTCAGTCTTATACACTCTTCGTCACTGACACATGCGCCCCACCTTGCCAGTGCTCCCTTTTGTGCCTCACGCCATAACCCTTCCGAATCAATGATGACGCCGTCCATATCAAAAATGACTGCTTTACAATTAAACATTGTTCCTCGCAATAAAGCCTGGCACCACACCAGGCTTGTCGTCATCAAGAAATGGTGGCGGTCTTCCCTTCACACACTTGCTGATTTGAGAATCCCGGTTGTTCGACGCGAATAAACGGGCAAATAATAAACGCTATCACATACAGGGTGGTGTAAGCGATAACCACACCAATAGTACTGAAATAAGGCAGAAGTACCACGGCGATTGCCGGAGCAAGGAAGTTGGACAACCCGGCTGAAAGGTTATAAACCGAAATAGCTGCTCCTTTATGTTTCGGTTCCAGTGCCGGGAAAACGGCTGCCATCGGTACGAATGCAGCAACAAAGATCCCCAGTGCCACCGCAGGTATCAGCGCCATAGCAAAGTTATGACCGAAATGTTGCGGCATGTAGTAGAACGCCAGGCTTGAAAGCGCCATTCCCACGCAACCAAACCAGCGAACAACTTTCATCCAGCCCATTTTCTCTGCCAGCACGCCCCAGAATACGTTAGAGAAGATGGTGGTAAAGAAGAAGACTGCCCAGACCTGCAACCACTCAGAGGTGGTAAAGCCCAGCTCATCAACAAACATCATCGGCATAATTACGGCGAATCCGAATAAAGATAAGGTGTTGATAATGCGAACAATACTGGAAAGCAAAATATTGCGGTTGGTATAAAGCAAAGTCACCGCACGGCCCAGTTCGCTAAACTTCTCTTTTGTGGTTAGGTTTTGCATATGGCGTGGTGTTTCTACTTTGCGCATAGAAATTAACGCAACAGCGCCACCAACCCCACAGAAGGCCAGCGCCAGCCATAATGTTCCCATTTCGCCAATAAGCGGAATGGTAAAACTGGGGATGTAGCTGCCGAATACGCCGATACCAATAGAGTAAACTGCCCAGAACCAGCCCAGAGCAGCACTGGTGCTGTCACTGCGTACGTTATGGACAATCGCCACAATAAAGGCGTAGAGGAACAGCGGATAGGCTAGGCCACGAATACCATAAAACAGCAGGATTAACCCATAGTTCGCCTGCCCCAGACCAAAGACCAGAAACAGCACGTGAAATACGCACCACAGCACAAAGCCGATAAACATGGTTTTTTGTGGCGTAATAATTTCGGCAACTACGCCGGAAACCCAGGCGGAAAGCGCTGCCGCCAGGCCATAGAGCGTAAAGGCAAAGGAGGCTTCTGCAGGCGTGAAACCCAGTGCTTTAATGTAATGCGACAGGAATGCCAGTTCAAAACCGTCTCCGGTCATAAAGATGGCAATGGCAATATATCCCCACACCAGATTTAAGGGTAATCCCAGCCATTGTTTATTTGTTAACGACATAGTGACCTCGTTTGTAGGATACAAAACGCCGCTCCGGTGCAAACACCGGAGGGCATTTGTGACAGATGTTATTGATTGCGATAGTTCAGGTCGTTGTGATACAGCGCAGTAAACTGCTGATATCGTTGCATCAGCGCATTATGACGTTCAGGATCGCTGCGCCAGGTTTTGAAGATTTCAGGTTTTTCACACACTGCCGCCAGTGGTTTTCCCGCAGCAAGACAGGCCAGACGCGCGGCTCCCAGCGCCCCACCCGTTTCACCGCCTTTATGCGTCACCACTGGCATATCGAGAATATCGGCCAGTAACTGCGCCCAGAATGGACTTCTCGCCCCCCCACCTACCAGCGAGCATTGCTCAATTGCCGTACCGCTTTCTTGCAGGACTCGCAGCCCATCGGCAATACCAAAGCTGACGCCTTCCAGCACTGCATATCCCATTAGCGCACGCTGACTGGAGTGTGTCAGCGCCCAGAACAATCCCCGGGCATGAGGATCGTTATGTGGCGTACGTTCACCAGAAAGATACGGGAGGAACATCGGTGCACTGGCTTTGTCTGCATCAGAAAGTTGGGCAATCTCTTCCAGTAACTCTGTTTCCGTTACCCCCACCAGACGGCAGAACCATTGCAGACAACTGGCGGCACTGAGCATTACACTCATCTGGTGCCATAAATTCGGTAGTACGTGACAGAAAGCATGGACTGCTGATTGCGGCGCAGGACGATAGGCATCTGTCACTACAAACAACACCCCGGAAGTTCCCAAAGAAATAAACGCATCTCCGGGAGAAACGGCCCCCACACCAATTGCGCTCACGGCGTTATCGCCACCGCCACCAGCAACTACAACCGAAGATGTCAGCCCCCAACGGCTGGCAACTTCAGGGGAAAGAGTGGCAGAAACGTCACAACCTTCCACCAGTTCCGGCATATTCGCCCGTGTCAGGCCACATTTTTCCAGCAACGAATCTGACCAGTCGCGTTTTTCCACGTCGAGCCACAACGTGCCAGCAGAATCCGACATATCGGAAATCTTTTGGCCGGTCATTTTGAAAC
>ERZ791825.1401-NODE-1401-length-13161-cov-6.659469_pt1 | contig 13161 bp, 8 predicted proteins | sample MGYA00510298_ERZ791825 | MGnify/ENA primary metagenome ERZ791825 (study PRJEB30046, sample SAMN00792010) | human gut metagenome | study: EMG produced TPA metagenomics assembly of the A metagenome-wide association study of gut microbiota in type 2... | reverse complement strand
TATAATACGTTATACATGCTAAGTTTATAGCACATGTTTTGACCCCAACATCATGTTATAGTATTTTAAGGATTATGGCAGATTGTATATATTAAGGGTTGAAGGAAGGGCAGGCAGATAATGATTGTACTAAAGAGCACGGCAGAGCTGCACCTTGTTTTTAATAAATTGATAAAGACGCTTTCTGTTCCCGTTGAGTGGAATGGAAATTTTGTCATTTCCGGTAATTTTCTGATACTTCCAGGAAAGGAGCGCTCGGTTATATTCAATTATGATACAAGAAGGGTGACTACCAATCTTTCGGATGATAAGCTCAGCCGGAAGGTGCCGGAGCCTATAAAGGAAGGCTCTGGTCTTATAAATATTTTTAACCTTGTGCTCTATGCATTCGGAAAGTGGGGAGCACTTAAAGGTATAACGGTTGAGAAGGATTATAAGAAGATAAACACGCTTTTTGGTGCGGTGTTCGGTGCCTATGGTGTGTCAGCCGACTATACTGAACAGCATTGCTTCTGGTATAAAGATGGAACAAGAATCACGTATGAGGATGTAATCCAGCTTGCGATTGAGAGCGAACACAGACAGCCTGAGTCTGAGGAGGATATAGAGGAGGAGACAGGTCTGTGGCACAGCACAACCTGGAAGCTTGATAACCAGAGCTTCATATTCGAGAAGCTGCCGATGGCACAGCGCAGAAAAGGAAGAATAGGACACAACTTTTACAAGGTAGGCTATGCCTGCCCTCACTGCGGTGAGAAGCTGTACATGGCATCCTTTTCCGGCAGGGAAAAGCCTGTTATCGACACAGTGGAGGGACGTGTACAGCTTGCGCGCGCCTTCTTCTGTCCGTCCTGTGTCATATTCTACACCCCACTTCCGGAAGCCGGGCTTGAGGATGAGGAGGTTTATTATCTGGATTTTGATGGCGATAAGACCGCCGGGAATGACTACATGGAGATGCTTGGAAGGCTGGGAACACGGGAGGTCAACGGTGATTTCAACAAATACGTTGACCGCGTCAATGATGAAGGCAGAACAACAACCAGACAGTCACTTAACGGAATCGACAAGGGAATAAGCGATGAGCGGAGAAGCCTGAACGGAATCGACAAGGGAATAAAGGATGACAGAAGAAGCCTTAACGGAATTGACAAGGGGATAAAGGATGACAGAAGGAGCCTTAACGGAATTGACAAGGGGATAAAGGATGACAGAAGGAGCCTTAACGGAATTGACAAGGGAATAAAGGATGACAGAAGGAGCCTTAACGGAATTGACAAGGGGATAAGCGATGACAGAAGGAGCCTTAACGGAATTGACAAGGGAATAAAGGATGACAGAAGGAGCCTTAACGGAATTGACAAGGGGATAAGCGATGACAGAAGAAGCCTTAACGGAATTGACAAGGGGATAAGCGATGACAGAAGGAGCCTTAACGGAATTGACAAGGGAATAAAGGATGACAGAAGGAGCCTTAACGGAATTGACAAGGGGATAAGCGATGACAGAAGAAGCCTTAACGGAATCGACAAGGGGATAAAGGATGACAGAAGTGACCTTAACGGAATCGACAAGGGAACAAGCGATGACCGCAGAAGTCTTAATGGTGTAAGAAAATTCGATGATGAGAATGAACAGATATCAGATAAGGTTTCCGGCAATCCGGACAAAGAGGATGTTTTTGACATTGTACATGAGAAAGCTGCTGTAATGGCAGATATAGACGGAACCGGGGAGCTTCATACATACAGGAAGGATGCTTCACATGTACGGTGCAAAGACGCAATAAAGTCAAGCAGACGTAAATTAAGGATACGAAGGCTGGCTGTGTTATTTAAGTCATTCAGCATAGTTAAATGGTTCAGACGTAAGGTCTATGGGAAAGCATCGGAGGAGAATTCCGACAAAGAGCCATATAGGAATGCCGAACGTATAAGTGCTCCGGGTGCAGTGACGGCTTCTGATGGAAAGGCAGGGTACACCATGAGAGAGGAGGCTGAAAGCGCTCCGGCTCAGAGAAGGAAGCTTGATGAGCTTCTGGAGAAAACAGGAAATGCCACAAGAAAAGATATTGTTGATTTGCTTGATAAGGTAAAGGCAGGTCATTTTGACAAGACTGTGCAGATGGAATATGCCGGTAAATTGCAGGAGGACATAGCAGCGCTTGACAGGAGACGTATAGATGAAGCCTGCAAGGGATACCTTGACTATAATGGTGAAGAGCTTGAGAAGCTTTATAGTATGATAGAGGAAGAAGAGTTCCTGCCGGAGATTAAGGCAGCAGCACTTGACAGTGTAGCCGGAAGATTATGGAAAATCAGAAACGAGGAGGCAGAGCTTCTTGTAAAGCGCATTAAAAAGAGTCTATGCGAAAATGGTGTGTCTGAGAATCATGCGTTATATTTTTATCCGGCAATGGAGATACTTGAAGGAAGGGCGGATACACATGTTAAAGACCATCTTGAATGCGCAGTGGATTCATATGCACCTGGTCTTGGAAAGTATGAATATCCTGTTATTATGGAGGATACGACTGGAAAACAGAATGGAAAACGGGGTATGTTTATAACACCGGATGCCATATATTATGGTAATTTTTACACGTATGGACATATAATGGCAGAAAATATTGAAAGAATTGGGTCATACACTGGATTTATGGGCAGGTATGTGATAGTATATCTTGACGATGGTTCAAAAATCCGGCTTTCAAGTGTGATTGCTAAGGATGAGCTTGAAGCATACGCCATGACCTTGAATGATTTTGTCATGTATCTGAAACAAAAACCATTTTCGAGAAAGGAGAAGTATCTGGCTAAGGAGAGTCATGATGTAATATGCTGCTTCAGATGCGGCTATGTATATAAAAATATGAAAGAATGCCCGAAATGTGGATATAAGTTTAATATATAGATATTTTGAATATAATAATTTTAACCTGCCTAGAGGGTGCGGAGGATGAAAGAATGACGTCTGGTAATAGAAGTGACGTAAAAGAAGATGCTTACAGATATGTAGGTGTAACAGATATACAGAAGGAATGCAGGATTCTTTATCTGGCATGTGCTGTGCTGCATGCGGTGATGGCGCTATGCTTTATGAAGCTGGAGATAAATATCATGCTGTATGAGAGTGTTGCTGCTGCGGTATTCTATCTGATCGGAGCGTTTGGAATATGCTATTCCAGACATACAAGAAGATGGATCATTATGTTTGTCATTGAGATTCTTCTCGATGCTGTGCTGGGTCAGCTTGTGCTTGGCTGGGGATATGGATATATACTATATGGAATGATGCTGGTTCCTATAGTGTACTATTTCTTTTACCTTGACAATCAGACACAGAAGACGTATGTGCCCCATTGTATTGCGGTTATAGATCTGCTTGTTGTGACATCAACGGCATTTATTGGCGGAGAATGTAATCTGGTTCCGTATATAGAGGAGAAATATGTTCTTGGAATTTTTATGGCAAACGCTTTATTTTCGATAGCTGCGCTGATTTTTTACTGCAGCAGGTTCATATCGGAAATACACAGCAAGACAAAGCATCTTGCCTATAGGGCAGACTATGATATGCTCACAGGTGTGCTTAACAGGGATGGCTTTATAAATAGGGCGGGAAAAATGCTGAAGAACAATCCTGATACGGAATATATCATGGTATGTTCGGATGTTAAAGATTTCAAGATGATAAATGACATATATGGTGACGAGGTAGGCGACAGGGTTCTTATAAAGGAAGCAGAGCTTATTACACGCTTTGCGGGACCGGGGTCGGTGGCCGGAAGAATAGGCGGTGACAGATTCGCATTATGTATGCCGAAGGAGCATTTTGATGAGTCACAGTTTATAGATAATATTGTAGAGATGAAGAAGGAATTCTCTACAGGATATTACCAGATGTTCATATATATAGGCGTATATGACATAAAGGACAGAAATGAACCGGTAGGCAATATGTGTGACAAGGCAAACATGGCTATTAAGTGCATGAAGGGCAATTATCAGATGGCTGTTGCTTACTATGATGAGGCGATTCTTGAGAAGGAGCTGGAGCAGAAGAGGCTTATTGCCGAGTTCGACCGTGCGCTTGAGAATAATGAGTTCTGTGTTTATCTACAGCCACAGACAGATGCGGATGGATTGTGCCATGGTGCGGAGGCTCTTGTCAGATGGGCACATCCTAAGAGCGGGCTTATGTCTCCGGGCTCGTTCGTGGACTGTTACGAGAGATGTGGCCTGATACACAGGCTTGACGAGTATGTATGGGAGGAGGCCGTTAAGACCTTAAGACGCTGGACGGAGCTGGGGCGCTCTGATCTGCATATTTCCATAAATATTTCCGCAAAGGATTTTTTCTATCTGGATGTATATGAAGTTATCATGGGTCTTGTGGAAAAATATAAGGTCGACATAAAAAATCTCCGTCTCGAGCTTACGGAGACGGCTGTTGTCAATGAGAATGACAATATGGAGGTTATACGTAAGCTGCATGATGCGGGATTTATTATTGAGATAGATGATTTCGGAAGCGGATATTCATCACTTAATATGCTGAAGGATATATGCAGTGATGTGCTTAAGATTGACCGCGAGTTCCTGCGTGAAACTGAGAATGCTGTCAGAAGCAGAGATATTCTTGAAGAGATTATAAGACTCTCCAACAGAATGAATATGACCGTAATCACAGAGGGAGTCGAGACAAGAGAGCAGGTGGACATGCTTACGGATATGGGCTGCCGTGTATTTCAGGGGTATTATTTCTCGAAGCCTATTCCTATACATGAGTTTGAAAACAAATATAATGTTGTGCAGGTAAATTAAATATCTGACATTAAAAAAGAGCGTGCCGGCCGGCATGCTCTTTTTTGCGGTTTGATTATGACTTGCATTATTTAACCATTATTTTTAAGAAAGTTCGAGATGGTATATCATATAAAGCACTGAAGGTGAGGATAAATGCTAAAAACATCCAATAAAAAATTAACAAAGCGGATAAATTTGTGAAAAGTGCATAAAAACAGGAAACTAAAATTGTAAAATGAGTTTCTTGCCGTGACACGGATAATATGCTACAATTTAGGAAACTGAAACAATGAAAATAGTTTCCGGTTGTGGCATGACCGATGGAGAAAGCCGCAGTTTGTTTATGGGCGGAAATAAATTGCGTTAACAGTATTTACAATGTTTTTTTTAATGAAAAGCCGCCGGGAAATGGGGATTATACGAGATGGCACAGACAAATATAAAGAATGAGATACTTAATGCCACAATAACGGTTTTTAACAAAAAAGGCATGAAATTTACAATGGATGATGTCGCCAAGGAAGCGGGCATGAGCAAAAAGACCATATATGCAGTGTTTTCTGATAAGCAGGAGCTGGTCTTTTGTATGGTTGATTACTGCTTCGACTCAATTAAGGAGAGCGAGGAGCGGGTGATGAAAAATGCCGGACTTACGACAATTGAAAAGCTTCAGGCAATTCTTGGGGTTTTGCCGGAGGGATATAAGGATATAGATTTTGCCCAGCTGTATATACTGAAGGATAAGTATCCAAGAATCTACACCAGAGTTGAAGAACGCTTAGAGAGCGGGTGGGATATGACCATAGAGCTTCTAAAGCGGGGCATGGATGAAGGCGTGGTGAGGAAGATAGACACCGTGATCGTGAAGGTGATTTTCGAGGCGGCGCTTGAGCAGTTCTTTAAGAGGGATGTGCTTGTAAAGAATCATATAAGCTACAGCGATGCGCTGGCTGAGGTGGTGGACATTATATGTAATGGGATAAAAATCAGGTAATTGCGAAACAAAGTTTGCGAAATCCGGACGTTGTGTATTGACAAATTTATGTTTTGCAATTAGCTAAGAATATAGAGAAGGAGCTGTGGCATGGATAAGTCGAAGGTTATTTTTGGTAATAAGATGAGCAGGGCGACGTATAAGAAAGCCGTCCGCGGTAAGAAGGGCTATGTAAAGAAATTCGGGGATGACAGCAATGTTGACTATGAGCTTATGATAAGAGACAACAAGCACATAGGAGATATTCTCGGCGTGAAGGACATAGTGGTTGCAAGGCCTGGGAAAAATAAAGGCGTACAGACCGAAAAGCCGGATTTTGACATGGAGAAGGGACTGATTGTCGGAAACATCAGGATGGGCTTCGGACATTACAGAATATCCATGGCAATAGCCTCAGCGGCACACAGCATGGGGTATACGCCGTACTGGATGGATTTAAACTCTTTTCCTGATACAACCTGCACGAAGGTAATCAGCGCGCAGAATGATTTGTACTCATTAGGTTCAAGAATATCACAGAAAAGCAGACTTTTTAACAAGCTTGTGTGGGAGCCGGTGAACTATGAGGGCTTCAGAAAGCTCTCCTACAATGCCTGTGACCAGAAGAATGCAGAGCTTATGGCACCTGTGTACAGAAAGGTTCCGAAGGACATACCGGTTGTAGGCACGCATGTGTGGCCGGCACAGGCTGCGGTTCATGCCGGGATGAAGCATGTTGTGAATGCTATTCCGGATAACTGGCCTATGGCTCTTCATCTTTCGGAGGGAAGCATACACACGATACAGACACACAGCTCCTACCTGGGCTACAGGATATTGAACGGCATGGATGGCAGGAAGGTACTAAAGCCAATGCCTGCCGACAGCCTTGTGTATACCGGACATTATATTGACCATGAGCTTGTGTCCAATATTGAGGCAGACTGTGCTGCCAGAGCTGCCAGAAAAAAGGGCGGACAGCCGATGCGCTTTCTGCTCACCATCGGCGGAGCAGGCGCACAGAAGGAGATATTTGCGGCGATAATAAAGAAGCTTCTTCCGGCAATCAAGGCAGGAAAAGCGGCACTCTATGTGAATGTGGGCGATTACAAGAATGTGTGGGAACAGCTTGTGACGGAAATACCACAGCTTGGACACATAGCCCATGAGCACTTTGACGATTGGGATGAGACAAAGAGGTTTGCGGCACAGGCACTTGAAGGCGAAGTAAGAGGAATCCACGGCTTCTATCACTCCAACATTTTTGAGGCGGTCTACTGCACCAACCTGTTACTGCGAAGCTGTGACGTACTTGTCACAAAGCCAAGTGAGCTTGCCTTCTATCCGGTGCCCAAGCTCTTCATAAAGAGAGTCGGCGGACATGAGCGCTGGGGCGCAATCCATTCCGCGGAGATAGGTGACGGAACCCTTGAGTGTCAGGACACAGCACACACCCTTCAGATGGTGGAGCTTTTCATAAACGATGACAACCTCCTTGCCGACATGTGCGGTAACATCGTGAGAAACAAGCAGATGGGAATTTACGATGGCGCCTATAAGGTGGTCGAACTTGCAATGGGAGGAAAGAAATAATGAGTTTCGCAATTACCTGATTAAATAACACATTGAAAAGGAGATGTACTATGAAGCTTTCAGCAAAGGAAAAAGCGTCCTACGGGCTTGGAGCTGTAGGAAAGGATATGGTGTATATGCTTTCTGCAAGCTATATTCTGTATTATTATCAGGATTTACTGGGCGTGAGCTCATGGGTTATGGGTGTCATACTCATGGCGGCGCGAATATTCGATGCGTTCAATGACCCGATAATGGGAGTTATCGTTGCAAAGACACAGACTAAGTGGGGTAAGTTCAGACCATGGCTGCTTATAGGAACGGTATTAAATGCCGTTGTCCTGTTTTTCATGTTTGCAGTGCCTAAATCGGTCACGGGTGGGGGACTGGTCGCTTATGCGGCAGTGCTTTATATCACATGGGGAATAACCTATACGATGATGGATATTCCATTCTGGTCAATGATTCCGGCTTTTACAGAGGGCGGCAAGGAGAGAGAGAACCTTTCAACACTTGCGCGCTCATGCGCAGGGGTTGGTTCAGCGATAATCACGGTTATAACGATGATATGTGTACCTATGCTTGGCAGAATCGGAAATTCCGATAAGGCAGTGCTTGTCGATGCGGGAAATGCCGCAGAAGCTTCCGATGCTGTAAAGCTTGCCGGGCTTGAGGCAGGCAAGCTTATTGAGAGGGACGGCTTTAAGTGGTTTACACTTATAGTTGCCATACTTTTTATCGTATTTATCACCATTACCTGTATCTGCATTAAGGAAAAATCCACGGTGAATATGCAGTCACCGACAGTCAGCCAGATGTTCAAGGCTCTCTTTTCCAATGACCAGGCGGTTACTGTGGTTGTGACAATCGTGCTTATCAACTGCTCATTGTACATCACATCCAATCTGTTGATATATTTCTTCAAGTATGACATAGGTGGTTCGGACTGGAATGCCAATTATGTGCTCTTTAACACAGTCGGAGGCGCTGTGCAGATAATCTCAATGATGCTGCTCTACCCTCTGCTCAGAAAATTTATGAGTTCAATCAAGGTATTCTATGTCAGCTTCGCGATGGCGATAACGGGTTATCTCGCGTTGTTTGTGATGATGTGCATTGGGGTGTCGAGCGTGTATGTGCTCCTTGTACCGGGCTTTTTCATATTTGCCGCATTTGGCATGCTGACTGTGCTCACCACAGTGTTTCTTGCAAATACGGTTGACTATGGAGAACTCAAAAACAGCCGCAGGGATGAGAGCATTATCTTTTCAATGCAGACATTTGTAGTAAAGCTTGCGAGCGGAGTTGCGGTACTTGCTGCAAGTATATGTATTTCGGTAGGAAAGATAAGCAAGGATACCACAGAGGCAGCTGCGGCAGCCGTACTCTCAGATAGTTCAAGAATGGTGTTAAGGACAACCATGGCGATGATTCCGATATTCGGTCTGTGTGCCGCATTCATTATATTTGTTAATAAATATAAACTCACCGACGCGAAGCTTGAGGAGATTTCCAGGGAGCTGGCATTCAACCGTGAGACTAAGACGAAGGGATAAGTATGATATCAGAAAATAAAGGCTTATTTACTCTTGATACAAGAAACACAACCTACGCTTTTATGGTGCTGCCTACAGGACATCCTGAGCATTTATACTATGGAAAAAAGATAGCCATTGCAGGACATGGTGAGGCGCTCTCACATAAACAGACAACACCTGTCGGAAATACTGTGAGCTATTCAGATGAAAATGTGTCATTTTCGCTTGAGGCGGCGAGACTTGAGATGTCATCCTACGGAAAAGGTGATATAAGAGAGCCGTTTCTGGAGATTGTGCATGCTGATGGTTCGTTTACCTCAGATTTTCTGTATGACAGCTTCGAGATAAAGAGCGGCAGGGATGAGCTTACAACTCTGCCGTGCTCATACGGAAGTGAGGCTGAGGTGTCACAGCTTAAGCTGGTGTTAAAGGATAAGAATTATGGGCTTACATTGGAGCTGTACTATTATGTATATGAGAATTGTGACGTGATAGGAAGAAGCTGCCGGCTCATAAATGACAGCGATGTGAGGGTTGATATCAGACGTGTTATGAGCATGCTGATGGACATTGACGGAACAGGGTATGTATTCACGACCTTTAACGGAGCGTGGGCGCGGGAGATGGAAAGGCATGATACAGTTGTCACGGCAGGAAAGCATGTCAACTCCTCCTATACCGGGACATCTTCGAGCAGAGCAAATCCGTTTGTGATGATATCTAAGAAGGATACCACGCAGGATCAGGGAAGCTGTATCGGGCTTAATCTCATCTACAGCGGTAATCACTATGAGGCTGTGGAGGCTGGCATGTGTGACAGCACGCGCATAGTGGCCGGTATAAATCCTCAGTCATTTTCTTATATATTGGACGCAGGGGAGACCTTTGAAGCGCCGGAGGCGGTAATGACCTATTCGGACAAGGGCTTCAATGTCATGAGCAGGAATATGCATGACTTCGTGAGAAAGCATATAGTGCGAGGACAGTGGCAGTATAAGGAACGCCCTGTGCTGCTTAACAGTTGGGAGGCAGCATATTTTGATATAAGCGAGAGAAAGCTATATGAGCTTGCAAAGGCGGGACATGATGTGGGTATTGAGCTGTTTGTCATGGATGATGGCTGGTTTGGAAACAGGGATGATGACAGCAGCTCACTTGGAGACTGGTATGTGAATAAGAAGAAGCTTCCGAATGGGCTTAAGGGTATATGTGACAAGATAAATGCACTCGGAATGTCATTCGGAATATGGGTTGAGCCGGAGATGCTCAATGTAAACAGCGACCTGTACAGGCTGCACCCGGACTGGGCGATGGATATTCCGGGCTGTGCGCACTCAGAAGGACGCAATCAGAGAATACTTGACCTGTGTAATCCCGAGGTTTCGGAATATATAATTGACAGTATGACCAAGGTGTTTTCATCGGCGAATATTGCTTATGTAAAATGGGATATGAACAGGATTTTTTCCGATTATTACTCTAAATATCTCAAGGCGCAGGGAAGACCACAGGGCGAGACAGCGCACCGCTATGTGATGGCACTCGGCAGGATTATGAGGACGTTGACTGAGCGTTTTCCGCATATACTTTTTGAAGGCTGTGCAGCCGGGGGCAACCGCTTTGACCTTGGTATATTATGCTATTTCCCACAGATATGGGCGAGCGATAACACGGATGCGGTGAGCAGAACCTATATACAGGAGGGTCTAAGCTACGGCTATCCGATGTCAACTGTTTCGGCTCATGTCTCAGCATGCCCGAATCATCAGACGCTCCGCGTTACACCACTGTCAACACGCTTTAACGTGGCGGCTTTTGGAATATGCGGTTACGAGTGTAATCTTGTGGATATGAGCAGGTCTGAAAGGAGCGAGATAAAGACACAGATAGATATTTACAAAAAATGGAGACACGCTATGCAGTTTGGCAGCTTCTACCGCCAGCGCACCGGGAATATTCATCAGTGGACAGTTGTGGATGAGGAGGCAGGCAGGGCGGCAGGGCTGATAATGCAGGAGCTTGTCCGTGCAAACACACAGAATGAGGAATACTATGCTGTGGGACTTGACCCTGAGGCTGTCTATAGCTTTTATAACAGACCGTTAAAGCATAATGTAAAAGAATTCGGAGATTTGATAAATACGGTCGCACCGATTCATATAAGACAGGGCTCACTTCTTCATGGCATGGTCGCAAAATTCGTAACCATGCCGGGGGAGACGGAAAAGTATGAGCTGAGCGGAAGCATGCTGATGAATTGCGGTGTCAGGCTGAAGCAGGCCTTTGCCGCCACGGGTTTTTCTGAGGAGGTAAGGCATTTCCCTGATTTTGCCTCAAGGCTTTACTTCATGGAAAAAATTTCTGATTAGATAAGTGCCATGCGCTCCTCTATCTGCGAATAGAAAGCTTCAATACTGTACGGTGTAAAATAAAATATCTGAAGCAGCATTATGTTGCGCTTCTTGGCTGATTCGTAATCCGGGTCAGCCTTTGTTGCGTTTCGCAGCTTTTTCAAAAGCTCATGCCATTCCCATATAAACCTTTCATTCTTCTCTATATCGGGAGTGTCCAACCACTTTTCTACCTTGATTTTTGTGCGGTGGTTGTTAAGGCATTCACCTGTCTGTAGAAAATATTTGAAGCCATTTTCATCGTATATGCGTCCGAGTGGGAACAGCCTGCATATTCCCGGCCTGAAGGAGTGTATACTGCACCTGCCGTTCTCATCAAGAAATGAGCATTGCTCCATGTCACCGGTCATCTTAAGGCTTGGAAGAATAAGTCCGTCGATTACACTTAATTCGACACGGCCGGTTATGAGCTGTTCGAAGCTGCATGAGAGGTTGTTGGTGAGCAGACATACATCATAAGGTGTGAGGACAATGGAGTTGCCCATACCACGGCAGCACGCCGAACAACCTGTGCAGTCCTGACAGTCTGCGCGTACAAGATCATTTAATGTGTATAGTCTTCCATCTGATATTTCGTTTAAATCTCCTTCACGAAGCATATTGTGACCTCCCCTGTGGCTTTATATTGAAAATCTTGGAATTATCCTGCAATCAAAATGGTTTTATCGATTCAGTGTATCATTGAATTGATATTTATTCAAGTGAGTACGGATTATTTTGGAAATTGTTTTGTTCTGCAGAATATTTTACATGGTTTTTACAATACAATGATAATACTTTTTATATTGGCTGAGTTATACTCTTATTAAAATGATGTTGGGGTCAAAACATGCCAACTTAATTTACGAGTGTATAACGTATTATATTTATGCATATCAGCTCCGTTGTACGAAGCAAGATGTTCTAAGAACATCTAAGCTTCTTCCAAAAGTCGTGATATGCATAAATATAATACGTTATACATGCTAAGTTTATAGCACATGTTTTGACCCCAACATCATTAAAATAGGATAACATTGCAATTCTAATATATAAAGGGTGCTGGACCCGGAAATGAGGAAAATATGACATACAGAGAGATAAAGAAAAATAAAGAAATAAATGCGTACATAAAGAAGGGAAATGATAATCTTGGCGTACTTGGTTACACCGACCATTCACAGGTTCATTGCAGCCTTGTTGCGGAAAGAGCTGCGTTGATACTTGAAAAATTCGGTTACGGCGAACATGAGACTGAGCTTGCAAAGATTGCAGGTTATATGCATGATATCGGAAACAGTATTAACCGCAGGCACCATGCGGAGTATGGCGCACTTCTGGCAAATGAGCTTTTAAGGCAGACGGATATGAGCCTTGAGGACAGAGTGACAGTGGTGTCCGCGATTGCCAATCATGATGAATCTACGGGTGGTGCGGTGGACATAATATCGGCCGCACTTGTCATAGCGGATAAGACCGATGTGCGAAGAGACAGGGTGAGAGCTAAGGACAGAGCTAGGTATGATATTCATGATCGTGTAAATTATGCAGTCACAGAATCCACACTCAAAATATCGCCGGAGAAGAAGCTCATATCGTTGAATCTCCAGATTGATGAAGGTATATGTACAATGTACGATTACTTCGATATATTTCTTGGACGTATGCAGATGTGCAGACATGCTGCGGAGCTTTTCGGGGCAAGGTTCAAGCTCACGGCTAACGGAAGCAAGGTGCTGTAAGGAGTGGGATAAAATAGAGCTTTGCAAAACAAGCGGTATGTCTTATAATAGCTCCATAGTATGGTGGTGGGGCAAAACATGCAAATTTAATGTACGAGTGTATAACGTATTATATTTATGCATATCAGCTCCGTTGTC
>ERZ791825.1398-NODE-1398-length-13177-cov-59.778159_pt1 | contig 13177 bp, 8 predicted proteins | sample MGYA00510298_ERZ791825 | MGnify/ENA primary metagenome ERZ791825 (study PRJEB30046, sample SAMN00792010) | human gut metagenome | study: EMG produced TPA metagenomics assembly of the A metagenome-wide association study of gut microbiota in type 2... | reverse complement strand
GGGCACTCAGAGGAGAAATGAAAAAACTTTGTCCTTTCTCCTGTTCATTCATCTTTTGAAAAAAACTGCAAGCAAAGTCATTACTGATGGATACCATAGGCATCTCTTCTTCCGAAAGTTCCAATGAAGATAATTCTACAAAAGGTTTGTGGGATGAAGTCTGTTGGCAACTGATAAAGATACAGAAACTTATTCCGGTAGCAAATAGTAAAAAGTTTTTCATGATGACAGTTTTTTTTAATTCAATATCAGAATTCTTTATATTTTTGTTTATATTTAAATCTGTTTACAATTACCTTCTTTAGACAGTTAATTAACCGGTATTTCAAATTTGATAGGGAATGTATACTTCACTTTGAGGTTCACTCCATGTTGATGACCCGGTTTCCACTTGGGCATAATCGAAACAATGCGAAGTGCCTCTTCACATAATGCAGCATCCGCACTTAAAACAGGGTTGACACTGCGAAGAATGCGAGGCTGGGTCACCGTTCCGTCATTATCAATCACCACCTGCATGATAACTGTACCTTCCAGTTTGCTTTGCTTGGCAGCTTGAGGGTATTGTATATTCTGTCTGATAAATTCCATCAGTTTGGGCACGCCACCCGGAAACTCAGGCATATATTGCACTACCTCAAAAACATCCTCTTCATTTGGGGTAACCTGATTACCGGAGTAATTAGCAGGTCCTACAGGAATAGGCTTTTCTCTGTATGAAACCTGCTGTGAGATGTAGGCTTCAAACCATTGATATATGTTGTAGAAGCAAGTTTCATCTTCATTATAAAGTCTGATTTTTAGGAGATAGTCACCCAGTTGAACATCCTTAGGTAAGTTGACTCCTATCTCAATAACCTTTGAATCATTCAATAGAATGGCAATAGATTCTTTGCTTATTTTCTCATCGTGAATCTGATGTAAATTCTTTTGTTTGTCCTCGCGAAATAAAAATGCTTCATGTTTATAAATCAAATGAAAATACGGACAGGCAATGGATACATAGACTTTATCATTCGAAATTGAAATTCGTTCCACATTGATTTCTTCACTTTTGCACTTGATTTCCTGATGCGTCTGGTCGTTTAAACAGACCTTGGTTACTCCTTCTGCATCATCCACTAAGTGCCCCCATTTTATAGAGGAAGTTCTTTTGATAGGCAGATCGGCATTTACAGGAGGAATGTACTTAATTTCTACGACTCCTGTATCATTCGGATTACACAGGGAATCCTTATCAACAAGCGTAATGTGATCCTCGATGCGGAAGGTTACAGGAAAAACGTATTTTACTTTCACGGTCTCTCCGTTCAGTTTCCCCGGCTTCCAGTCTGGCATCATTCTTACAATGCGGAGTGCTTCTTGGTCTAACAGGGGATGGACGCTGTATGCTACTTTAGGCTGTACAACTTTTCCGTTGCGGTCAATGACACTCTCTATCCAAACTCTCCCTTGTATTTTCTTGTATATGGCAGCAGGAGGATACTGAATGTGGGTCTGTATATATTTTATAGCTTCCTTCATGCCACCCGGATATTCAGGTCGTTCTTCCAATACGGCATAAATTTCTTTATCGGAAGTATTCTTTTTTAAATATAGTAATAAGGTGGAGTCCACCACAATAAACGAGGTGTCGGCTTGGGTGGTAGAACATTCTTTCGTTTCCAACTTCTGTCGTTGCTGAATGCAAGTGGTTGAAAGAAGGCAAAAGGATATCAAAAATACAATACCGCTTCTCATAGGCAAAAACAATTTGTGAAAACAAAGGTATTTCGAAAACATACAATATTCGTAAGATGCTTGGCATCTGCTGTTATTATTATAGTCATCTATATTCCACGCTGATTACATCGGAAGAATCGCGAACAACTTCTTTGATGTCTGCCAGCCGGAATTCGGTCATGAGCATAATTTTCTGTTTTTTATCGGTTAATTCCACCTCATAGAAGAACCTGTATCTGCCCGGTCGGTTGGGCAGGACATTCGGGTTTAAGTGAGCTTTAAACAGAAATTGTTTCCCAGGTTTGATGATATAGCCAACGCAGTGGAAGTTTGTATTTATGGGAAGAGTTCGCCAGACTCCATGCTGGTTTTCATAAGTAATCCGGTATGGGTCTCCACACCCTATCTCGTGCTCGCTCTGGTTGAATAAAACAAAAGTGGCGGTATGAGCCGTGTATGGGTATGCAGAGAATTCAGGATATAAATGGATGCCCAAAGTGTCGGAAGTGTATCGTTGATTGTTGGGTGTTGGTTCTATGGGTCCTTCAAAACGGATAGCGGGTGAGTCCATGACCTTCTTACGGAAAACGGCTCTGGCTTCCGGAGAGTTTAGACATAAATTTACAACAAGATGATTACCTTTTATGCCCGATCCAGATATATTGCCGTCTAATCGAGTGCCCTCTATTTCTGAACGCGCATATCGTTTTCGCAGTTCATTCTGTATCTTTTGCAGTTCTTGCTCTGTAAACACAGAATCCTTTACACTCTGAGTAGCTACAGGAAGATGGCAGATCGTGTCTTGGGTATGAACGGAGATTGTTTGAGCGCCTTGTGTAATCGAAGCTGAATCACTCTTTACCGCAGGCTGATTGTTGCTGGACGGTTTACCGCTACACCCCACAAGCAACCATACCAAGAGAAGAATCAATACCATTCCTAAAGCTAAATAAAGCATTGTCTTAAAATAGGCAACCTTATCCAGCTCTTCTTTTTCCAAAGTTTTCTGGCGGATATCTTCCATTTTTTCCACCGTCATCTGAGAGAGGTCAGTCTCTTTTCCTGTATCCAATAACCGGTGGTAGGTGTCTGTTAGCCTCTCCCGATTCCGTTTGCGCAACTCTCGATTTTCTTTATCGCGTTGCAGCATGTCGTTGATACATCCTAATGTTCCCATGAGTTCTTAATTAGATTATCAACTTTAAGATATTAATTAAAAATGATATTTTTAAAAATTAATTCGCTATATGTTGTTTTTTTTGTTCTTTTTGAAACATGTTAACAATGCTAAATATTGAAGGCTGGTTTTTGGGAGGAGTAAATTGTTTGTTGGATTCATTAAATATCGAATTCCTTATATATAAGTTTGGCTTTCTTTTCTGAAAGTATGAATGTCAGAAAAGAGCTGTCTGGGGATTTTGGTGAATAGTATCAGTTATTTTTTAGCTTCAATATCAATGAATTGTTGGAAGAAAATAATCTTACATCGCTATTGGGTAACACCCCAAAGGCAACCTGTGTAGATTGTAGTGGCAGTTCAAATCCCCTCTGTTAAGCAATTGTAGTCACAATTTTTTTTTGGGGGGGATGGACGAATGGCTATTGCCTGATTGTAGCTTCCTGTCCGTTCTGTTTTATCATAGTCTATTCACCTGTTAGCTCTAACAAAGTTGTACAATCCTTTTCTTTACATAAAAAATAGCAAAAAACGGACGTTATTCCATAAAGTGCAGCTTTATTAATTTTGACATTTAACTGAATATCATACTATATTGTAAAAACGTATCATACAACAGTAAACCATATTTTAATGTGAATTCTGTATTAGGATTAATATATTTACTTGATTATCAATAATAAATGTAAAATCCTTAATTTCATGTTTACACTTGGAAATGTAGATGATCATGAGCCATTGAAATAGAGTGAGTTTCTGGAAAATATTAAGGAAAAACTATGTGCAGATAAAGGAAATATTAGACAGGTTTGTTTGAAAATCTTTTTCTTAACGGTGTTCTGTTTGTTACGAAGGTAAAAGCAACATGAAGAATTTACTGATGAGTATAGCTGATAAGATTCTGCTCAGAAGAAGAGCCTTGATTGAAGCGGTCAATGATGAACTGAAGAATATTGTACAGATCGAAATTCCAGACATCGTTCATTCAGTAACTTTATAGTCAACTCTTCGTCAGTTATCGCAGTATACTGCTTTTTTGAGAAGAAGCTCGCCATTGACGTAAATTTTGTCAATGATGGACCAATTTTCTATTTTTTGATTTTATATCGAACTCACGTCATCATACAGCTAACCGAACTGTTTTTAAACAATTTCTAAAATCAGAAGTCAAATTCAGAAGTAGTATCATTCTTCAGTATAAAAGCCTATGCAACTCCCAACTCATTTTTCCCATACAAAGAAGCAGATTCTCCAAACAATGAATCCAAAAGCTTAAAGTTACTCTAATTTCATTATATTCCTTTGAAACAAGAAAGAAATAAATTAGACACTTGCATAACTTGATTTAAAGCAAAAGTTTTCTTAAAAAGGGATTTGTTTTTTAATTTTTGCTAAATAACACTACTTTTTTATTTATTTTTTAAATATCTTCCATGTATTTTATTATTTTTGCATAAGTTTTCTTTCATGAGAAGAAAATGTAATAAAAACAACAAGAATTAAACCCAAAAAAACCTGCCACAAGGCGTTTTTACATTACGATACTATGAATATGAATAAGAATACACGTATAACACTTTTATTTTCAACAACGTGAAAAACATTAGCCAAATCAGATATTTAAATTGCGAATTAAGATATAGGAAAAATCATTAATTCGTATGATTACTAATCCTTAATACTAATTTTTATGAGAAAAAAGATTATCAGTGTGATGCTGATATGCGCTGGCTTTCCGGTCGGGGCTCTTTATGCAGTCCATCCTGCCCCTGTAACAGGAATACAGTCAGTGCAACAGAATGGGGCATGTACGGGTGTAGTAAAAGATGCAAGTGGAGAAGCTGTTATCGGAGCTTCTGTAACAGTGGATGGAACTACAAATGGAACAATTACCGATTTGGACGGTAATTTCAGCCTTTCCAATGTGCCTAAAGGAAGTACTATCAAAATTTCTTTTGTAGGATACAAGACATTGGAAGTAAAATGGAATGGTTCTCCTTTGAATATCACCCTCAAGGAAGACTCGGAAATGTTGGATGAGGTAGTTGTTGTGGGTTATGGTACACAGAAGAAAGTAAATGTAACCGGTGCCGTAAGTATGGTAGGAGCCGAAGTCATTGAATCGCGTCCGGTAGCCAATGTTACACAAGCACTGCAAGGTGCTGTTCCTGGATTGAACTTAACTGTAGGTGGAAACGGTGGTGACTTGAACTCTGGAATGAACATCAATATCCGTGGTGCAGGTTCTATAGGTTCCGGATCTACCGACAAGCCCTTGATTTTGATTGACGGAATCGAAGGAGATTTGAATACCTTGAATCCCAATGATGTAGAAAGTGTATCTGTATTAAAGGATGCAGCTTCAGCATCTATCTATGGTTCGAGAGCCGCATTCGGTGTCATCTTGGTAACCACAAAAAGCGGAAAAGCGGGCAAGGTAAGAGTAAACTACTCGGGTGATGTGCGCTTCAGCACAGCTACACAGACTCCGGATATGGTAGATTCTTATCGTTTTGCCACTTATTTTAATGCTGCTTCCATCAATAACGGAGGACAGGCTCAGTTTAATGAAGAGCAGATGGAAAAGATTCTGAAATTCCAGCGCGGAGAATTCAATGATCCTACCCAGCCGGAATATTATGGTACTACAGCAAACTTGAACAACAAGAAATGGAACAACTATGGAGGTGCCTTTGCCAATACCGACTGGTTTGACGAGTTTTACAAGAAAAATGTTCCCTCTACCCAGCATAATATCAGTTTAAGCGGCGGTAGCGAAAAAATCAACTGGTCTGTCAGCGGTAGTTTCCTGAAACAGAATGGTTTGATTCGCCACGGACATGACGAACTGGATCGTTATACCGTAAACAGCAAAATCGGAGCTGAGATTGCTTCTTGGATTCGTTTGGACTACAACACCAAATGGACTCGTACAGACTATGAAAAGCCCCAATATCTAACTGGTTTGTTCTTTCACAATATTGCCCGCCGCTGGCCGACCTGTCCGGCTATTGATCCTAATGGCCATTGGATGGATGGAATGGAAATTGCCGAGCTGGAAGACGGAGGTGTAACTTCCGAACACAAAGACTGGTTCACCCAGCAATTGAAGTTTACCATCACTCCGCTTGAAGGATGGAACATCTATGCAGAAGGAGCAATGCGTACTTCAAATGAAAAGAAAACGACCAGTAAGATTCCCGTTTATTCTTATGATATTGACGGAAATCCCTACCTACGTGACTCCGGATATGGAACTGTTTCAAATGTATACGACAACCGCTTCCGCCAGAACTATTATGCGGTGAATGTGTATACAGACTATACCCGTAACTTTGGGTTGCATAACGGAAAGATTATGGTCGGTTTGAACTACGAACGTTACGATCAGGATAATCTGTGGGGAAGGGGAGACAAACTTACCACTACCGACAAACCATTTTTGAGCCAAGCTCAGGAAAACATGAAGACCGGAGACGGCTACTGGAACCGCGCAACTGCCGGTTACTTTGCTCGCTTGAACTATGACTACGATGGAAAATACCTGGCTGAGTTCAACATCCGTTATGATGGTTCTTCACGTTTCCTCTCCAACAACCGCTGGGCTTGGTTCCCATCTGTTTCATTAGGTTGGAATATGGCTCGCGAAAAATTCTTCGAACCATTGAGCAATGCTATCTCAACATTCAAGATTCGTGCTTCATGGGGACAATTGGGTAATACCAGCTCCAAATATGAAACGTTCTGGGATTGGTATCCGTTCTATCAGCAGCAAGGCACCGGTACGGCAAACAGCGGATGGCTAATTGATGGTCAACGTGTCAACACCGCAAGTCTGCCCGGAATCGTCAACTCAACCATGACTTGGGAAACCGTCGAGACTTGGGACATCGGTTTTGACTTGGCCGCTTTCAACAACCGACTGACCGCTACATTCGACTGGTACCGCAGAACAACCAAAGATATGATTGGTCCTGCTCCGGTATTGGGTTCCATGCTGGGAACTGATGCTCCGAAAACAAACAACTGCAACATGCGTACCTCCGGTTGGGAATTGGAAATCGGATGGCGTGACCAGATTCAGGATTTCAAGTACGGTGTCCGCTTCAACCTTTCCGACAACAAGTCTAAAATCATATCTTATCCGTTCGACGGTGAGTTCGGAAACCAAGGAATCTACGGCTACTATAATGGTAAAGAATTGGGAGAACTTTGGGGATATACTAGTGTAGGACTGGCACAAAGCGATGAAGAAATGAAAGAATGGCTGACAAGCAACAAGCCAAACTGGGGAAGCAAATGGCAGGCAGGTGACGTGAAGTACAAGGACTTGACCGGTGAAGGAGAAGTAACCCCAGGTGCCAGCACTTTGGAAAATCACGGTGACTTGAAACGCATCGGAAACAACTCACCGCGTTATCGGGTAGGTTTGAATCTGGATGCAGCCTGGAAAGGCATTGATTTCTCTATCTTCTTCCAAGGGGTATTGAAACGTGACTGGATGTTTGACGCAGGTGACCCTTATTTTTGGGGCGCAGGATCCGGAATGTGGCAAGCAGCCTGCTTTGAAGAACACATGGATTACTGGACTCCGGAAAATACCGATGCCTATTATCCGAAACCCTACTTCAATGAAACGAAAAACCAACAGGCTCAAGATGCCTATATGCAGAAAGCTTCTTACCTACGTTGCAAGAACATCCAGTTGGGTTACACCCTGCCGACACACATTACCGAAAAAGCCGGCATCAGCAACTGCCGTATCTATCTTTCATGCGACAATCTGTTTACCATTACCGGACTGTCAAGCGTCTATGACCCGGAAGTATTCGGAAGCTACGACGGCTACGGAACCAGTGGTAAAACTTACCCCTTGCAGCGTACCATTTCTGTTGGTGTAAATTTGAATTTTTAAATTTGTTAACTGAAGATTATTATGAAATTAAATATAAAAAACGTAGGCGCTTGCCTTTTGTTGGGAGGTACATTGTTGACGGTTACATCCTGCAACGATTTGCTTGACCTTGACCCTGTGAGCCAAATTACTCCCGACTCTTTTTACAAGACAGCCGATCAGTTAGGGGCTTACATGATTAATTACTATGGTGAATTACAGAACCCGTTCAGCGGTGCCATGTTTCATGGCGGAGGTTACGATGATGGAATTGCCCGCTCCGACGGAAATACAGACATTCAGGTAGTAGGAGGAGGAAACACACAGCTTTTTGTTCCCGACAAATGGGAGGTGTCCGGTGGAAAGCAATTGCAGGGATGGTATGGAACTGTACGTGCGTTCAACTATTTCTTGAAGACATCCGAAGCAAGAAATGAAGCCGGTGAAATAGAAGGCGACGACAAGTTAATCCTGAACTACATCGGTGAGGGCTACTTTTTCCGTGCATTGACTTACTACCGCATGTTGGCTTTATATGGAGACCTTCCCATTGTTACTGAAGTGTTGGAAGATAACAACGAGGTAATTGTAGAAAATAGCAAACGGGCTCCACGCAATGAAGTTGTCCGTTTCATCTTGAGCGATTTGGATAAAGCCATCGAACGTCTGTATGACCGTGACCACTTTAAGGGTCAACGTGTAAACAAGCAGACAGCCGCTCTCTTGAAATCACGCGTTGCCTTGTTTGAAGCTACTTTCGAGAAATACCACAAAGGTTCAGGCCGCGTGCCGGGCGATGCTAACTGGCCGGGTGCCAAGATGGCTTATAACCAAGGAAAGACCTTTAACATTGAAGCGGAAATCGATTTTTTCCTGGACGAGGCCATGAAAGCTGCCACATTGGCGGTAGGTACAACTGAACTGACCACAAACAATGGAGTGTTACAGCCGGAAATCGGACAGATTGAAGGATGGAATCCTTATTTTGAAATGTTCAGCCAACCGAGCCTGAAAGATGTCCCCGAAGTTCTGTTGTGGAAAGAATATAACTTTGATCTAGGCATCAAGCACAATGCCATCTACCGTTCACGAATCGGTGCCCGAAGCGGCTATACCCGTCCGTTCATCGAATCATTCCTCATGAAAGACGGACTGCCTATCTACGCAACCGGAGGACAATACCAGTACAAAGGCGACAAGACTATTGATGACGTAAAGACCGACAGAGACTTGCGTCTACAGCTCTTCGTATGGGGTGAAAGCACGTTGGTATTCTCTGACCCCGATGCTGGGGAAGAACAAGTGGGTGACACATTTGATTTTCCCAACTTGATTTCCCTAGAAGCTCAGACCCGTATGATTTCCGGCTATCAGTCACGCAAGTTCTATGCGTATGACTACAGTCAAGGAAAGAGCGACGAACAGCAAGGCACCAATGCCTGCCCGGCATTCCGTGTGGCTGAGGGCATGCTGAACTACCTGGAAGCCTGCTATGAAAAGAACGGAAGGCTGGATGCTACCGCCGCAAGCTATTGGAGGAAAATACGTCAGCGCGCCGGCGTAAGCGATGATTTCGAGAAAACCATTGCAGCTACTGATTTGAATAAAGAAAGTGACTTCGGAGTTTATTCGGGTACACAGCAGGTAGACAAGACACTTTACAATATCCGCCGTGAACGTATGCAGGAATTGTTCAGTGAAGGATTCCGTTTTGCCGACTTGATTCGCTGGCGTTCTTTCGACCGCCTCATCACGACCAAATGGGTTCCTGAAGGCGTAAACTTCTGGGATGAGATGTACACGCACTTCAAGACAGACCCTAACGACAAAGATGATCCACGTGACTTGCTTATTGCCGACGGTTCCGCCAATGCCAACATGTCAATGAAGGAAATGAGCAAGTATGTGCGTCCGTATAGTATCAATACATTGGAAACCAACGAACTACTCAACGGATATACATGGCGTGAAGCTTATTATCTTTATCCTCTGGGTATTACAGACATTCGTACAGGCTCTGCCGACCGAGATTTGAACAACAGTAACTTGTATCAGAATCTGTACTGGCCTATCCAAGCTGGTGGACGTGCTGAAAAATAAACGATTGGCGGAAGCTATCTTGATTTTTCAATAGGTAAACATGATAACCCCTCCTTTAGCAGTCTAAAGACTGCCGAGGAGGGGTTTTATTTAACATGAGTTCGATATTTCAATTAATACAGAAGCGAAGTTAAATCACTAAAGTGTTTTTGCAAATGTATAAATAAAAAGATTTGATTGAACAGATTTTGAATAGAATTAGTAAAAAAAATATCTGCTATAGTTGGCTTTTTCTTCGTTCTATAACTATACTTATAAAGAAATGTTTCCTATATAATATGTTTAAGTTAATAAATATCGAAAAGCTTTAGTAAAATAGAATTATGTTAAAAAACATATGTTATAATATTACACAAATGTAATCTTTGTTATATTTGCGCGTTTTTATTTTAAATTAAACAAGATATGAAAAAGATTATTGTGCCAATTTTAGCTTGTATGCTTACAAGCGGCATCTATGCTCAGAAAGCGGTAGAAGGAGTCAAATTTACTGATAACTGGTCTGTTGGGGTCAATGCGGGTGTAACCAGTCCGCTTACTCACAGTGCATTTTTTAGAAATATGCGTGCCACATGGGGCATCGGGTTGGGTAAACAGGTTACACCTGTGTTCGGATTAGGTATTGAAGCCATGACAAGTATTAATACGACAGCCAGTAAAACAGCCTTTGACAATATGAATTTGAGTCTGTTGACTACTATCAATCTGAATAATCTTTTTGGAGGTTATCTTGGCACTCCACGTTTGTTTGAAGTGGAAACGGTTGCCGGTATAGGATGGCTGCATTATTCCATGAATGGAGATGGTGATCTGAACAGTATGTCAAGTAAGTTAGGCTTGAATTTTAATTTCAATTTAGGGGAGGAAAAAGCATGGACGCTTGGTCTCAAGCCTGCTCTTGTATATGATATGAATGCGAATGGCTTTGAAAATACATGCTTTAATGCCAACCGTGCGGCATGGGAAATTACTGCTGGACTAAAATATCATTTTGCATGCAGTAACGGAAAGCATCATGCATCTTTCGCCAAATTGTATGACCAAACTGAAGTGGATGCGCTGAACGCGCAAGTGAACAGTTTACGTCAAGAGAATGCGGACAAGAATGCTGAATTGGAAGCGGCCAGTCAGAAAACAGCTGAATTGGAAAAAGAATTGTCTGATTGTAGAAACCAGGGCCCCACAATTGTAACAGATACTATCACTAATAACAGAAAGACATTGGAATCTGTGGTAACATTCCGTCAGGGTGGTATTTCGGTGGAATCCTCACAGATACCTAACGTGGAACGTATCGCTACTTATTTGAGAAACCACAAGGCTGCAACTGTATCTATCAAGGGGTATGCTTCTCCGGAAGGAAAGGCAGAGGTGAACGCACGTATCGCAAGGCAACGTGCCGAAGCTGTCAGAAATATGCTGGTCAAGAGATATAAGATTGCCGAAAGCCGGATCGCAGCAGAAGGTCAGGGTGTTGGTAATATGTTTGAAGAACCGGACTGGAATCGTGTAAGTATCTGTACTATACATGAGAACTAACCGATAAATATTTGAATTGTGTGTAGGCCGGAGTGTGGGAAACATCTCCGGCTCTTTTACTGTTCATGAATTCAGGTGACAGTGTCTTTACACACAGTTTGTTGGATATTAATTGAATATTTAAATTTATAAATGTGATGAAAAAAGTTTTTTTAACCGTATTGTTTGCGTTAATCTGTACTATGGGATTTTCGCAGGTGTCTTTTAATGTAAAGGCTGGTCTTAACCTTAGTAGTTATATTGGTGAGAATTCAGATCACTCCGAATTTAAACCCGGAGCACGTATCGGAGTGGGGATGGAGTATCAGTTTAATGATATGATATCTTTACAGCCTTCATTGTTCTTTTCGCAAAAGGGGGCAAAATATTCAAGTGGATTTGACGGAAATATAATAGATGCTGATGCTGATGTGAAAATTAACCAGCTCTATCTTGAATTGCCTGTTAACGTACAGTTTCGTTTTAATATTGCAGATAACACCAACCTTGTCATCGCGACAGGCCCTTATTTGGCTTGCGGAGTAGGTGGTAAGGCTAAATTCGATGGTGACGCATCCGTTGGAGGCATCCATATTAATGGTGATGACAAAATAGACACATTCGGTGATGACGGACTGGATTACAACAGATTTGATGCAGGATGGAACATTGGTCTGGGTGTGGAGTTCGGAAAGATTCTCGTAGGTCTTGATACCCAACTTGGTTTTTGCAAGGTAATGGATGGCGATGCCCCCCATAATGCAAATATAGGCATTACTTTAGGATATAAATTCTAAGCAAACTCTTTCATACCCCCTCTCTAGTCTGTGCTGGTTTGCACGGTTTTGAGGGGGATTTTATTATAATTTTTACAAATCATTGGGAAGGAAAGAAGAAGTAGTTTTTTATCAAAATGTAAAATTAGACAGTATCTAAATTCCCCATAAAAAATTGTGTATTGCTTTTTTATATCTATATTTGCAATCTCAATAGTTTATTAACTAATGGTTTTAAAATTATGAAACGAATTCAAGTATTGTTATTATTTATAGTCATTTCTTGTTCCATGTTTGCACAAGACAGGCTTTCTCTGTTCATAGGCAGGGCGAACAAGTATGCAGCTGTGGAGTTATCCGACTATCGGAAACGTTTATGCGTAGAATATAATATATCTAATCAATTATTGGATGATTATTACAGAAGATGTGGTAGTAATTGGGGGAATGTCGGTTTGGCTCTTGAAATAGCAAAGACTTCCGGCAGGCATATGCGGGAGGTGTGTGACTATTACAAGCGTTACCACCGGAATGGCTGGAATCGTATATTGGTAGAGATAGGCATAAAACCAGGGTCGATGTACTATGATCCATTTTATGACAGGATTCGTTATCATAGCGAATGCTGGCGTGAACATTATTGCTCTTATTGTGACCATCATGATAAGCATCATCGCAAGCATTATAAAAAACACAAGCGTCATAAACATCATAAATGGCACGATGATGATGATGATTGGGATGATGACGATGAAGACGATTAACACACTTATATATTTTTAAAAATGAAAAAGATCTTTATTTTTTTAGGACTGATGTTTGTCATGTTGAGCGGTACCTACGCTCAAAAAGACAGACAGGCAATTGGATTTGGATTAAGTTACGGAACGGAAATTGAAAGTGCAGGACTGGGAATTAAATACCAGTACAATATCAGACACTGTCCAAAATTTTGTGTAAATGGAAACAGGATTCAGCTGTAAGTTTGTT